>JABAOH010006286.1_pt1 | contig 75941 bp, 86 predicted proteins | sample 7062181 | NCBI WGS metagenome assembly JABAOH01 (sample SAMN14538630, study PRJNA623070) | marine sediment metagenome | biome: marine biome [ENVO:00000428]; feature: marine pelagic biome [ENVO:01000023]; material: deep marine sediment [ENVO:00002113]; isolation source: pool of 5 deep marine... | reverse complement strand
GCGCGCGGCCTCGAGCAGCGTATCGATGGACTCCTCTTTGGCGGCGTCGATGAAGCCGCAGGTGTTGACGATCAACACTTCGGCATCGGCGGGATCCGGGGTGTGCTCCGCCCCGTGGCCGACTAGCGTGGCCAGCATGCGTTCCGAATCAACTGTGTTCTTATCGCACCCTAGCGTGACGAGAGAGAACTTCACCGGGTGAACACCTCGACGCCGGGCGGCACGGAGAAGGTGAACAGCTCGTTGGGCAGCTCGATGCCCGCTTCCAGGTTGCTGAGCGTGATCGTGCGGACCGTCTCGTTCTCCTCGTGGACCTCGAACTGGCGCACGAGGTAATCGCTCGCATCGATCCAGACGCGCACCAACGTGTAGGGCGCATCGAACTTGGGCACGAGGGCCAGAAGATGCGCTTGCCGGTCGGCCAGGCTCTCGCGCGCTACNNGCGCTACATAGGTGGCCACATAGCGCTCGGTAGGATTGACCAAGAACTGGCCGCCGAGCGTGGCGTTCTCAGTTGTCTGATGGATCGGCGTACGTATGACCTGATCGGGCTGTGCGCTGGGATAGTACATCCAGAACCACTCGCCGTCGGCGACGACGACATCGCCCTGTGGCTCGTCGAACTTCATCATGAAGTAGTTGGGCTTCTTCTGGAATACGATGCCCCGCCCCTCCTTCTGCCGTTCGAGCGCCGGGATGTCGATCTTCTGCACGAACTCGGAGCGCAGCGTCACGACGCCCTCGTACGCCTTCGCCGCCTGGGCGAGGACCTCCTCCGCCTGTTCCTGGGCCACCTGAGCCGGACCGAACAGCACCGATATTAGAATCGCGACAGCTGCAATCTCTTTCATAGTCTCACCCTACCCGTTTCACCCGCCACTGGTAAATCAGATTCTATCCAGATCTTGAAGTGTAACCAATACCTCGCGCGGTTTCGACCCCTCGGGCGGCCCGACGATCCCGGCGTGCTCGAGCTGATCGACGATGCGGGCGGCGCGGCCGTAGCCGATCTTCAGCCGTCTCTGCAGTAGGCTGGTGGAACCCTGCTGGTGCTGGATGACGACCTCGGCAGCGCGCTTGAACAGCGGGTCGCGGTCCTCGAGCTCATCGGATCCGATCTCGGCTTCGGCCTCCTCGAGCTCGATCTGCTGCATAGCGTCGAGGATGTTTTCCTCTTCCGCGGCGAGCGCCGCCGCCTCGGCACGTACCCGGTACCAGTCCGTCAGACGTTCGGTATCCTCGGTCGAGACGAAGGTGCCCTGAATGCGCACCGGCTCCGAGCCGCCCGGCGGCATGAAGAGCATGTCACCGTTGCCGAGGAGGGTCTCAGCGCCGTTCTGATCGATGATCGTACGGCTGTCGACCTTGGAGGCCACGCGGAAAGCGATGCGGCAGGGGAAGTTGGCCTTGATGAGGCCGGTGATGACGTTGACCGATGGCCGCTGGGTGGCGACGACCAGGTGGATCCCGGTGGCCCGCGCCTTCTGCGCCAGGTATGCCAGTGGCCGCTCGACCTCGTTCTGCACGGTCATCATCAGGTCGGCGAGCTCGTCGATGAAGAGCACGATATAGGGCTTGGTCTCGGGCTCGTCTACCGGCTCGCCGCCCTCCGATCCCGGCGCCGTGATCGGCATACCTTTGGAGACGCGCCGGTTGTATTCCCGCAGGTTGCGGCAACCGTTGGAAGAGAGCCACTCGTAGCGCCGCTCCATCTCGTAGACCAGCCACTTGAGGACCGTGGCCGCGTCACGGTTATCGGTGACGACCGGGTGACGCAGGTGTGGGAGCACGTTATAACCACCCAGCTCGACCATTTTCGGGTCGATGAGCAGCAGTCGCAGCTCTTCGGGCTGGTAGCGGTAGATCAAACTGGAGATGATGGCATTGATGCAGACCGACTTGCCGGAACCGGTGACGCCGGCGATCAACAGGTGCGGCATCTTTGCCAGATCGTAGACATCGGAGCGCCCCCTGACGTCCTCACCTAACGCCAGCGGCAGCTCGGCACGGCTCGACGCGTAGGCGCTCGACTCGAGGATCTCGCGCAGGTAGACGATCTTGCGCTGCGGGTTCGGCACCTCGACGCCCACCGCCCCCTTGCCCGGTATGGGGGCGATGATCCGGATCGACGGTGCCTTGAGCGCCAAGGCGAGATCGTCGGCGAGCGCCGCTATCTTGCCGACCTTGACCCCTGACGCGGGCACGACCTCGAACTGGGTGACCACGGGGCCCGTGGTGCGCCCGCTGATCTCCCCCTCGACCTTGAAAGTCCTCAGAGTGTCGACCAACGTCGCACCGAGCTCGTCCAGGGTTTGCGGGCTGACTCGGTACTCCTGGTCGGGCGGCCGTTGCAGCAGCTCGAGTGGCGGTAGATCACCAGCGCCATCACCGAATAGCCAGGTCTGCGGATCTCGCCGCTTCTTCTTCTCCTTCTCGCTGGGCGGCGCGGGCGGGGGCGGCGGCTCGAGGGCAGCCGGCTCGGGCTCCTTCTCTTCCTCAGAGGCGCCGATTCCGGAGAGCAGGCCGCGTGACTCGCGCCGGACCAGGCGCACGTTCACCCATTCCCAGCCGGCACCGATCCGACGGCCGGCTGCCTTCGACCAGTTCAGAAACGCCGCAGCGGCCCGGACCAGCGCAGTCCAGCTCCGCCGCGTGACGTCGGCACCCCGGACCGTACCTCGTGCCAGAGCTCGGAATGGTTCGAGTCCGAGGATGAGGATCACGCCAACGATGAGGAAGACGAGGAGCACGAGTGCGCCACCCACCCAGCCCAACAGACCCGCCAGCAGGCCGCCGGCCCACAAGCCGTAGCCGCCGGCGAGCCAGGGCGCGCCACCGCCCGCCGGATAGGCAAAGCAAGCCAGGAGTGGCGGAACGAGCGCGAGCAGGATGGCGAAGAAAAGCGTCCAGCGGCCCGTCTCCGATCGCTCGATCCTCCCCAAACTCCAGATACCCCAAACGATCGGAAGCAGTGGGACCACCGCGGCGCTCACGCCGAAGGAACCGACCAGCGTGCCGGCGACCGCAGCGCCCACCGGCCCAGCGATGTTGCCCGAGGGAAACAGGCCTCGCGCGCCCGCGCCGAACAACTCCACCGGGACCACGCTGAGCAGGGTGAATAGGCCAACGGCGATCAGGCCGATGCCGATCAGGATGCGTTGGGTACGATCATCCTCCCGGTCGCCCATCGCTCACCTCCTCACCGCGTCTTCTTCTTCGCTCCAGCGGTCGACTTGCCGCTCGCCGGCTCGACGCCGGTGATTTGGCGATCGCGGAGGACGGGGACCTCGGGGATCGAGTCGACGGCACCGCAGAGCTTGACATCACCGCCCTGGCCGATCTTATCGAGGGCCCGGCCGGCCGCGGTCTCGCGGAGGAAGCGGGTGCTCACCGGCCCATGCTCCCTGGCGAGAGCCAGGGCGGCGACGGCCCCGTCGCCGAGCTCGGCCACCGTCTTGGACGCCTTCTTGCCACGATTCCGCTTCAGGTANNAGCGCGTCCTCGACGCTCACTCGACCGCCACGCCCCGCGCAGACGACAAGCGGCTCGCCCTCGTCCGCTCTCAGCCGTTTGGCCACGGCGCTCAGGTTGACCAGAGCACCGACGTAGACGGACCCGGCGGCGGAAAGCGAAGTGAGAACATGGGTACCGTTGGTCGTCGTCATCACGATGGTGCGGTCGCCCACAACGGCTCTGGTGAACTCGGCGGGCGAGTTCCCCAGATCGAACCCCTCGATCCGTATTCCCTGCCGTTCACCGCAGAGCACGACATCACGACGGCCAATCGAGTTCGCGATTCGAAGGGCTTCCTCGATCGAGGCGGCCGGCACCACCGCCTTGGCGCCATTGTGTATGGCGGCGGCGACCGTCGTCGCAGAACGCAGCACGTCGACCACGACCACGTTGCGATTGTGCACCGGGACACGCTCGAGCTCGGACGGCGTCCAGAGTACGTCGATCTTCATGTTGCGGCACCCTCCAGCTTAGGCGCCGGGAAGCGATCCAGGAAATGGGTATCGATGTTGCCGGCTCGGAAATCGGGGTGCTCGAGCACCCTGCGCAGGAACGGGATCGTCGTGTGCACACCTTCGATGACGAACATGTCGAGCGCCAGTTCCGCTCGGTCGATCGCCTCTTCACGCGTTGGCGCGCGCACGATCAGCTTCGCGATCAGTGAGTCGTAGAACGGTGGCACGACGTAGTCAGTGTAGACGTGTGTATCGACGCGCACGCCGGGCCCACCGGGCGGATGAAAGGTCGTGATCCGACCGGGCGAAGGCCGGAAGTCGTTTTCGGGATCCTCTGCGTTGATCCGGCACTCGAGTGCGTGGCTGAGCAGGGGCACGCCATCGGGGATCGCCAGCGGCTCGCCGGCAGCGACCCTGAGCTGTTCCTTGAGCAGGTCGTAACCGGTCGCTTCCTCGGTCACCGGATGCTCGACCTGGATCCGCGTGTTCATCTCGAGGAAGTAGAACTTGCCGTCGCTGTCGAGCAGGAACTCGACCGTTCCGGCGCCGACGTAGCCGATCGCCTCGACGCCGCGCACGGCGGCATCACCCATCTGCGCCCGAAGTTCCTCGGTCACCGCCGGGCTGGGCGTTTCTTCTATCAGCTTCTGGTGGCGACGCTGGACCGAGCAATCGCGCTCGTTGAGGTGAACACCCCTACCCCGGCGATCGCCCAAGACCTGGATCTCGACGTGGCGAGCGCTCTCGAGCAACCGCTCGATGTAGAGAGCGCCGTTGCCAAAGGCGGCCTCGGCCTCGCGACCCGCCATTCTGAAGAGCTTCTCGAACTCGTCGGCCGAGCGGGCGACACGCATGCCTTTGCCGCCGCCGCCGGCGGCCGCCTTGATCATGACCGGGAAGCCGATCTCCTCGGCCGCACTGCGTGCGGCACGCTGATCGCTTATCGCATCTTCGCTTCCGGGAATCACCGGCACCCCGGCTTCGGCCATCGTACGGCGCGCGGCGACCTTGTCGCCCATCCGGCGGATCTGTTCAGCGGTCGGTCCGATGAACACCAGGTCGGATGCCTCGCAGATTTCGGCGAACTCGGCGTTCTCGGCCAGGAACCCATAGCCGGGGTGAATCGCATCGGCGCCGGTGATCTCGGCCGCCGCGATGATGCGCGGGATGTTGAGGTAGCTGTCCTGGGCCGGGGGCGGCCCGATGCAGATGTCCTCGTCGGCGAACCGCACGTGCAGCGACTCGCGGTCGGCCTCGGAATGCACGGCTACTGTCGGTATCCCGAGCTCGCGGCAGGCGCGTATGACGCGGAGGGCGATTTCGCCACGATTGGCGATCAGGACTTTCTGGAACAAGGCCGTTACTCAGTCGGGCTTGACGCGGAAAAGAACCTGACCGTACTCGACAGGCTCGGCGTTCTCCACAGCGATCTCGACTATCGTTCCCGCGACCTCCGCCTCCAACTCGTTCATCAACTTCATGGCCTCGAGGATACAGAGCGTCTGGCCGACCTTCACGCGATCACCGACCTCCACATACGGATCAGCATCGGGGGCCGGCGCGCGATAGAAGGTGCCGACCATCGGCGAGGTGACTTCGTGGTGGGCCACCGCCGGCGCCTCGGCGGGTGCCGCCGGCGCCTCGGACGCACTGGCCGGCTGCGCTGTGGGCACCGGGCTGCCGCTCGCGTTGTGTCCGGCGCCGACCTGCGTCGGCAGCGAGCCCACCGCGTTGCCCCCCATCACGACCGATGGGCTCTTCGAGATACGGATCTTCGTGGCCCAGCGGGAGATCTCGAGCGTGTCGATGTCGCTAGACTCGACGGTCTCGATTAGGCGCTTCAGGAATGCCAGGTCGATCATGAGGAGACGCGCTCCAAGTACTTGTTTTCGCGGCGGTCGACTTTGATCACGTCGCCGACATCGATGAAGAGCGGCACCTGAACGACGGCGCCGGTCTCGAGCTTGGCCCGCTTCGTACCACCCTGCGCCGTGTCACCCTTGACGCCGGGCTCTGTATCGGTCACCTGCAGCTCGACGAAGAACGGGACCTCGACAGAGATAGGTTCACCATCACGGGTCAGGGCCTCGCAGACCATGTTCTCCTTCAGGTAGACGAGCTGGTCATCGCCTATCGTCTGCGCGGGTAGCGGGATCTGCTCGTAGGTCTCGTTGTCCATGAAGTAGTAGAACTGTCCGTCGGTATAACTGTACTGCACCGGTCGGCGCACCAACCTGACCTCGTCGACCTTTTCGCCTGCACGGAAGGTTTTCTCGATGACCGCGCCACTCAGTACGTTCTTCAGCTTGGTGCGGACGAATGCGCCACCCTTACCCGGCTTGACGTGCTGGAAATAGGTGATCGAGAAGAGTTCACCGTCGAGCTCTATCGTCATCCCGTTACGGAAATCTGCCGTCGATGCCATGTCCCTTGCTACTGCAGGTTGTGGGAATCTCCCGTGCTCAGCGCTCGGACCGACGGCCCGCGACTAGAACGGCAGAGCCCGCAGCCGGCCTTTCTCCAGCGGGATCAGCGGGGTGGCCCCCTCAGCGGTAACCACCAGGTCATCCTCTATTCGGATCCCGCCCCACTCTGGAAAGTAGAGGCCAGGCTCCACTGTTACAACTGTGCCCAGGCGGAGCGGCTCCTCGCTATCCCGTCCCAGGCGCGGTCCCTCATGCACCTCGAGTCCAAGACCGTGGCCGGTGCTATGGGGGAACCGCTCGTCGAGCCCTGCGGCCGCGAAGCAGCGGCGCGCCGCGCCATCGACCTCGGAGCCCAGGGCGCCGTCCCGCAAAGCCGAGCAGGCCGCTTCATGGGCGGCCAGGACGAGATCGTAGATCTCCCGCTGTCGGGTATCTGCTTGGCCGACGACAAAAGTGCGAGTCAGGTCGGAACAGTATCCGCACCAGCGTGCCCCAAAGTCAACGAGCAGCAGGTCGCCTTCCCCGATCTGGCGCTCGCTCGTTGAAGCGTGAGGGAGAGCCGACCGCTCGCCCGAGGCGACGATCGTCTCGAACGCGCTTCCCTCGGCGCCGTGCCGGCGCATGCGATAGTCAAGCTCGGCGGCGATGTCAACCTCTCGGCTGCCGGGCTGAACGAGCGGGAGCGTGTCCGTCAGGGCGGCGGCGGCGATCTCGGCGGCCTTGCGGATCAGCGCGATCTCGCCCGCGTCCTTCTGCACCCGAAGCTCCTCCACGAGCCCAAGGACCGAACGCCAATCGACCGATGTTTCGTTGCGCAGGCGTTCCCACTGTTCGACGGCGACGTGATTCACCTCGAGGCCCAGCCGGCGACCGGCGAACTCTTGGGCCGTCTTCTCCGCCAGCCCGGCGAGCAGCTGGTCGCGCAGAACGACCAGCTCGAAGCCGGCGTCGTCTGGCAGTTCCTGCTGGGCCTGCGTTTCGTAGCGGCCGTCGGTGAAAAAGATTGCCCGCTCCTGGTCGATCAACAGCCAGCCGCTGGATCCGCTGAACCTTGTCAGGTAGCGAAGGTTCGGGATGTGGGAAACCAGCAAGCCGTCGAGTTGGCGTTCTGCAAGGCCGGCACGGACGCCGGCGAGGCGCCGAGCAGCCGGACTATCGGGACTTCTCATTCGCGACGAAGGTAAGCGACCAATCCTTCCAAGGCGAACAGGTAACTGTCGCCGCCGAAGCCCGCGACCAACGCAATGGCGATGTCCGAGAGGTACGAGTGATGACGAAAGGTCTCGCGTGCGTATATGTTCGTGAGGTGCACCTCGACGAAGGGGGTACCGATAGCCTTCAGCGCGTCGCGGATCGCCACGCTCGTATGGGTGTAGCCGGCGGCATTCACAAGCAGGCCGCCGAAGCCAGACCCCGCACGCTGGATCCAGTCGACCAGCTCGCCTTCGATGTTCGATTGGAAGAAATCGAGCTCGACGCCCAGCTCCGCCCCCCGGGCGACCAGACGCCGGTTGATGCTATCGAGCTCCTCGGATCCGTACCTCTCTGGTTCCCGGCGCCCCAAGAGGTTGAGGTTAGGGCCGTGGAGGACGCCAACCCTTATTCCTTCAGGCTTCTCAGCCACTCCTGAAACTGTTCCAGGTCTTCGGAGCTCGAGTCGGCGGCGGCATCCGCCGCGCTATCCGCGCCGCCAGGGTCGGCCGGCGGTGCCGTGGCCTGGGAGCCAGTCGCTGGGTCTGCGTTCTGCCCTCCCTGCTCATAGGCCAGCAGCCCAGAGAGATATTCCTCGATCGTCGGCGCTCCCGAAGGCTGTGCTGCGGGTGGCGCAGGTGCCGGGGGCTGAGCCGCAGGAGTCGGAGCTTCAGCCACCGGTGCGGGAGCTTCGGGTAAGGGCAGCTCGGGCTCGGAGGGAAGCGCCTCGGGGGCCGGCGCCACGTCAGCTCCCGGCGGCAGGACATCGGGTGCGGGTGCCACATCGGGATCAGGCGGCGTTTCGTCGATGGTTGGGACGATCTCGAGTTCAGGCTCAGGCGTCTCGGGCGGCGCTTCGGTCGGTTCGCCACGGGCGAGATCACCGAGGCCGCCGACTCCGGCCGGCATCGGCGCAGCGTCACCACGCCTTACCATCGCGTCGAACGAGGCGGCGAACGGGTCGAGATGGTCCATCCCGGCCACCGGCGCCTCGTCTTCGAAGTTGAAGCCGACAGTCGGGGGTGCTTCCTCAGGCGTCGCCGCTGCCGCGTCTAGCGGGGAGGCAGCGGGTTCAGCAGTCTCGACGCTTGGGGCGTCCAAGATCCCGGCGGGCGGCTGCGTCTCCTCTCCGGGAGGCGCGGTCTCCTCGAACGACAGCGGCGCTTCGAACGACAGCAGCTCCTCGGCGGTCGGCGGCTCCTCAGGAACCTCCGACCCGTCGGGAAACGCCTCCTCGTCGGGCGGCGCGATATCGGTCAGCTCCAACAGGGCGGCCAGATCATCGGCCTCGGGCTCTGCCCGGGCCTCAGCAAGCTGCTGCTCCAACTCGGCGATCCGTGCCTTGAGACGCTCGTCTGCCGGTTGCTTCTTGGCAAGCTCGCGATACACGCCCAGCGCGTCTTCGTATAGCCCCTGGTCGGCGTACAGCTCGGCCATCGTCTCTGTCAGCATGCCCTCGACTGCCGGGCCCGCGCCCTCGAGTTCGGCCTCGACACCCTCGTCGCCCAGCGGTTCGGAAGTGGGCGCCTCGGCTTCCCCACCGCCGAATTCATCCCGCAGACTGCTGACACCGAGGTCCTCCCCCGCCTGCCCCTCCATGTCCTCCTCGCGCAGGAGTCCGGGAGTCCAGTCATCCATTTCTCCGAGGTCGATCCCGGGACGAGGCGGCTCGGCAGCCGCTAGATCGTCGAGAGCGTCCAGGCCCTCGAGCTCCGGCGGCTCCTCCGGCGTCTCCAATGGGGACGCCTCGGCCGACTCGACCTCGTCGCCCAGCTCTACCTGCTGTCCTTTGCCGACCAACCCCTCGACGGGCTCGGCCGAGAACTCCACCGCTTCCTCTTCCTGACCCTCGGGTATGCCGCCCATCTCCCAGGGTGGTTCCTGCTCCGCAGCCGGGAACTCGGGGATCTCGGGCTCGGCGCCCTCTGCGGGCTCCGTCGGCTCGGGCGGGGCTGCCGACAAAGCTTCCGGCGGCTCGGCCGGCGCCGACACGCCACTCTCCGTCAGCCTCTGTAGCTCCTCCTGCACCTCCTCGTTGCGCGGGTCGACCTGCAGTATCCGCTCGAACCACGAGCGCGCGTCCTCGAGCCGGCCACCCCGGAGCGCCAGATCGCCGAGAGCCTTCATGGCTATCATGTTCTGAGGATCGAGCTCGAGAACCTTCGAGAACTGCTCGTGTGCATCCGCGTAGCGCTCGCTGTCGATGTACACGCGTCCCAGGACGTTATAGGCGCTGATGTACTTGGGATGGTTCTTCAACCCGTGGAGGATCAGGCCCTCCGCTTTCCCGTACTCCCCCGCACGGCGATAGGCGTCTGCCAGATGGGCAAACACCAAGCCCTGTGAGTGCTCGGCGTAGCGCTTCTCAAGTTGCTCGATCTCCTGCTGGACGTCGTTGTCCGGAGGCATGTCCTGTACTCCTTGGGGCGGCTGCGTTCCCACGCAAGGAGGCGGGGGGATCGTGCAAATATATTTGTTCCAATGCGTTAGTGTCAACGCTGACTGTAGCGTCTCTTACGTTCTGCGGCGCGCAGTCACCGAGACCAGGGCCGGGCGCCGGTAGCATTTTCGGACGCCCCGAATAGATTCAGTCCACACATTCCACAGAATATCAAGGACTGGCTATATGCTGCGCTCAATGCGTCGGAACACGAAGATCATAATGCTGGTGGTGGCCCTGGCCTTCGTCGGCCTCATGGTCTTCCAGTGGGGCATGGACATTTCGGGCAGAAGCAACCCCCGCGCGGTCGGCGAGGTCGGGCGAGTCAACGGAGTTCCAATCAGCTATCAGGTCTGGACGAGTACTTACCGTAGCTTGACTGACCAGGCGCGCGCGCAGAAGGGTTCGGCCCTGGATGACCGCGAACTGGACTTCATCGAGGAGCAGACCTGGAACCAGCTGGTCAACCAGATCTTGATCGAGCAGGAACTGGAGCGCCGGGGCATCTCTGTGACCGACGAGGAGGTCCGGCTGGCGTTCCAAACGACGCCGCCGCCCTGGCTGATGGACAACGAACTGTTTCAGACGGGCGGTCAATTCGATTACGAAAAGTACCAGCGCTTCTTCTCCTCGCCGGGAGTCGATCCGCAGCTGCTTCTGCAGATCGAGAACTACTACCGGGCGGTTCTGCCGCGCGCGCGTCTGATGGAGCAGGTCGGGACCGGCATCTACATCTCCGACTCGGAGCTCTGGTATGGATACCGGGACCAGAGCGAGCGCGTCCGCGTCGCCTACCTGGTGCTGGATCCAGAGCTGGCGGTGACGGGCTCCGCCGTCGAGGTGACAGAGGCGGAGCTGCTCCGCTCGTACGAAGAGAACCTGGAAGACTACGCGAGAGCGGCGGTCGCGGAAGTCATGCTGGTGCAGTTCTCGCGGGTCCCCGGACCGGCGGACAGTGCCGCTGCGTTGGAGGCGGCACGGCAGATCTACGATGACTTGCAGGCGGGTGCAGACTTCGCAGAGCTGGCCCAGGCCAACAGTCGTGATCCGGGTTCAGCGTCGCAAGGCGGAGAATTGGGGTGGTTCGGGCGCGGCGATATGGCGCCGGCTTTTGACTCGGCTGTCTTCGAGCTGAATGTGGGCGAGATCTCGGAGCCGGTGCTCTCCAGGTACGGGTATCACATCATCAGGCTGGAGGAGAGGGAGGAGGAGCGCGTTCGTGCCTCGCACATCCTGATCACGGTCCGGCTGGCAGGCGCGACCGAGGACCAATTGCTGGGGAGCGTCGATCGCTTCGAGCGGATTGCGCTGGCTGCGGGGATGGACGAGGCGATCGACTCGTTGGGCGTCGAGTCGCGCACGGTCACCTTGGCCGAGGGTAACGATTTCGTGCCGGGGATCGGTGTGTTCGCTCCGGCCCACCACTGGGCTTTCCACGACTCCACACTGATCGGCAACCTGAGCCCCGTCTACGAAACCGATCAGGGTTGGTACTTCTTGGACCTCAGGGCACGTGATCCCGAGGGCTATGTGCCGTTTGCGGACGCGGAGCCGTCGGTCCGCCGGCGCTTGGTGCTGGAGAAGAAGAAGGAGTTGGCCCGCGGTATTGCCGAGCAGATCGCTGCCGAGTTGAGCGAAGGTAAGACTTTGGACGAGGTCGGCGCCGATCACGACCTGGCGTACCAGACGACCACGCTGTTCACCCGCTACGACTATGTTCCCGGCCTCGGCCAAGGCAGCGAGGTCGTCGGTACCGCCTTCGGGCTCGACCTCTACCAGGTGGCGGGGCCGATAGAGTCCGACGACCGGTTCTACTTCGTCCAGCTGATGGAGCGCATCGAGCCGAGTCGCGAACAGTTCGAGCAGGTAAAAGAGGAACTGCGGGCGCGTCTCATGCTCCAGCGGCAGCAGACGGCAATGGATGAATGGCTGGCGGGCCTTAGAGAATCTGCGACGATTGAGGACTACCGGAGAGACTTCTTCGTACCGTGACCCCGAGCAGTCAGCCGCCGTTACTCAGAGCATCATACGCGCGACGTAGGCCACCACCAACACGCCAGCGACGCTGAACAGATTCACGTTGAGGACGATCGGTCCCAGCGTGAAGGCGATCACCAACAGGTCAACGCTAAGCGGGCCGAGGCTCGCTGAGATCGTCGTCGTGAAGAATTCCCGGAACGGACCTTCGGGAATGAAGAGCACGGAAAGCTTGGTGAGAATCGCGCCCAGCAGTAGGCCGAGCGCCAGGATCGCCGCGATCCGCCACGGCGAGCGGCCCGAGGGCCGCACGAGTAGCGCGTCTCCCCTTGTCACTGTCGCCGCTCGACTGTGTAGTTGACCGCCCCAGCCAGTGCGCTCGTCGCCCGGCTCTCCGGCAAACCCTCGATAGCACTCAGCGCCTGGTCCGCGAACTCCCTTGCCTTCGCCCTGGCATACGAGATGCCGCCGCACGCCTCGGTGGCCTCGACGACGCGCACGATCAGATCGTCATCGGGCTCGGGGTCGGCGAACAGCGCGTTCACAGCGAGCTGCTGCTCGCCATCGAACTCGGGCAGCGCCATGATGAGCGGTAGTGTGACTTTGTGCTCGCGTAGATCGTGACCCGCAGGCTTTCCGGTGACGTCCTCGGTGCCGATATAGTCGAGAATGTCGTCGGCGACCTGAAAAGCCATACCCAGAGCGTGCCCGTAACTCTTCAGCGTATCTCTATAAGTTGGATCGCCAACCATGGCACCCAGCTCGCAGGCGGCTGACATCAGCGAGGCGGTTTTAGCCCCGATCAGGCGGTAGTAGTCGTCTTCGGTAAACGAGAGGGAATCGTGCATGGCGAGCTGCCGCATCTCGCCGATTGTCATGGCGTTTGCCGCCTCGGCCAGCACGGCGATTACATCCACCCGTTGCAGTCGGGCCATCTCCATGACCGAGCGCGAGTACAGATAGTCGCCCATGATGATGGCCGTCTGATAGCCCCAGACCGAGTTGACCGTCGGCATCCCGCGGCGCAGCGCCGAGTGATCGACGGCGTCATCGTGAACGAGGGTCGCCAAATGAACCGCTTCGACTACGGCGGCCAGCAGCAGCGCCTCACGGCTCGGCTTGTCGCCAATTTCGTTGCTCAGCAGCAACAAGGTAGGTCGGAAGAGCTTTCCGCGCTTCAGCAGCAGGTAGTCGTTGACTTCTTCGATGAGCTCGAATTCGTCGACGACCAGGCGACGCATTAGATCGTCGAGCTCTGCGAGTCGATCGCTGACCGGCTCTTGAATGCGGGCTAATCCTGCCAGTGCAGTAGGCGGCATGACCCGATATTTCAGGAGTACACTATGTGCGCCGAGGCGCACAACTCGGCGGACACTTTAGCGAGGAGACAGCGGATTTGTCAAAGGGGGGGTGCGATTACGGCCTTAGGGCAGACACGCGCCGGCCGACGTCCATGAAGTTCATGTCACAACCCATGACGCGCTCGTACCATTCCAGCGCGTGCTCCGTTTCGCCAAGGTCCTCGTAAGAGCGGCCCATTGCGTAGAAGATGCCGACCAATTCCTCATCCTTGTGGCCGGGTACCTGCAGGGCGCGGTTGAGAACCTTGAGCGCGATGCGATGGTCGCCCTTCTCGACGAAACAGGCACCGAGCATCTCGATAGCTCGTAACCTGAACTCGAGTCCGCGTGCGGCGATCTGAAACTCGGCTATCGCTTCGTCCAGCAGCCCCATATCTCTAAAGGCACAGCCGAGATCGTAATGGCTGGCAGCGTCCTCTTCCTCGATCGCCTCTGCGACCTTCGACTTGAACTGGCTCAGCATCTCGGCAAAGTTGACGTCCGATTCACTCTGCGGATCCGCCGCGGCGATCTTGAAGCGCGTGCTCTTGCGAGTTGCCTTCTCCTCCTCGGCCACCAGCGAGCCTAGATCCACGTAATCCGCTGCCGCCTGGCCCTGCGATGCCGGTGCCGCAGGAGCCGCTTCTTCCTCGACGAACATCTCCAGCGCCGCCGCCGCTCGCCCGTTCCTAGGGTCGAGCTCCAGGACCCGCGCGTAGACGGCGCGCGCCTTGTTGGAGGCGTCGCTACGATCGAGACAGTCGGCCAGCGCCAGGTAGGCATCGACCAGGGCGGGGCCATCGCCCGCTCTCAGAGCGAGCTCGACCCGCTTCTGATAGGCCCGTACATCGTTGACGTCGAGACGCAGCATCTCATCGAGGACGCGGCCGGCGTCGGTGAAACGACCCAACTGCTCGTACCCTTCCAGCGCCTGAGCCAAGCAGACCGATGCCTTTTCACGCACGCCAGTCTCGAGCAGGGCCTCGGCGAGGTCGAACAGCGTGTCGGGCTGGTCCCCCTCGATCTGCAGTCTGGCCTCGAGCTCGGCGATTCGATCTTCCGGAGTCGTGACTCGTTCTTCAACGGGAGGCGCCGGCGGTTCCAGCGATTGTTCGGGGGCCGGCGCAGCCGGGGCCGGCTCGACCCAATCGGTGGCGGGCGGCTGCTCGAGATCAATCGACGGCGGCTCCTGCCCGAACTCGGGCTCCGCCGGCTCTGCGTGATCCAGTGCGGTGGGCGTTATGTCGAGCGGCGGCTCGGCTGGTTCCTCGGGCCCGAAGAGCTCCTGCTCCAGCTCCTGCAACGAGTCGGCGTCGATGTCCACGCCTTCCATGTCGAGCTCGCCCGGCCCGAGATCGATGTCGGCCACCTCGGTGTCCATTTCGCTCGTCAGTTCCAAGCCTTGCAGCGGCTCAGCGAGCGCTTCGTCATCGTAGACCGGCTCTTCGGTGAGGACAGGCTCGTCGCCGAGACCGGGCTCTTCATCCAAGTCCGGCTCGTCGGCCATGACGGGCTCGTCGGCCACGACCGGTTCCGGTCGAGGCGGAGGTTCGGGCTCGGGCTCGGGTTCCGGCTCGTCGCCCCAAGGCAGGATCTCGGGCAGATCGATGACACCCACCGCATCTGTCGCACTGGAAGTCGACTCTTCCTCGGGCGGGTGGACTTCCGGATCCCGCTCGGGTGCGAGCTCCATGATGCGGCCCCTGACCTCCTGGGCGTCGCCGTCGCGGCCCTCCTGGGTCAGGTCGCGCCAGGCCAGCCGCAGCTGCTCGACCGCGTTCGCCGTGCGATCGTGCTCGATCAACTGGTCCGCGATCATCAGCCGGACCTCGGGGTCCGGCGACAGATCGGCGAACTCCATAAGCGCCGAGAAGGCTGCATCGAGCTGACCCGACCGCTGCATGCGCTCGGCGTACTCGAGGAAGTGCCTGCGGGCGTCGGAGAGGAAGCCCTTGGCCGCACCGATCTTGCCCAGCTTCAAGTAGGCGGAGTGCCGGTTCGGCTGATTGCGGAGGATCTTGTTGCAGAGGGCGATCGCGTTGTTATAGAAGCCCGCGGCGAGGTGCCCGTCGGCGGCGAGCTCGTAGTAGTGGACGGCCCTGTTGACGTTGCCGACGCGGCGATAGAGGTCACCGATCCGGTTGTAGAGAGCCAGGTCGACGTCCCTGCCCCGCTCCAGTTTGTCGGCCTCGAGCGCAGCCTCGTACTCCTCGATCGCGCGCTTCCAATTCTCGCGCTGCTCGAAGGCTCTCGCTCGCTGCCTGTGCCTAGCCGCTGCGCTCATCCGTGTCCTAACGGTCTCTCAGGCTGTCCCCACGCGCCGCCAACGCCTCCACGAAGCCCAGCCAGCATCGGGATATCCTTTAAAGATATACAATCGCCGTGACTTTTCAGCAGCCCACCGGGCCCCGAGCGAGCGGGCGCCCACCTGCGGGTGCGGACAGGCTAGAGGCGGCTGCGGGCACTGTACCCCGAAAAGCAAGCTATGTTGCAGGATCAGTGGACCCGCACCCCCCGCTTCCAGACCGCAGCGCAGTGATTGCAGCCGTAAAGGTAGGGCACGAGCCGGTAGTCGGGAACGCCGAAGGCCGCAATATCTGCTGGCGCCCCGGGCTCCAGCGTGCCGCGACCGTCCCGCAGCCGCAGGGCCGCCGCCCCGTTGGCGGTGACAGCGACGAAGGCCTCGGCGGGCACCATCCCCAGCTGGCTGCAGGCGATGCTCATCACCACCTGGAGGTTTACGGTCGGCGACGATCCGGGGTTGTAGTCGGTCGCCAGGGCGACAGCAGCCCCAGCATCGATCAGCTGCCGGGCCGGCGGATAGTACGACTTACCCAGAAATAGCAACGTCCCCGGCAGAAGTGTGGCGACGGTCCTCGAGCCAGCCAGGGCCGCGATACCCGGCTCGGAGATCGCGCCTAGGTGGTCGGCCGAGGCGGCGTCGAACTGGGCGGCGAGCTCGGCGCCACCACTCGATTCGAACTCGTCGGCGTGCAGCCTTGGTACTAGCCCGTTCGTCACGGCGGCCTCGAGCACGCGCCGGGTTTCATCGGGCGTATACACGCCCGGCTCCATGAAGACGTCGCAGAAGACCGCCAGACCCTCCTCGGCGACGGCCGGGATCATCTCGTCGACCACGAGATCCACGTACTCGGCGCGGCGCTCGCGGAATTCCGGCGGAAAGGCGTGGGCGCCCAGGAAAGTAGGCACCAGGTCGATCCACTCTTCCGCCGCCAGCGTCCGAATGACCCGGAGCATCTTCAGCTCGTCCTCGGTCGTCAGGCCGTAGCCGCTCTTCACCTCCGCCGTCGTCGTCCCGTGCTCTAGCATCCGGCGTAGCCGGGCCCTGCCGAGGTCGACCAGCTCCGCTTCCGAGCGCTGCCGCAGATCGCGCACCGACGCGTTGATGCCGCCACCGCGGCGGGCGATCTCCATGTACGGCACACCGCGGCAGCGCTGCTCGTACTCGTCGAGGCGATAACGCCCGAATACAGCGTGCGTGTGGGAGTCGACCAAGCCCGGAGCGAGCACATGACCACTGAGATCGAGCCGCTCGGCGTCCGGGAAGCGTTCGCCTATTCCCTCGCGGGAGCCGACCGCCTCGACCTTGCCGGCCCGGATCGCGATCGCCCCGTCCTCCACGAGGCCGATGTCGGACATCGATCCACGGCGGCGCGGTTCGCCACCGCCCGGGCAGGTGAGGATCTGCGACGCCTCGATGATCTGGGTGTCGTGGTCGGCCATATGTGTGGTTGTTTTCAACACTCGACAGCCGACATTCGACTGCCGGTTTTTGGCTTTTCTTCAACGACCGACGTCCGATGTACGACGTTCGACGCTCGATTATCGTGGTACCGAAGGTAGAGCGTCGGAGGTCGCTAGTCGAGAACAAGCCGAAACTCGGTAGTCGGTTGTCGACTGTCGAGTGTCCAATCTAACCCGACATAGGGATCTTGATGCCGTGTTTGCGCGCCGTCTCGTGGGCGGTTTCATAGCCGGCATCGGCGTGCCGCGCCACACCGCTGGCCGGATCGTTGGTCAGCACGCGCTGCAACCGCCGTGCGGCCTCGGGAGTACCATCGGCGACGACTACCATACCGGCGTGCAGCGAGTCGCCGATGCCCACGCCTCCTNNCCTTCGGTCTCGCGGAAGGGGCTCGCCACCGAACCGGTGTCGAGATGGTCACGTCCGATGACGATGGGCGCCTTTACATCACCGCGGGCCACGAGCTCGTTGATGGCGAGGCCGAATTTGGCGCGCTCGCCCTGCCCGAGCCAGCAGATCCGCGACGGAAGACCCTGAAACGCGACCCGCTCGCTGGCCATTCGGATCCAGCGTCCCAGCGCCTCGTCCTCGGGAAACAGCTCGAGCACCAGCTCGTCGGTGCGATGGATGTCGGACGGCTCGCCCGAGAGCGCCGCCCAGCGGAACGGCCCCTTGCCGAGGCAGAAGAGCGGGCGGATGTAGGCCGGCACGAAGCCGGGGAAGTCGAAGGCGTTCTCGACGCCGGCATCGCGGGCCTGTGCCCGGATGTTGTTCCCGTAGTCGAACACGATCGCGCCCTGCCGCTTCAGCTCGAGCATACCGCGGACATGCACCGCTATAGAGTCCATCGCCCTCTTCACGTATTCATCCGGGTCACGCGCCCTCAGCTCCGCCGCTTCTGCCAGAGACAGGCCCTGAGGTACGTAACCGTTCAGCGCATCGTGGGCGCTCGTCTGGTCGGTCACCAGGTCCGGTACGATCCCGCGCCGGGCGATCTCGGGGACGACGTCGGCGCAGTTGCCCACGAGGCCCACCGACAGCGCCTCCTTCCGGTCGCGGGCGGCCAGCACCAACTCCAGCGCCTCGTCTAGATCGTCCGTAGCGCGGTCCAGATATCGCGTTTCCAGGCGGCGCTCGATTCGGGCCGGGTCGACTTCGACGCCGAGGAACGCCGCCCCGTTCATCGTCGCCGCGAGCGGCTGGGCACCGCCCATGCCGCCCAGACCGCCCGTAAGCACGAGGCGACCGGCGAGCGCGCCGCCGAAATGCTCGCCGGCCGCCGCCGCGAACGTCTCGAAGGTCCCCTGCAGGATCCCCTGCGTACCGATATAGATCCAAGAACCGGCGGTCATCTGGCCGAACATGATCAGGCCCTTCCGCTCCAGTTCCCTGAAGTAGTCCCAGTTCGCCCAGCGACCCACCAAGTTGGCGTTGGCGATCAGCACGCGCGGAGCATCGGGGTGCGTTGTGAACACACCGACGGGCTTGCCACTCTGCACGAGAAGCGTCTCGTCATCGCCGAGCTCGCGCAGCGACCGCACGATCGCTTCATACGCCTCCCAAGAACGTGCGGCCTTTCCCGATCCACCGTAGATGATCAGTTCGGCGGGTTTCTCGGCCACCGCGGGATCGAGGTTGTTCATCAACATCCTGAGCGCAGCTTCCTGTCCCCAGCCTTTACAGGAGATCTCCGTTCCCCGCGGCGCCCGCACCTCTCGCGACCCCTTCGTCACCGTGGACATCGGCTCCTCCAATCCATGCGCTGTCTTGCCGCCGCCCGACCCAGCATTCCTCGAGGCTCTCTTCCTAACCCCGTGTTTCCTGGCGGTAGTCGAACTTCACGTCTTGCAAGTCGTCCAGGTTGACCGTGAAAGCGAACATGAAATTTCCGTTGGATGCCTTCATGAAGGAGAAGGTCGCAGACCAGCGGTGCAGGCTGCGTCGCAGGCTGAGCGAATGGTCCACGAAATTCCCCCCCTCGAGATCGTACTGAGTGCGCCACGTCAGCCTCCAGTTCTCGGTGGGCTGGAAGCCAAAGTTCGCCCGTACCGATTGACGATTACGCGGCGGATCCTGACCCGGCCTCGGCCGCGTCCGCAACAGGCTGTAGTCGATGCTCAGCGTCCACGGTTGCCGCGCCCCGCGTCCCCGATCTTCTCGCTCGGGCACCTCGCCTTCCCTCAGATTCTCCAACTCCGCATCGCTGACCTCCTCCGCCTGCGGCACGATCCCGGTTCCCGACCTCACGTCACCCGGCCCCCCCACGAGTCCTTCAAACGTGCGCGCGCCTATTGAGAAACCGAAGTTGAGCTGAGTCAGGAACGGAGCGAACCGTCGCCCCGTCTCGGTTTCCTCGAACAGATCGTGAGTGAAACGCAGCGTCAACCCCCGGAGCAGATCCGAGGTGACCGAGTTCGAGATCGACCCGGTCGTCACTCTTCCCGTCACGACGTCGTAGGTCAACGACGACGTCCTGATGGCGAGCAGCGTGATCTTGCGCGCCTCCTCCTGCTCCTGGCTGGCCGCGAGGCTGTCCTGGGGGGTGCCGGCGAGCGAGTCCTCCTGTATGTTGTTGCGTGGCTTGAGCTTAGCCTCGAAGGTCTGCTGCAGTCCCAGCGTGATTACATGGTTCTCACGAAGGCTGTCGACCCCGAAAACTTCTTGGGCTTGCAGCGATGGAGTCACCCCCGGGCTATAACTCCAACTGATGGTCGGCGAGATCTTGTGACGGATTCGCTCCACCGGCCCGACGCCCGGGAAGAAGCCGTAGATGTCACTGTTGAGGCCGGCGCTGACGGATACACGGGTCGGGGCAGCGATGAACTTGAGGTCCGTTTGGTTGGTGCGTCTGAGCTGGCCGTTGAGGTTAAGCGCCGGGGTCAACGTCGTCGAGCCGATCAGGCGCATCTGGTAACCTAGTGAGGTCCGCCAACTGATGTCGCCCTGCTGCCTCTTGTCCCCGAGCACGAGTGTATCGAGGGTAATCGTATCGGGTCCTATGATGATGGTGTCGATCGGCACGATCAATACATCGAGCGTGTCGACGACCTGTTCTCTAAACGTCCCATTGGAGTTCCAGCGGAGGTTGTTCAGCGCCAGGTTGGACGTCAGGCCGCCACTCAAGGTCGATTGACCTGCGCGACCTGGCGTCTCCGACGTCGAGCGGGTCAGGTTCGTGCTACCCGTCCATGTAAGCCCGTGGTACCAGCTGCGGCTGGTCGGCGAGGGAGACGGCGTAATGACGATGGGTGACAGCGTTAGGGAGAACGACGGCAACGTCATGGTCGTCGGCTGTGGCGACGTCTCGGGGTTCGAAAGAGGTTGAACCCGTTGGGCGCCGATATTCAGTGTCCCCCAATCGAAGCGGCGCGAATAGGCGATGTTCGATCGCAGCTGCTGTACCAACCGCTCGGGGTTGAACTCGTTCTCGCGCTGGAACTGTTGACTCGAGACGAAACTGACTGAGGCACGAAGGTCGGCCCGCTCACCGAACTGCTGGCTGTGGTTCCAGGCCAGAGACAGTTCCCTGCCGCCGTCGGGTAGCATGAAATAGGAGGTACCAAGCCGCCCTGAAAGGAACTTCTCGCGCCAGCGATAGCGGTAGAAGCCATCGAAGCGCGTCCAGGTATCGGACCACCAATCGATACTGAACTGGGCGTCCATATAGTCGCTGATCGCCCAGTAGTATCCCACGTTCGAGATGTGCCGTTTGTAGCCGGAGGACTGGCGAACGATGTCATTGACGCCGAACTGCAGCGACAGAATCCCACTGTGCCTACCTCGGCGGATGTCCTGCGCCATGAACGGGAACCAGAAGACGGGCACGTCCCCGAAGTAGACGCGTACCGGCCAGGCGACGACGATGTGCCCGAGCACCAGCTTGATCCTGTCCGATTCGAAGCGGTAGTGCGGTTCCGGCAGGTCACAGGAGGTAAAGTGCCCCCCCTCCACCCAGAGAGTGTCGCTGCCCTCGAGGGTGAAATCGCCCTCGACGTTCCAGATCTCCCAGCGCGTCCGCCCGCCGACGACCGTTCCGATCTTCGACTCTGTGTGATAGAAGAAGGGGCCTTCCTCGCTATCCACCTCCTCACCCTTGTTATTGATCAGCTTGGACTTGCCGAAGGCAATTATGTACTGGGTCTGGCCGTCGAAGATGACCGAATCGGCGTACAGGTTCTCGTTCTCTTTCACGCGTTCGATGTGCGCGCGCTGATTGAGGTGTATCCTCTGTTCGCCCGTGTAGAACTGCAGCGTGTCTCCGCGATAGATCACGGGGCGGTATCCGGGGCGTTCCATTAGGGCCCGCATCAGCGAGTCGGGATCGGGGAACGGCTCGCCGGTATCGCGCAGCGAGTCGGCGGCTACTGTATCTTGAGCAGCCTCCTCCAGGTCGGGCACCCTATCCGGACTCCGAGCCCGGGTCGTGTCTTGCGCGGCTCGAGTCGTGTCCTGCGGAAGAGCGGCGGGCGCCCGGGGCGCGGCCAGCAGGTCGGGGACGGATGGGGACAAGCCGCCCAGCGCGACTGCAGCGAGGGCGGCCAGCGCCCGCCTCGGGGCGGGGTCAGTCGCCGATCGCTTTCGGGCTCTCACGTCCCGCGAGTCGCCGGCGATCCACGATGGCGACGAGGAGGACCGAAATCTCATATAAAACAAGTAGTGGTACCATCATCATGAGCATCGTACCGATGTCGGCCGGTGTCAGGAGAGCCGAGAGCACCGAGACGGCTACGATCGCGTGGCGCCGGAATTTCCGCAGGCTGCCGGCGTCGATCAGGCCGAGCACAGAGAGCATGAGGCATACCAACGGCAGCTCGAAGATGATCCCGAACGCCAGAATCAGCCTCGTAGCGAAGCGCAAGTACTCGCCAATGGTGATGATGGGCGCTAGCGCCTGGGTCTGGAAGTTGAGCAGGAACCGCAGAGCGAGGGGGAGTACCAGGAAGTAGGCCATCGCAACGCCCAGCAGAAATAGCAGAAAGCCGCCGGTGACCGCCGGCACCACGGCCTTCTTTTCGTGCTCGAACAGCGCCGGCGCCAGAAAGCCCCAGGTATGATAGACGATGACCGGGCCCGACAGGATGATCCCCACGACGAACGCCAGCTTGAGCGTGACGGTCATCGGTTCTGTGGGGCTGGTGAAGAGGAGCATGCCATCGGGCACGAGCGGCACTATGGGCCGCTTGAGCAAGCCGATGACGTCCAGCTCGGTGACGATGAAGAAGCCGGCGACGGAGAGCGTCAGCACCGTCACGCCCATCCAGATGAGACGCGAGCGCAACTCATCGAGATGCTCGAGGAAAGGCATTTCGCCCGAGCCCTTTGCCCGCTTCACTGTTCCCTTCCCTTATCCTTGGACTGCTTGGGTGACGGTTCCTCCGCCAGTACCGATTCGAGGAAGTCGAGCTGCGCGGCGTCATAGCCTTCGCGCTCGGCCAGTTCCCGGATAGTCTCCAGGAACTCTTCGGGATCCTGGAAGTTGGTGTAAACGGAGGCGAACCGTACGTAGGCGACCTGGTCGAGGTCGCGCAGGTGCTGCATCACGAGCTCGCCGATCTGCCAGCTTTCCACTTCCCCCGACTCGCTGCGCTCGAGGCTCTCTGCGATCGCGTCGGCGATCCCCTCGATTTGGCGGAGTGTGACGGGACGTTTGGTACAGGCGACTTGGATGCCGCGGATCAGCTTGCTGCGATCGAAGGGCTCCGAGCTGCCGTCGCGCTTCTTGACTGCGAGCGGCCGTTCTTCGACGACCTCGTAGGTGGTGAATCGCGCATCACAGCTCTCGCACTCGCGACGGCGACGCACGGCGCGGCCCTCGCGACTGGTGCGCGAGTCAACGACCCGGTTCTTCGTGTGACCGCAGTATGGACAGCGCATTTGGGAAGGGATGGTCAGCCCGGCAGCCTGCCGAGCGCGCCGCTAGCGGCAGCTCAGACGCTCCGCCTGGTCGCGGGCCAGCCGGGACTCATCGCTCCTTGGGTAACCAGCCATCACACGTTGGAAATACTCACAAGCCGTGTCTTTGTTTCCCTGGTCGATCTGAAGGAGTCCCGCTTTGTAGAGTGCTGTCGGCGCCGCACTCGAGTTGGGGTACAGCTCAACCACGCGGTTGTATTCACGAATCGCCCGCCCGGCGTCGCCCTCTTCCCGGTAGGTCTCCGCAAGGTAGTATTGTGCGTCGGGGGCCAGTTCGTCCGCGGGGTACTCGACCAGGAATTCCCGGAACCCGGTGCGCGCGGTTTCGTAGGCTCCGCGACGGAATTGTTCGATCGCTGCCGAGTAGAGGGAGCGGGGCTCACCGCCCGCTCCCCGCTCCAGCCCGAAGGCCGCCGCATCGCCCACGCTATCGAGCTCGGCAAACTCCTCGGCCGCAGCCTGTCGATCAAGCTGCCGCTGTTCCATACGATCTCGCAGTCCACTGAGCACGATCTGGCTCTGGCCCAGCAGTTCCTGGATCTCGACCAGCTGGCGCTCCATATCATCCAACTGTTGCAGGAGATCGCCGCGCACCGTGACGACGAGCGCGCCTTGATTCTCGAGCGCCTCGGACACGGAGCTCTCCAGCTGTTCGACGCTGGTGGCGATGGAGTCCTGGCGAGCGCGGACACTGGCCAGGTCCTCGCGAATCCTGTCGACGTCCTTCTTCGATGCACAGGCAGCAAGGCCCGTCACGGCGAGGACGAGGAGCGATTTTGCGGCGGCCTTCATGGGAACCACTCGTTCTTCTAGTTACCGAGTCGCCCGTGGTCCGTGACTATGAACTCTGCGCGACGGTTCTGCGCCCAAGCGTCCTCGTTCGACGCACGCGCTGCCGGTCGCTCTTCGCCGTAGCTGATGGTCGCGAAGCGGCCCACATCGACGCCGTAACTCACAAGGTATCGGCGCACCGCCTCGGCGCGACGCTGGCCGAGCGCCAGGTTGTACTCGTTGGTGCCGCGCTCGTCGCAGTGACCCTCGATGCGCAGCTCGACACCGGGGTACTCGCGGAGGACGGTGACCTTACGCTGCAGGACCTCCGCCGCGTCGGTCCGGATATCGGACTTGTCGAAGTCGAAGTGGACGCGTTCAGCGATGACCGACAACACACGGTTGCGTTCGGCCTCGGCACGACGCCGTTCCTCCTCCTCGCGGCGGCGGCGCGCTTCCTCCTCCAGGCGAGCTCGCTCTGCAGCCTCGTCCACGGTGGGCTCTTCGACCTGAGGTTCGGGCTCGGGCTGCGGTTCGGGCTCCGGAACGGGGCTGCCGCCACAAGCCGCCATGACGGCGACCAGGGCCAGAGCCGCCAACCATCCCGCTGTCTTCTTCCAGCTGTTAGCCATAAGACCACTCCCTACGGATTATTGCTCTCGGAGCCAACAGCCGCTCCGCTTGTGAGGTGAGAGGCTGAATCTAAGCGGCCGGACCAGTCAGGCAAGCGGGCTCCGGCGGCGGTCACGACCCTACGGATACGGCCGCTGACCACGTCCAGCACCCAGAGCCCGGTGCTGCCGTCTCGGGTCGAGGCGAAGACGATATGTCTGCCGTCCGGGGCCCAGCTCGGGTCCTCGTTGCGTCCCTGCTGAGTGAGCTGTCGCAGGCCGCGGCTGTCGGGTGCGACGGTAAAAATCTGTGGCGTGCCGCCGACCCAGCCGTGGAACGCGATCCGGTCGCCGGTGGGTGACCAGTCGGGTCCAGCGTTGTGGACGCTGCGGTCGTAGATGTAAGGCGTGATCAGTTCCGCCGAGCCGTTGTCGATATCCTGGACAAATATGTGCAGCTGGCCGAGCCGATCGGAGTTGAATGCGAAGCGGCGACCGTCGGGCGCGAAGGTGGGCGACAGCGAATTCGCGTAACGGGCGAAGGTCGCGCGTTCCGGGCAGCAGCTCCTGACCAGATCATAGGTGTAGACTTCGGTCCGCCCATCGATGGTGGCGGCGAACCCGAGTTGCGTTCCGTCGGGCACGTAGGTCGGCGTGAGGTCCATTCCGGGCAGGTCGACTCTGAGCGTCGACCGTTCGGTCGCCAGCTCGATCTCGTAGATCGCCGGATCGTCGTTCTTGTAAGACATATAGGCGATGCGATCACCGGCCGGCGACCAGGCGGGAGACAGCGCGATCGAGCTGTCGCGCGAGACTCTGCGCGCCCCGAAGCCGTCGCTATCGACGACGTAGATCTCCGAACCGCCCGGCCCGTCAGCCACAAAAGCGATGCGAGTCGAGGCGATTCCCGTGCCGCTGGTCGCCCAACCGAGCACCTCATCGGCGGCGGCGTGGATCGCGTAACGGAACTGCGGATGCCGGAGCGGCGGAAGCTCGAAGGCGCGAACCTCCTGGAGCAGCCTGTAGACGACATCGTGCAGTGACAGTCTCAGGACCGGTTCATCCGGCGTGCCCTCGACAGCGCCGACGACGAGCCAGACGGCACCCAACTCGTCCCACAGTCCGTAGTTGACCGGTCCTTCGACGGGGACGTCCTCGGCGACCGGCATGATCTGGAGCCGATCGCTGTAATCGAGGTCGCGAAGGATCATGCGCCGCGCCGTGTCGGCGAGCTCGCGGAGACCCTCGGCCGCAGGGATCAGCGGCATGACGACGCCGGGCCGATAAGACGGCTGATAGACTATGCCAAGCCGCACATCGGTGGGGATGCTGTCACGGACCGGGACCTGGGCGCTGGTGATCGTAGGGGCCAGGGAAAGCGCGGCCACGAGAACCGACACGGCTTTGGCGGCTGTATTGTTGAATAGCTTCATGTCGTCGCAGTCAACTAGGCGGCCGACCTCCGGCACCCACCTCACTAATAGCTTGTCGGGTCGAAGAAGAACGAGACCCGCAGCTGGTCGGCCGGGTAGCCCTCGGGCAACGCCCCGAAGACGCCTCGGCGAGCGGCCGCCTCGATGGCGCCTCGGGCTTCCAGATCGAACGCCGGGTTACCTGACCTTCGCACCCAGGCGATATCGGCGATCGACCCGTCCCTCAGAATGGTAAATGCGAGCTCCGCCCTCAAATGCGTGTTGCCCGTCGGCGGTCTCCAGTGTCGCTTTATCTGCAAGATAATATTCGCCGCATACTCGGGATAAGGGAATGGGGCGCCTTCCAGGCGAACCGGCACGTCGGCACCCTCCGGGGATTGCTCGGCCGTGGCCGCCGGACGCTCTTCCACGACAGGCTCCGGTTCCTCTTCCTCGGCCCCCTCCTCCGGTTCAGCCTCGACCGGTGCCGGCACCTGCTGCTGCTCGGCCTCCGGCTCGGGTTGCCTGTCCAGCGGTCTAACCTCGGGTTCCTCCCGGGGAGTGGAGCGCTGCGGCTCGGGCACCGGGACGGCACGGACCGGCGCGGGGCGCGGCACGGAAACGAGCTCTACCTGGTAAACCTCGGGCCGGTCCGGCAGGTCGATGCGATGGGCGCCCCAGACCATGAAGATCAGAGCGACGGCGTGGAGGCTCATCGACCCCACGACCGCACTGGGCGGCAATCCCTCGCCGGCGCCGCGCGTCTCACCGCGCAAGATCAGCCGGGCCATCGAGTCAGCGCCTCCTTTGCGCCTCGAGTTCCGCCACCAATCCCACCGCTGTGATGTCCGCGGCCTTTAGCGCGGCGATCACCTTGAGCACGACCCCGAAGTTGGCCCGTTCGTCGCCCCGCACGTAGACCGGTGGACTGCCCCTCTGGTTCCACACGTCTCGGATCACCGCCTTGAACTCGTCGAGGGAGACCGTCGCGTCGCCGATATAGATGACACCTTCGTCGTCGACCGTCACGACAATCGCCTCGCTCGCCGGCAGCGGCGCGACCTCCGCATGGGGTAGCTGTACCTCGACGCCGCCCTGAAGTATCGGTGCGGTGATCATGAATATCACCAGCAGCGTGAAGGCGACATCGACGAGGTTGATCAGGTTGATGTCCGCCGTCAGCGGCAGCGAACGATCCTCATAGAGCCCGCCGTAACGTGCCATCAGATCTTGCCTTCCCGCGCCAGGGCGCCGATGAACTCATGGGCGAACCCCTGTAGCTCGCCGGCGAAGAGTCCGAGGCGGCTAGCAAAATGGTTGTAGCCGATTACCGCAGGGATCGCCACGCCGAGCCCCGTAACCGTCGTGATCAACGCCTCCGCAATCCCCGGGGCGACGGCCGTGATGTTCGCGGTCCCCATCGCCGAGATCCCGACGAACGCGTCCATCACGCCAACGACCGTGCCCATCAGCCCGAGCAATGGACTCACGGTAGCGATGATCGCCAACCAGGGGAGCCCGTGCGCCATGGCATCCCGCTCGCCGACCTGCTCCTTCTCCATCACCAGCCTGAGCGTTTCCACCTGGGCGGCCGAGAGGCCGGAACTCTCGCTGCGCGGACGCAGGCCCGTGAAGAAGTTCATCCCGTGCCGAAAGACGCGCAGGTAGGGTGAATCGGGCAGTGTGATGACCGCCTTGTAGGCCTCGTCGAGGTGCTGAGCCTTGGCCACCTGGCTCAGGAACTCCTCTTCGAGTAGCCGGATCCGGCGAAACTGGATCCACTTCCAAATAATCAGAATCCACGACGCCAGCGAGAAGGCGAGCAGCACAACGAGTATCACCCGGGTCGTGATCGTCGCTGTAGCAACCATATCCCAGGCATTCGTCGGTAGCGGAGCCTGGGCCGCGAAGACCGTCGTGAACACGCTCATTCCTTTTCCCCGGCGATCCACCGATAGGTGCGCCGCAAGCCATCCGATAGGTCCACCGCCGCCTCCCAGCCAATTGCCCTCAGCCTGTCATTGACCAGGCTGTTCCATTCCAGCTCACCGGGCCGCGCCGGCGCCCGCTCGATCGGGACTTCTCGCCCGGCGGCGCCCATTAGCGTGGCGGCAAGCTCGTTGACGCTCGTCTCCACCCCCGTGCCGACGTTGAAGGCGCGATCGTCCAGCTCTGTGCCTTCGTCGAGTTCGGCTTCCGACACGATCATGTTGGCCTGTACCACGTCGCCGACGTATACGTAGTCACGGGTTTGCTCACCGCTACCGAAGACGGTGAGCGGCTCGCCCGCGATCAGACGGTTGCAGAAGATGGCCACGACGCCGGCTTCGCCGTGGGGATCCTGGCGCGGCCCGTAGACATTCGAGTAGCGCAGCGCCACATAGTCGAGGCCGTGCAGCAGCCGGTAACTGCGCAGGTAATACTCGCCCACGAGCTTGCCAACCCCGTAGGGTGACTCCGGCTTCTTCGGGGCGCTCTCGGGAATCGGACGGCTGTCGGGATCGCCGTAGACGACACCGCCCGAGGAGATGAACACGATCCTGCGGCTCGGCCACTCGCGTGCCGCTTCCAGGAGGTTGAGGGTACCGAAGAGGTTGACCTCGGCGTCGAAGCGCGGGCGCTCGACCGAGACGCGAACATCGATCTGGGCCGCGTGATGGTTGATGAGCTCGAAGCCCCCTTTGCGCTCGAACAGTTCGTGGAGGCTATCATCCCGTATATCAAGCTCGACGAACTCGACGCCATACGGGACGTTCTCACGCCTGCCCGAAGATAGGTTGTCAACGACCGTTACAGACCAACCGCGCGTCAAGTAGGCATCGGCCACGTGCGAACCGATGAAGCCGGCGCCGCCAGTGACGAGGACCGACTTACTCTGAGCTCTTCTTCTCGAGCCCATCCTCTTCCTCGATCCCAAACAGATACCTTGCCGCTTCCAGAATGTCATGCTCGCGACCGTCCTCTGCCGCCGCCCGCATGCGCGCAGTCGGCTGGTGGAGGACTTTCTGCAACAGGTCGCGGGTCAGTCGCTCGACGCGCTGTTGGTCCGATTCCGAGAGGTGGCTTAAGTGGGCCAGTGCGCGGTCCAGTTCCGATTGCCGCACGCCTTCCGCCCGCTCACGCAATTCTCGAATGAAGGGGACGGCCTGCAAGCCCGAATACCAGCGCCAGAACTTGTCGACCTCGTTCTCGACGATCGCTTCAGCTTTCGGGACCTCGGCCTTGCGGCGCTCGTGGTTGGTCGTGACGATGCCCTCCAGGTCATCGATGCTGTAGAGAAAGACGTTGGGCAGGTCGCCGATCTCGGGCTGCACGTCACGCGGTATCGCGATATCGACTATGAAGAGCGGCGACTTGAGCTTCCGGGGCATGCGGCGTTGGAAATCTCCCAGTGTGATCATCGCGTGGGGCGCCGCCGTGGAAGTGATGACGATGTCCATCTGCGGGAGGTCCTCCCAGAAATCGGAGAAGGCCACCGCGGACCCGCCGAATTGCTTGGCCACTTTTTTGGCACGCACCATATTGCGACTCGCGACCAGGACGCTCGACACGCCCTCGTCCATCAGGCACTCTAGAGTAAGTTCCCCCATGTCGCCGGCGCCGATCACCATGCCGCGCCGCCCGCGCAGGGAACCGAAGATCTTGCGGGCCAGCTCAACCGCCGCCGAAGGTATCGAAGCCGCCCCCTCGGCGAGCCGCGTCTCGCTGCGCACGCGGCCGCCGACCGACAGGGCGCTCTGGAACAGGCGGTTGAAAACGGCGCGGACCGCCTGCCGTTGACCAGTCAGGCTGCGGGCGGTTTCATACGCGTCGCGCACCTGCCCCTGGACCTGGACCTCACCGAGTACCATCGAGTCGAGGCCGGAGACGACTCGATAGAGGTGCCGTACGGCGTCGGCACCGCGTTGGACGTAGATGTAGCGCTCGGCCGGCTTGGGAAGTTCGCCGGCCTGAGCGGCGAGCGTATCGATGACGCCGGGGATGGCTAAGTCGAAATCGGTGACGTGAAGATAGAACTCGGTCCGATTGCAGGTCGAGATCAACGCCGCCTCCGACACGCCCCTGCCATCGAGGACGTGGCTGAGCACGTCCGTCATCTCGGTAGCGGCGAAGGCGAACTTCTCCCGTACCTCGATCGGTGCCGTGCGGTGGTTCAGCCCGACTGCTGCGAACGGCATTACGCGACCTCTAGTCCGTTCTCGACGGGTTTGATCGTGGACACGGCTCCGGGGCCTCCTTCGCTCTGCTCCTCGCTACAGGAAGAACTGCGTCTCCGGGATGATCATTCTGGCCACGAGATATGCCACAAATACCACGGCAAATCCGACAACGTTCCATGTCGCGGCTTGGCGCGGGGTCCGTACGCGGCTGAAGCGTATCCAGATCGCCAGCAGCATCGCCAGCCAGGCCAGGACGCCCCAGATGACCTTGGCATCTGACCAGCGGAACCCGCCCTCGAAGCGAATCGTCCAGGCCCAGCCGATGGCGATAGCCAAAGTCATGGTACAGAAACCTGTAATGAGAGCCCACTCGGCGAGCTTGTCGAGCGTTTCGAGGGGCGGGAAAAACTCGAAGACGGCGCCCAGCTGCTTGTGCTTGAGCTGGCGGAACTGGAGCAGGTACATCAATGCGGCCGCCGCCGACACGAGCCAGCCAGCGTAACCGATGAAGCCGGCGGAAATGTGAATCACGAGCCAAGTGCCGCGAAAGGCCAGGACCGAGCCGGTCGGCTCGATTCCGACGATCATTGCGAGAACGAGGAGCAGTGTGGCGACGGGAGCGAGGAAGAGCCCGAGTGGCCTGGCAGCGCTGAAGCGCGCGAGGCCGGCGATGGCGAGGCCGACGAGTAGCGCTAGGCTGGCCAGGGAAGGTCCGAGCCCAACGAGCGGCGGCTCCCCGTAGCTCGCCCAGTAGAGGCCGACGCCCAGCAGATGGCTCAGCACCGCGAGATAGACGATGATGGCCACCAGCGCGGTGGCGCCCGGGTGGGCCCGGGCAAACCGCATCGTATATCTAACGGACGCGGCCAGATAGAGGACCGCAGCGATTGCGTACGCGACTAGGTGCATGCGAAGGGGAATATACGAAACGCAAGGTCAGAAACTAGGCCGGCCGGCTCTGTGAGCCGGCCGGCCTAGTTTCACCGTGGGAGGCTAGCTCCATGGGACTCCAGCCTAGGACGGCATTTTGGCCACCAACCGCACTGCTACTCCGACGTCGACCGTGGGATGCCGCATGCTGAGCAGCCGGAGGGTCGCGGTCTGCTCGGTGACCCGCATCACGCGGCCCGTCGCTACGTGCTCTTCCGGCAGCCTCAGCCCATCTCGGTTGCGCCGAGGCTCAACGTAGAGGTCGAACTCATCGCCGACCTGGATGCCCTGTGAGCGTCCGATGTCGATGAACACGAAGTCCTCGGTGCTGGCAACCAGCTGCCTATCCATGAGCGCAACCAGCTCACCACCCGGGCCGGCCGACACGGGCTCGGCGAATATACCCGGCCCCAGATCGAACGCCTCGGCCTCGATCGCCTGGTCGCCGACCACGACGCGGTCGTACACCTCGACCAGCACGGCCACGGAGACGTCCTCATGCACCGCCGCGACAGTCGCCAGCCCCGTCGGCCGGATCACGCGGCCCCACGGTCTCACGAGCCGCTCGATCCGGAACAGCAGCACACGGTCACCGGGATCCGGCGGCTCGCCGCCGGCATGGCTCAAGTAGAACCGCTCGTACCTATGTATGGTCGAGAGAGGCTGTGCAAGGAACCCGCTGGGCGCAGCCGCACCGACAACTTCGCCGCGCGGGCCGAGCTCGGCGAGCGGCAAGAGCATACCTGCCCGGTGAAAATCGGTAGCGGTAACAGCGCTGGGCGGCACCGCCGCGATGGGCTGGTAGGTCAGAGTGGTCTCCGCGATGTCACGCTCGACGAAGATCGTGGGTCGTTCCTCGACCATGATCTGCTCGGGGATCTCCCCAACCTCCGGCGTGGGGATCTCCGGCGTGGGGACGCGCTCGACGACCTCTTCGCCGGGTATCCGCTCCTCGCCGGGCACAGGAGTCGGCGGGCGTATGACCTCACCAACCCCCGGGACCAGCAGTTCCTCGGCCGGATAGATCCAGTGCGGGTCCTCGACGACGATGGTGTTGATCCGGTAGATCTCGGGCCACAGGAAGGGATCACTGAGGTAGAACTCCGCCAGATCCCAGAGCGTATCTCCCGTACGTACGACGTGAACACGACGGCCCTCTTGGGGCGTCGTCGGTTCCTGCCTTTCTTGAGCGTGTAGGGGGAGGGCTTCAGGCAGTAGCGCCGCTAGTGCGATTGCGGCAACGGACAAGAGGTTCTTAGAAGGGCAGGTCGTCACCCTCCTCCAGCGATTCCGCCGGGAAATCATCATAGTCCTCACCCCCATAGGTCGGCGCCTTCTGCATCTCGAAGGCGCCCTCTCCGCGGCCACCCAACATCACCATATCGTTGGCCACGATCTCGGTCGTGTAGCGTTTCTGGCCGTTCTGGTCCTCCCACTGGCGATACTGGATCCGCCCCTCGACGTAGACGCGGTCACCCTTCTTCAGGTACTGCTCGACGATCTCGGCCAGCTTGTTCCAGGCGACGACCCGATGCCACTGGGTGTCCTCCTGAATCTCGCCGTTGCGGTTCTGCCAGCGGCGATTCGTCGCCACTGAGAGCGTGGTTACACGGCTCCCCTGCGGCGTGGTGCGGATCTCGGGATCACTACCCAGATTGCCGATTATGATCGCTTTGTTGACACTGCGTGACATGGCTCCTCCACTGGGGCGGTTGGCGTCGGTACGGCCAAAACTGACGCCAGCCAAGATTATACCCGCCCGTCAACTTATTGTCAACGCGTCGCTTGCTGGCCCCGGCTTACAGCAGAATCTACTTGCCGCGGCCCAGGTCGAGGCACATGACCCGGGCGTCCTCGACCGGCGCCCGATAGTAGCGTCTGCGGACGCCCACATGCTGGAATCCACTCCGCTCATACAGCTCCTGGGCGCCTTGGTTGCTGACACGGACCTCGAGGTAGATCCGCTCCACGCCGCGCCGCCGCGCCCTATCGAGCACCCAGTCGAGCAGGTAGCGACCGAGGCCGCGGCGGCGCCAGCCGGAGGCCACAGCCAAGTTCCCCAGCTCGGCCTCTCGTAGAACGTACCATACCACGGCGTAGCCCACGACGTTCCCGTCGATGGCGGCGACCCAAAGCGAGGCATCATCGCGGCCCAGCAGGTTGGAGAAGCTGGCGCGACTCCAGGGTGTGGAAAACGACGTACACTCGATCTCCATCACCGAGTCGAGGTCCGCTTCCTCCATGCGGCGGATGTCCGGCATCGTTAGCCGCTCAGCTGTGCTCATTCTCCACCCCGCTCCTCTGGAACCCGCCAATCACGGACGTAAAGGGGCTCCCAGTCCGCCGGCTGCGCGACGTGCCCCAGCTGGGGGTCAACCGAGCGCAGCCAGAGGAGGCTGGCGGCGCGGGGGACAGCCAGGTGCTCAGGCAGCACGAGCGCGCCGGCCAGAGCTTCGGCGATCCTCCCCCGATGGGCCGTCGCCCCGTCACCGACGAAGGCCGCCGGCTTGAGATCCCGACGAGCTAGCTCGTCGAGAAGATCTTCGAGCCGCCAGGCGGCGGGGGCCAGTCTCTCGGTGGCCCCCTGCTCCGATATCTCATAGCAGGCAGCGTAGACTTCGGCGCGGCGGGCATCGAAGGCGGCGCAGACGGGTCCGCCGACCCCGGTCCCGGCGGCGAGGGCCAGCAGACTGGGGTAGGCGAATAATGGCGTACCGCGCGCCATCGTCCAGCCCTTGGCCAACGAGGCGGCGATCCGCACACCGGTGAACGAGCCCGGCCCACAGCCGACGACGAGGGCGGCGACATCCTCGGGTGAAGTCCCTGTGACCTCGAGGGCGTGATCGACGGCGGGCAGCACACGCTCTGAATGCGAGCCCCGGATGTTGAAGCTGCACTCGATGGCCAGCCCGTCACGCCAGACGGCAACCGAACCGACGGACGTCGCAGTCTCGAGCGCGAGCCAGATCTGCGGCTCGGGCCCCTCTCCGGAAGCGCTCTCCCGCCGGCCGGTCTTCACCATTGCAACAGCTCCGGGGCCGAGCCCAGGCGTTTCACCCGGACGACGCGCTGCTCGGGCGTCGACCCGTATTCCATGTCGACCTCCCAGCGATCTGCCGGTTGCCGGTCCCCGGCGCGTTCCGCCCACTCCAAGAGCACAAGGCCCGGAGCGCTCAGTAGCTCCTCCCAGCCGAGTGGCTCGATGGGGTCGCCGGGCTGTAGACGGAACAGGTCGACGTGATGAACCGGGAAGCTCCTGGGGCTCGAGTAGCCCTGGACGAGGGTAAAGCTCGGTGAAGGGATATGCCCGGTGATCCCGGCACCTCGACAGATCGCTCGAGCCAGGACGCTCTTCCCCGCGCCGAGTGGGCCGTGCAGCGCGATCCACAACGGCGGCTGGATGGTGGCGCCGACCCGCTCGCCCCAGTGAACCAGCTCGGGTTCGGACAAAGCGTTAGGGCCCAGCTGAGATTCGTGGCTCGGGGATCGGCTCATCTGCCACTGCCTTTTGCGTCGCGATGCCCTCTTGTCTCCACCTCCGCTTTGATCTGGAAGATGTGATCCCGCAGCTCGGACGCCAACTCGAAGTCGAGCTCTTCGGCAGCACGTTGCATCTCGAGCGTGAGACGCTCGACCAGCTCGTCGGGCTCCAGCTCGGGGAGCCCGGCCAGCGTCTCGACCGCCCGGGCCCCCGGGTCGAGGCGCGAATCGGCGACCGCAGTGGCACGTCGCACCTCATCGGGCGACTTGCGTATCGAGCGGGGTGTGATCCCGTGCTCCACGTTGTAGCTGGCCTGTATCTCGCGGCGGCGATTGGTCTCCTCGATGCACCGCTGCATGGAACCGGTCAACGTGTCGGCATACATCACCGCCCTGCCGCGCTCGTTGCGCGCCGCCCGACCGATCGTCTGAATCAGGCTCTTGTCGGAGCGTAAGAAGCCCTCTTTGTCGGCATCGAGAATCGCAACGAGCGACACCTCCGGCAGATCGAGACCTTCGCGCAGCAGGTTGATTCCGACGAGTACATCGAAGAGCCCCAGGCGCAGACCACGCAGAATCTCGACCCGCTCGATGGCGTCGATATCGGAGTGCATATAGCGGACCCTGATCCCCACGCCCAGCAGGTACTCGGTGAGATCCTCGGCCATCCGCTTGGTCAGCGTCGTGACCAGGACCCGCTCGCCGCGCGCCGCGCGCTCACGGATCTCGCCCATCAGGTCGTCCACCTGGCCGCGGACCGGCTTGACCTCGACGGCCGGGTCGAGTAGCCCCGTCGGTCGGATAACCTGCTCGACCACAACGCCGCCAGACCGCTCCAACTCGTAGTCGCCCGGTGTCGCCGAGACGAAGATCGCTTGCGGCACCAGCGATTCCCATTCCTCGAACTTGAGCGGTCGGTTGTCGAGCGCGCTGGGAAGTCGGAAACCGTAGTCGACCAGCGTCCTCTTGCGCGACCGGTCGCCTTCGTACATCCCACCGATCTGTGGGATGGTGGCGTGCGACTCGTCGACGATGACCAAGAAGTCCTCGGGGAAGTAATCGATCAGGCAAGCAGGTCGTTCGCCTTCGGCTCGGCCCGAGAGGTGGCGCGAGTAGTTCTCGATTCCGGCGCAGTACCCGACCTCGCGCAGCATCTCGAGGTCGTAGCGGGTCCGCTGCTCGAGGCGCTGCGCCTCGAGCAAGCGCCCGGCTCGGCGCAGCTCGAGCAGGCGTGCGTCGAGCTCGGCCCGAATCAATTCGCCGGCCTGCCTGATCGACGGCTGTGCTATAGCGTAGTGAGTGGCGGGGTAGACTGCGGCACGATCGAGCTCGGCGATCACGTCGCCAGTGAGCGGGTTGATCTTCGTCAGGCGCTCGACCTCGTCGCCCCAGAGCTCGATGCGCACGGCCTGTTCCTCGTAGGCCGGGAAGACCTCCACGACGTCGCCGCGCACCCGGAAGGTCCCCCGGCGGAAATCAAGATCGTTACGCCCGTATTGCACATCGACCAAGGCCGCGAGTATGTCGTCGCGGCGCACTTCCTGGCCCCGCTCGAGGATCACCAGCAGGTCTCTGTACTCTGCCGGCTCGCCCAGTCCGTAGATGGCCGAGACCGAAGCCACGACGACGACGTCATCGCGCTCCATCAAGCTTGAAGTCGCCCGCAGGCGGAGTCGGTCGATGTCCTCGTTGATCGAGGCATCCTTTTCGATGTAGGTATCCGTCTGGGGGACGTAGGCCTCGGGTTGGTAATAGTCGTAGTAAGATATGAAGTACTCGACAGCGTTAGCTGGGAAGAACTGTTTGAGCTCGCCGTAAAGCTGTGCGGCGAGTGTTTTGTTGTGACTCATCACGAGAGTCGGGCGACCCCAGCGCGCGATTACGTGCGCCATCGTCAGTGTCTTACCCGAGCCAGTGACACCCATCAGCGTCTGCCAGCGTTCTCGGCGCTCGAGCCCGGCGACCAGCTCCTCGATAGCCGTCGGCTGGTCGCCCGTCGGCTGGAAGGGCGAACGCAGATCGAAGTGGGCGCGCTGCGCCGTGCTACGTCTCAACGAATTCGATGTTGGATGTTCGATGTGCGATGTTCGGAGTTCGTTACAGCATCAGCCTTCGAGGCTATCGAACCACGCGTCGATTTTGTCGTCGCTCACGTCCTGCTCGCCTTCCGCTCCGGCGGCAGAGTCGACCTCGGGCAGCTCCTCCGCCAGCTGCCGGGCGCGAGCCAGCATCGGGGCGGCGCCGAGCTGTTCGAATAAGACGACCGCGCGTTCTGCCGCGACCCGCGCCTCGGCCGGTTTGGCCCGAGCCAAGACCTGGGCCTGGTGGAATTGCAGGAATCCTTCGCCGTAGGGATCCGTCTCAGTCGTTTCTCCGATTCCCTGCTGTGCGACCATGCCGGCTAGCCAGGCGTCGCTGTCGAGATCGATGACCCGGATGCGAACGGCATCACCTTCGGCGCGCCGCTCGAACCAACCCTCCTTGCCCTGGTAGAGCTGCTCGAGCCGAGCCGCCTCCTGCCACGCTTGTAGCTCATCGCCCGTCTCCAGGTAGGCCAGCGCGCGGATAGCGGTGGTCTGAAAGTCGGCCTTCCAGGCGCCGCTCGGGGGCAGCAGCTCTCGAATCTCCTCGGTCATCGCCAGCACCGAGGTATACGCGCCGCGCTCGAACTCAAGCCGTGCGACACCGATCCTGCAACGCAGGGCGAGGGAAGGATCCTCGAGCTCCTCGGCCAGCTGCAGCCCCGAGTTGAACAGGTGCAAAGCCCGGTCGAACTCGCCGCGCAGCGTCAACAACTCTGCGATGTTGGCCTGCATGGCGATCTTCTGGTCGGCCACACCGGCCACTTCCATGCTCTCCAGCGCCGACTGCCAGTGGTGGAAGGCGCCATCCCACTCGCCGGCCCGGAAGTTGGCCAGCCCCAGAAGGTCGTGGCAGACTGCAACACCGCCCAGCTCGTCGACCTGGCCAAACACCTCGAGAGCGCGCTGCGCCAGCTGGCGTCCCTCCTCCGGGCTGCCCCAGGAGACGTGGACGCGGGCCAGCCGGTAGGCGGCCTGTGCCACCGTCTCGGCGTTACCGCTCTGCTCGGCCACGTGAAGGGCCTCCTCGGCCATCAGCAACGCCTCTTCGGCCCTTCCGACCCGCTCGGCCACCACACACGACAGATCGAGGGCCATCACCAGCTCCTCGCTCATCTCCGCCGTGCGAGCGCGATCGACCAGGCTGCCGGCGACCAGCGAGACTTCCAGGGGCTCGACGCCGCGCTCGAGTTGCAGCCAGCCGAGCATTACGCCGGCCGCTACTTCGGTCTCGAGGTCCCCAAGCTCGCGTGTCCGCTCGAATACGTGCTGGAGCAGCGCCTCCGCCTCGGGCTCCCTGTCGGTAGCGGCGTAGATTCTGGCCAGACGGTTCTGGATCTTCAGGCGCTCGAGTTCATCATCACAGGTCTTGGCTGCGGTGCGTAAGAACTCGTCTACCTCGTAGAGCGCGTAGAGGCGCTCGGCGAGGTCGGCGGCCTTGAGAGACCACTCGAGTTTCTTGTCCCCCGCTTCGGAGGTCAAGTAAAGGACGGCGATCTCGTCGGCAATCTCCTTCGAACCGCCGCTCGCAAGCTTCTCGAGCGTCTCGGCGGCGCGGCTGAGCAGGTGAGCGCGGCGTTTCCCCGAGATCCGCGCGCGGATCACGCGGCGCACCAGCGGATGAGAGAAGTGGTAGCGCACCGATTGGTTTCCGGTCGCCCAGCGACGCTCGCCGACCTTTCGAATCAGCCCGTGCCGCTCTTCTGCCGTCCGCAGTTCGCCCAGCACCTCTTCCTGCTTCTTGCCTGCTTGCGCGGCAACGACGGCCGAGTCGACTACGGATCCAGAGAGCGCTGCCGCCTCGAGGGTCCAGCGGACATTGGGCTCCAGCGAATCGAGCCGACCTGCAACGACGCTGTCGATCTTCGCCTCCGGACTGGGCAGCTCGCCTTCGCGAACGGAGTACTTGAACAGACGCTTGCGGAGGACCTGACGCTCCAGCAAGGCGCGCAGTAACTGTTCCGCCCGCAGCCCGTTGCCTCGGGCAGCGCCGGGCAGCCAAGCTTCCAGGTCATCGCCTAACGATCCTTCCAGAAGCTCCTCCGCAAACTTGAGGATCGCGTCGTTTTCCAGCTCACGGACCGCCAGCTCGACCATCGCCGGACCGAGCCGGTGCTGAAGCGATTTGATCGAAACCGAGCCAGGCGACTCGGAGTGCTCGTAGGCCGCCAGTACGAGAACCGGCAGCGAGCCGAGTGCGCCACCGAGGCGCGCCAGCAGGTCGAGGGACGAGCGATCGCTCCACTGCAAGTCATCGATGAAGAGCAGCAAGATCCGCTGGCGCGCGATGGCACGGCAGAGAGCGACGAACTGGTCGAACAGGGCATTGCGACCGGCGGATGGCGCTGCGCCGGGCATCCAACCGGGCACCTCTCTGCGCACGATCGCGGCGAGCGTGGCGTCGCCGGTCATGCCCATGAGCTGGGCGAGCAAGTCCCGGAACGGCCCGTAGGGTCGACAGGACGTCACACCCTCGACACAGCTCGCTCCGAGAGTGACCGCGGAGGGATCCCCGTCCCTGAGCCGGCCGATGAATGCTCTGGCCAGCGCCGTCTTGCCGACCCCGGCAGGGCCGCTCAGCACGACCAGCCGCCCCCGAGCATCCTGCTCTGCCCGGAGATCTCGCACCATACGGTCGAGCTGGGTAAGCTCTGTGGCCCGGGCTACCAGGCGACCTGCGTCTTCGTTCTCCCTCACTCCCATTCCGCTCGAGTGGTCAGCGCGGCCTCATCTATGTTTTGGGCCGCGAAATCTCGAGGATCCGCTTCCAAGTGTCCCCAGGGACGGGCATCACGGAGAGGCGCGGCACACGCACCAGTTCCCACTGCTGAAGACTCGCCTCTGACTTGATACGCGCCAGGGTAACGGGCTGAGGCAGCCGCTCCTGCGGGCTGACCTCGAAGACCAGGAGTCGTTCGTCCGTCTGATCCGGGTCCGGATAGGCCTCGGTCTCCACACGGGCGATTCCGACGATCGCCTTTTCCTTGCCCGTGTGATAGAAGAACGCTCGGTCGCCCGGCCGCGCCTGTCGCATGTGCTTGAGAGCCGCTGGGTTCTTGACCCCGTCCCAGACCGCGCGTCCTTCGCGCTCCAGATCTTCGAATGAATAGTCGCCCGGCTCGCTTTTCAATAGCCAGTAGGCCGGCACTACTCCACCTCCGCCTGCAGCTCTGACTCGATCAGCCTCTCGCGTCGCTCGACGCTGACGACGCCCTTCACTTTGCGCACCGCTTTGGTGACCTTCATCAGGTGCGTCAAGTTCTCGATCTCGACGACGAACTCACCGCGCATCCCACCCTCGACGGCCTCTGTGACGGCACTCTGGATGTTCGTTCCCGTGTTGCTGATCGCCTTGGCGATATCCGAAAGCAGGCCGCGTCGATCGGTACCCTCAACGCGAATGCGCACGAAGTACAAGTGTGCCTTGTCGGTTCGCCAGTCGATCTCGATTCGCCGCTCGGGGTGCTCGCTGAACTTGAGAATGTTCGGGCAGTCGCTGCGGTGAATCGAGATCCCACGGCCGCGCGTGATGTACCCAATGACCTCGTCGCCCGGCACCGGCTGGCAGCATTGTGAATAGCGGACCGCTACGTTGTCGATCCCCTGGATCTTCACACCGCGGGGGCCGCCGCGTATTTGTTCGACCAGACGACCGATTCGCCCCGGCTTCTCCACCTCGGTTGGCACTTCTTCGTCCGGCCAGAGATGTCTCAAGACGGTCGAGAGAGCTACATCGCCGCGGCCCAAGGCTGCGTATAGTCCGTCGAGGCTCGCGAACCCGGCCCTCGAGCTGGCCTCGCCGAGCTCGGCTTCCGACGGCTTCTTGCGAAGCTTGCGCAACTCACGTTCCAGGAACTCCTTGCCGATCTTGACCGCAGTACTCTGCTCCTCTTGGCGGATCCACTGGCGGATCTTGTTCCGGGCCCGAGCGGTGCGGACGAAGTTGAGCCAGTCGGGCGACGGACTCTGCTTGGGATTGGTGATGATCTCGACCGTGTCACCGCTGGTCAGCTGACGTGTCAGCGGAGCGATGCGTCCGTTGACCCGCGCACCGGCGCAGTGGTAGCCCACCTCGGTGTGCACCGCGAAGGCGAAATCGATAGGTGTGGCACCCTTGGGCAACTGCTTCACATCGCCCGCCGGCGTGAAGACGAAAATCTCGTCCTGGTACAGGTCGATGCGCAGGAACTCCAGAAACTCCTCCGGCTCTCTGGTCTCCTGCTGCCACTCGAGGACCTGCCGGAACCAGGCGAGTTTCTCGTCGACCTCGTCGGGCGCGCCCTTATAGCCCTCCTTGTAACGCCAGTGGGCCGCGATTCCGAACTCGGCGGTGTGGTGCATATCGTGGGTACGGATCTGGATTTCGTACAGACGGCCGCCCGGTCCGAAAATCGTCGTGTGGAGCGACCTGTACATGTTGGACTTCGGCGTCGCGATGTAGTCGTGAAAGCGCTCGGTGAGAGGTGTCCACTTGTTGTGGATCGCGCCGAGAGCGTGATAGCAGTCCTTGATGCTATGAGCAACCACGCGGATGGCCATCAAGTCGTAGATCTCTTCGTACGGCTTCCCCCGCTTGCGCATCTTGTTGTAGATCGACCACAGGTGCTTCGGGCGTCCGACGACCTCGCATGTGATGCCCGCCGCCTCGAGCTCCTCGGCGAGCGGCTCGGCGAGCTGCCGGATCCACGCCTCGCGCTGCTTGCGCCGCTCCTGCACCTTCTTGGCCAGCTGCTTGTACGCCTGAGGCTCGAGATACTTGAAGGCGAGATCCTCGAGCTCCCACTTCACCCTCGCCATCCCCAGGCGATGGGCCAGCGGCGCGTAGATCTCACGCGTCTCCCGCGCGATGCGACGCTGCGTACCCGGCGGTAGCGCCTCGAGCGTCCGCATGTTGTGTAGGCGATCGGCAAGCTTGACGATGATCACCCGGGCATCACGAGCCATCGAGAGCAGCAGCTTGCGGAAGTTCTCCGCCTGCTGTTCGGTGCTCGAGCTGAACTCGACCCGGCCGATCTTGGTCAGGCCGTCGACGATCGTGGCAATCTCGTGCCCGAACAGTTGCTCGATCTCCTCGGCCGGCGCGTCCGTGTCCTCGACCACGTCATGGAGGAAGGCGGCGCAGATCGACGCGGTATCGAGGTAGAGGTCGGCCAGAATCTTGCCGACCTCGACGCAGTGGCTGATGTAGTCTTCACCCGATCTACGTTTCTGGCCGCGGTGGGCGCGCTGGCTGTAATCGAAGGCTTTTGCGAGGAGCTCGAGGTCCAGGCGCTCCCGGGTCTCGGCGATGGCGTCGACGAAATCAGGCGGCAACAGGGGACCGTCGCCAGACGGCGCGCTGCCTGTGCTGAGCCGCTCGACCATGTCGGTGGTGCGTTCCGACGCCATATCGATCTCTTGTTTCAACGAGTTGCGGGGGAGGCAAACGGAAAAAGGGTACACCCCAACTCTAACTCCTACACAGAAGTGGGGAGCCAGTTTCTGCCTCCGCGAGGCTCACAGATGGAAGAATCGCTACATTTAAGCCGGGCCGCAAGTTACACCGGCGACCGCCAGGCGAGAGCGACCGCTCTGGAACCGTCAGCGGGCCCACCGCTAGCGGTCGAGCGCCGCAATGTGACCCAGATCAAGGAAGCTGGCGTACCGCCCGTTCCCCACGATGACGTGGTCGCGGACCGGTATTCCGAGGACGCGGCCGGCCTCGACTAGCTGCCGGGTCACCTCGCGGTCGGCCGGCGAGGGGGTCGGGTCGCCGCTCGGGTGGTTGTGGACCAGGATCACCGCCGCCGCCGCCTCGGTCAGCGCCGGCGCGAAGACCTCGCGCGGGTGCACCACCGAGGCGTCGAGTATGCCCCGCGTCACCATGACCTCACGCAGCACGGCGTTCTGCGTGTTGAGGAGCAGCACGTGAAACTCCTCCTGGCGCAGATCGCGCAGCCGGAGTTCGAAGCGCCGATACACGTCCCGTGGCGCTGTGACCCGGTCGTCCTGGCGGCGCTCTTCCTCGGCGGCGCGCCGCCCCAGCTCGAGCGCCGCCAGGATGGCCACGGCCCGCGCCTCCCCGATCCCGGGCACCGCCGTGAGCTGCGAGCCGGAAGCGTTTCCCAGGCGGCGCAGCGAGCGCCCGAAATGCTCGTAGAGGCCTTCCGCCACTTCGAGCGCGCTTCGCCCGCCCGTACCGCTCGAAGCCAAGATGGCCAGCAGTTCGGCCGTGCGCAGTGCCGCCGGCCCCAGAGCTGTGAAACGCTCCCGCGGCCGCTCATTGGACGGCCATTCCTTGATTGCGGGTGGTCTTGGGTCCGAGGCCATCCTGGTCCAATCTGAAGAAGCGGATCAACAGATCAGCATGGGAATTGGGGATTCGGGGATTCCGGGATTGAAGAATTGGGAAGTGGAATCCGAGGCATCCGTGGAATCCGTGGTATGGGGGAATCAGGGAGTCCCGAATTGGGGAGTCTGGGATTCACGGATTTGGGAGTCCCGGATTCCCGAATGCCACGGATTCCACCGATTCCACGGATTCCCAGAGAACTTGGTAGCTCCGCCCTCCCTAATTGGGAATTCTACAATGGAGGTGAGCCGGGCCGTCCGTGGCACTTCTTGTACTTACGGCCCGAGCCACAAGGGCACGGATCGTTGCGCCCTACTTTGTCGCCCGTGGACACGGGCTTGGCAGGGGCCGGCCCCTCCCCCCGGTTGGTGACCAGCGTGCTCGGCCCGCGGGCCGCTGCCGGAACACCGGCGGCTGCAGCGGCTGCATCGGATACGCCGGTTGGGGGGCCGGCCTGGGCGGAGGCCGCCACGCCGGTGGGCGCGAAGCCGCGAGCGGCGGGAGCCGCAGCGCCCGGCGCGTAACCCTCGTCCGTGGTATCGAGGGTGGGGCCGCTGACGCGAGTGATCCGCGGGGTGCGCATCGGCTGCGGCGGCATCATCTGGGCCTTGAACAGGCGATCGGCCAGGGTGGTGCGGATGTCTCCCATCAAGTCCACGAACATCTCGTAGGCTTCCTTCTTGTACTCGACGAGAGGATCCTTCTGCCCCCAAGCGCGGAAATAGATTCCGGCCTTGAGCTGGTCGAGGTCGTAGAGGTGGTCCTTCCACTTCTCGTCGACGGTATAGAGGAAGATGTACGAGAGGATGCGCTCCGCCTCTTCGCCGAAGTCCTCCAGCTTCTTCTTGAAGGCGGTTTCGGCTCTCTCCACCGCGTAGTCGGCGACGGCGTCACGATCTTCCCACTCGAGCGCCGTGTCCAGCGAATTCTCGTCGGGTAGCTCTGGGCAATGCAGGAAAAACTCGAGCAGCAGCCGGTTCTTGAGTCCGGCCAGGTCCCACCTCTCCTCGTGCTCGGTCTCCGGCACGTACTCGTCGAAGCGGGTGAGTACCGCATCGCGGATCATGTCCCAGACCTCGCCCTTCAGGTCTTCACCACCCTCCAGAGCGAACAGTCGCAGGTCGTAGATGACCTCGCGCTGCTGGTTCATGACGTCGTCGTACTCCAGCAGCCGCTTGCGGGCCTCGAAGTTCGTCAGCTCGACCCGCTTCTGGGCGCGCTCGATCGCCTTGGTCACCCACGGGTGCGTGATGACCTCGCCTTCCTCCGCGCCCAGCTTGTCCATGATCTTGGCCAGCCGCTCGGCCATGAACAGGCGCATCAGGTCGTCCTCGAGCGAGAGGAAGAAGAGCGACGAGCCCGGGTCGCCCTGGCGCCCCGACCGACCACGCAACTGGCGGTCGATCCGGCGCGAGTCGTGCCGCTCGGTGCCGAGGATCACCAGACCGCAGGGCGGATCATCGTTACAGCCGAATTCGTTGGCCCGTGCCCCGTCGAGATCGGCTTCCTCACGGAAGCGGCCGAAGGACGGCTGCTGGGCATCGATAGCACAGACGCTGCACTTCACGACACCCGCTGCCAGTTTGATGTCGGTGCCACGGCCCGCCATGTTCGTCGCGATCGTCACCGCACCGGGTTGCCCGGCCTGTAAGACGATCTCCGCCTCACGCTCGTGGTACTTCGCGTTGAGGACGTTGTGTTTGATGCCGCGGCGGCGGAGCATGCGGGACACGGTCTCCGAGGTGTCGACGCTGGTCGTTCCAACCAGAATCGGTAGGCCCCTGGTGTGGTTGCGCTCGATCTCGTCAAGCAGGGCCGCGTACTTCTCGCGCTTAGTCTTGTAAACGACGTCGTCTTGGTCGATTCGGCGTACGGGCCGGTTCGTGGGGATGACGACCACCTCGAGGCCGTAGATCTCGTGGAACTCGCCCTCTTCCGTCTCGGCCGTCCCCGTCATGCCGGCCAGCTTGTCGTACATGCGGAAGTAGTTCTGGATCGTGATGGTGGCGAGGGTCTGCGTTTCGCCCCTCACGGTCACGGCCTCTTTCGCTTCCACTGCCTGATGCAGACCGTCGCTCCAGCGCCGGCCAGCCATCTTGCGGCCGGTGAACTCGTCCACGATGATCACTTGGCCGTTCTCGACCACATAATCCGTATCGCGCTCGAACAGAGTGTGAGCCTTGAGCAGCTGGTGGATGATGTGGATCTTCTCCGACTTCTCGGCGTACTCACGCTCCTGGACGGCGATCTTCGCTCGCTTCTCATCGGTCGAGAGCGATTCGTCTTTCTCGATCTCGTGGAACACCTGGGAGAGATCGGGAACCACGAAAGCCTCGTGGTCCTTGGGCGACAGGGTGTCGAGGCCCTGATCGGTCAGGTGGACCTGGTGGCCCTTCTCGTCCATCGAATAGAGAAGGTCTTCCTCCAACTCATGCAGCCGCTTCTCCCGCATGTAGTCGGCTTCCACGCGCTGCATGATCTTGCGCACGCCGGGCTCCTGCAGCAGCTTTGCGAGCTTCTTGTTCTTCGGCATCCCGCGATGCGCAAGCAGCACTTTCTCGCCTAACTGGTACCAGGCGTCCTGATCGCCCTCTTCACCTTCCGCCCGCCCGAGCAGCTCTTCCGCCTCGGCGAGCAGGGCGTTCACTAGGCGCGCCTGTTTTCGTGCGAGGCCTGAGACCTGGGCATTGAACTCGCCGTAGCGCTTGTTGTCTTCACGGCCGACCGGCCCGCTTATGATGAGGGGCGTACGGGCCTCATCGATGAGCACAGAATCCACCTCATCGATGATCGCATAGTTATGTGATCGCTGAACGCGGTCGGCCAATCCGTGGACCATGTTGTCGCGGAGATAGTCGAAGCCGAACTCGTTATTGGTGCCGTACGTGATCTCGCATTCGTAGGCGGCCCGGCGTTCCGCGGTGCCCGGCTCGGTGGCGTCGAGACAACCCACGCTGAGCCCGAGATACTCGAACACCGTCCCCATCCACTCGGAGTCGCGCTTCGCCAGGTAATCGTTGACGGTGACGAGATGCGCGCCCCTGCCCGGAAGGGCGTTCAGGTAGAGCGGCATGGTGGCGACGAGGGTCTTGCCTTCGCCGGTCGCCATCTCGGCGATCTTGCCCTGATGCAGGACGATGCCGCCGATCAACTGCACGTCGTACGGCACCATGTCCCACTGCATGTCGTGACCGCGCACGACGATGTCTTTGTTCATCAGACGGCGGCACGCCTCGCGCACGGTGGCGTAGGCCTCCGGCAGCAACTCGTCCAGCACTTCCTGGGTGGCCGTGTGCAGCTCCGGCTCGAGTTGGCCGATCTGCATGGCCATGCGCTCGCGGTCGCTGGCGGACTCGGTTCGCTTCTTGGTTTCCTTGAGTTCAGCGATCTTCTCAGCGAGCTCGTGCGTGCGCTCATGAATTACGCGGCGGAACTTCTCCGTCTGGGCCTGCAGTTCCTCTTCGCCGAAGTGTTTGAGGCGATCCTCGTGCCTGTGGATCTCGTCGACGATCGGCTGGATCTTGCGAACGTCGCGTTCGAACTTGGTGCCCAGGAAGTTTGTGACTGCTTGCTTGATCATTCTTCGTCTGTTTGGTTCCGGTACAACGAGCGTCTTTCGATTATGTCGTAGACCGGGCCCGGTACCAGGTAGCGATAAGGCTTTGCGGCCCTGACCCGCTCGCGCACATCGCTGGAGGAGATCGCGATGTAGGTCACCTCGACGCTGACGAAGTTCACATCGATCTTCGCCGCGACCGCCGGCGCTCCAGCCCGGGACATGACCGCGATCCGGGCGCGCCGCGTTATCTCCTCGACCCGCTGCCAGCGGTGCAACTCGCCAAGTATATCCGCGCCGACGAGCAAAACCAGGTCGGCACCCGGGTTCTCCGCCTGCAGCTCGGCGACCGTATCGACGGTATAGGAGGGACCGGGGCGGCGGATCTCGCGATCATCGGGCTCGAACGCCTCGCTGGCCGCCGTAGCCGCTTCGACCATCTCCAGACGCAGGTCGCCAGGCGCTTCGACGCGGGCTTGCTTGAGCGGGTGATGCCCCGTCGGGACGAAGAGCAGGCGGTCGAGGCTCAAAGCCGCCACGGCGTCGTCTGCTACGATCAGGTGACCAACGTGAGGCGGGTCGAACGACCCACCGAAGATGCCAAGCCTCATCTTACCGGCGAACTCCCACGAAGCTCGCGCGCTTCAGGGCTATCCGGGTAATCCCGAAGTAGCCGGTCACGCGTGTGATCGGCTTCGTCCGTGTAGCCGAGCTTGACGTAGGCCTCGTAGAGCTTCAGCAAAGCCTCGGGCTCCACCGCCGAGCCCCGATACGTCTCCAGCATGTACTCGAGGTAGACGATAGCCGAGTCATAGGCTTTTCGCCTGTAATAGTAGACGCCGTTAAGGTAGTACTTACGCGCGATCTTGTTCGTGAGTTCCTCAACCCGCTGGAGGGCAGGCTCGGCGTACGGGCTGCCCGGATAGAGCAGCGCGACGGCGCGACACTCGTTGATAGCCTGCTCTGTGAATTCCTGGTCGAGTTCGGGGCGCGGTGACAGCTCGTAGTAGGACTCACAGGCTCGCAAGCGGGCCAGGTCGGCGAGCCGCCCGGCTGGGCGGTCCTGCGCCAGTCGCTGGAACTCGGCTGCGGCGGTCAAGTACTGCTTCTGGTTGAAATACGCTTCACCGGTGAGCAGCTGGGCGCTGTCGACTCGCGCGGCCCCGGGATCCGCATACACGTACCGCTGCATCGCCTCAATGGTGCCGTTCCAATCCCGCCTCTCGAACTTTTCGAGCCCGATACGGTAGAGCTCATCGGCGGGCAGGTCGGGTGGCAGCTCCNNAGGTGGCCCAACTGCCTCACTCTCTCTCCTCCTCAGTACTTCTGTAACGGATGCTGCGGATTCGGTCCTCCGCCTGTCGGACTTTGCGGCCGACCCGGCTCGGGTTCAGCTCGAGAACGCGCTGATACGATCGTACTGCTTCGTCGTACTGGCCGAGTGAGAAGAGGATTTCGCCGCGCTCGAACCAGGCGTCATCGAGCAGCGTCTGGGGAGCCCCGAGGCCGATAACCTCCTCGAAGCCCGCCAGCGCCTCCGTCGGTCTGCCGGCCAAGCGGTCTTTCTGCGCCAGGCGAAAGGCGCACTGACCGGCGTGCCAACGCGAGTCGCGCCTCACTTCGCCGCTCGGGCGCGTAGCCAGAAAAGCCCTGAAGTGGTCGAGCGCCCGGCCGCACTCACCCAGCTCGTAATATATGCGTCCCAGCTCGTAGTCGACCGTCGGCTCCACACCCTCCGGTTGGACCGCCAGGGCCGCAAGATACAGCGGCAGAGCGCTGGTGTACTCACCGAGCTCGTAGTAGTAGCGGGCGAAGGGCAGCGCCAGCTCATCCGGTACGGCTCCCGGTCGCACCGTTTCCAGCTGTTCGAGGGCGCGGGCAAACCGTGCCCTGTCGTTACCCTCGAGCGCCCGCCTCGCCATCGACAGGTAATCGGCGACCGCCTGGTCGGCGTACGAAGAATCGACGGCGAGCAGACGCGAGTAGTAGTCGTTCGTCTCGTCGAGCCGATCGAGATGCGAATAGCCGTGAGCTAGCCGCAAGAGAACCTCGGGTTGGTCGCCTCGCTGGCGCAACGCGACCTGGTACTCGGCCATCGCGTCTTCGGCTCGTCCCGCACCGAGCAGCCGGTCACCCAGCGCCAGATGGTCGCGCACGTCACCGCGACAACCCGCGGTCGCGGACCAGGCCAGGGCAGCTACTACGATGAGGTTGATCGGAGGTCTCAGCCCGCTCCCTCCTCGCCGGCCATCTGGGTGCGAGGCATATTGAGGAAGGCTCGGGCCTTGGGATGGTCGGGAACCTGCCTGAGGCAGGTTCGCCACTCTGCAGCCGCGGAGTCGTACTGGCCGGCTCGGTAGTACACCAAACCGAGGGCGACTCGGGCCTCCACATACTCGGGGTTCTCACCCAGAACGCCGTTGAGCTCATGCAAGGCGCTCTTTAGGTCTCCCCGCTCCATGAGGGTGCGAGCCAGTTTGGTGCGGATGTCGAGGAAGTCCGGCCTCAAATTCGTAGCACTCTGGTACTGCCCCACTGCCTCCTTATAGGAGCCAAGGTCGGCGTACAGATCGCCGAGCTCCATGTGCAAGTTCGCAAGGCGCGCCGACACCGAGCGGGAGAATGGCCGGCCGGCGGAATGGTCGCTATCCCACGCGAGTCTGAACGCTTCCCGCGCCTCTTCGTAACGGCCCAGATCATTCAGCGTGATCGCCCGGTTCAGGTGAGCCTCCACATAGGACGGGTTGAGAGCGAGCGCGCGGTCGAATTCCTCAAGCGCCGCCTCAGGCTGCCCGGCCAAGCCGAGCGCCAGGCCCAGTAGATGGCGGACGTCGGCGTAGCCCGGCTCCCGGTCGGCAGCCTCTCGGAGAGCCGAGATGGCGCCGACATAGTCGTTCTGCGCCAGGCATTCCTTGCCCTTGGCTATGATCTGGTCCGTATTCATCAAGCAAAACCTACTTTTTGTCAGCCGCTCGGGCAAGCGAACGGCGACGGCGGCGGCGGAAGATGCGCCGCCAGAGGCCGTACTTGAGAATGCAGCGGAAGGCCGAGACACCGTCTTTCCAGTTGATCTTCTTCCCTTCGGCGTAGGTACGGCCGCTATAGGAGATCCCGACCTCGTAGATCCGCCAGCCGCCCAAGGCGAGCTTGGCCGTCATCTCGGGCTCGAGGCCGAAGCGATTCTCCTCGATCTCCAAGCTCTCCAACACCTCCCGGCGAAACATCTTGTAGCATGTTTCCATGTCGGTGAGATTCAGGTTCGTCATCATGTTGGAGACCAGAGTCAGGAGCTTGTTGCCGACGTAGTGCCAGAAGTAGAGGACACGATGCGGCCCTTCGCCGGCGAACCGTGACCCGTAGACCGCGTCGGCTTTGCCCTGCTCGATCGGCCCCATCAACCGCGTGTACTCTCTAGGGTCGTATTCGAGGTCGGCATCCTGGATGATCGCGGCCTCTCCAGTTGCCTTGGCCACAGCGACCCGAATCGCCGCGCCTTTGCCCTGGTTCTTCTGCTGCAACACGAGCTCATCGATCAGACCCTCGTCCGCCAGTCGCTGGAGTATGTCGCGGGTGCCATCCGACGAGCAGTCGTCGACACAGATGATCTCCTTGCCGACGGGTACCTCCTTCACCCGTCGGACAACCTCCTCTATCGTCTCGCGCTCGTTGTATACGGGTATCAGAACCGAGAGCTTCACTAGATCCCGCCTGTCTCAGCCCCCGGAGCCGCCTTTGACGATTCCGGAGAAGTATTGGATCGTCCTCTTCAGACCCTCTCGCAGTTCGATCTTCGGCTCCCAACCCAACAACTCGCGCGCCAATGTGATGTCCGGCTGCCTGACCTTGGGATCGTCCTCGGGCAGCGGCTCGTACACTACGCCGGCCGCTGAACCGGTCAACTCGACCACAAGCTCGGCAAGCTGGGAGACCGTGAACTCGGCGGGATTGCCGACGTTCACCGGTTCGAAATAGTCGGCATTGAAGAGCCGATAGACCCCTTCGATCAAGTCGTCGACATAGCAGAACGAGCGCGTCTGCGAGCCGTCCCCGTAGACGGTGAGCGATTCTCCCTGGAGTGCCTGGACGATGAAGTTGGACACGACCCGACCGTCGTGCTTGCGCATGCGGGGGCCGTACGTGTTGAAGATGCGAGCGATCCGTGTGTCGACGCCGTGATAGCGGTGGTAGGCCATGGTGAGAGCCTCGGCGAAGCGCTTCGCTTCGTCGTAGACCCCGCGCGGCCCTACAGGATTGACGTTGCCCCAATAGGACTCCGGCTGGGGATGAATCGCCGGGTCGCCATAGACCTCCGAGGTCGAGGCGAGCAGGAACCGCGCCTCCTTGTCCTTCGCCAGGCCCAGCGCCTTGTGGGTGCCCAGCGAGCCGACCTTGAGAGTCTGGATCGGAAGGTTCAGATAGTCGATGGGGCTGGCCGGCGACGCGAAGTGCAGGACCCCGTCCAAGTCACCTGCAACGTAGATGAAGTCGGTTACATCGTAGCGGTGGAAGCTGAAGCGCTCGTTCGCCAGCAGCTGGCTGATATTGTCGGGCGATCCGGTGATGAAGTTGTCGAGCCCAACGACCAGATGTCCCTCGTTGAGGAACCGCTCGGCTAGATGGGAACCGAGGAAGCCGGCCACTCCGGTGATCAAAACCCTCACGCTACAGCCTCCCGTCCCAGCGGGTAGTACTTGAAACCGAGTTCCCTCATCTTCGGCGACTCATACAGGTTTCGGGCGTCGAACACCACCGGTGTCTTCAAGTCGTCGCGGATACGCTGCATGTTGGGATTGCGGTAGTCGAGCCAGTCGGTCATGACGATGAGGGCGTCGGCACCCTGCAGCGCCTCGTACTCGAGCTCGCAGTACGCGATTCGGTCCCCGAAAATCCGGCGCGCGCTGTCGAGCGCCGCCGGATCGTGGCCGCGAACTTCGGCCCCGCGTTCCAGAAGGCCATCGATTAGGACGATGGACGGTGACTCCCGCATGTCGTCGGTGCCAGGCTTGAAGGCGAGGCCCCAGATGGCGATCGTCCGCCCGCCCAGGTCCTCTCCGAAGTGGTCTACGACTTTATGGAGGAAGAGGCGCTTCTGTACCTCGTTCACCTTCTCGACCGCTGTGAGGATCTTGAAGTCGTAGCCGTGGTCCTGCGCCGTACGCAAGAGCGCCTTCACATCCTTGGGGAAGCAGGAGCCGCCGTAGCCGGGTCCCGGGAAGAGGAACTTGGGACCGATCCGCTGATCCGAGCCTACGCCGCGCCGGACCAGCGAGACGTCGGCGCCGGTGAGCTCACACATGCGCGCCATCTCGTTCATGAAGCTGATGCGGGTGGCGAGCATGGCGTTGGCGGCGTACTTGGTGAGCTCGGCGCTGGTGATGTCCATGAAGATGATCGGATTGCCCGTGCGGACGAAGGGCTCGTACAGCTCGACCAGCGCATCGCGGGCGACTGGCGAATCGACGCCTACCACGACGCGGTCCGGCCGCATGAAATCCACCACCGCGGCTCCCTCCTTGAGGAACTCGGGGTTGGAACAGACGTGGACGGGGTGGGTGGTTCGCTTCTCGATCTCGGCGCGGACCTGGGCTGCGGTTCCCACTGGCACGGTGCTTTTGGTGACGACGATCTTCTCGTCCTTCATGCTTTCGCCGATCACCCCGGCGACGTCGAGCACATGGCGCAGATCGGCGGAGCCATCTTCATCGGGCGGCGTCCCGACGGCGATGAATATGACCCGCGACTCGGTGGCGACCTGCGGTATGTCGGTGGTGAATCTCAGGCGGCCCCTGGCGATGTTCCTCTCGACGAGTGGCTCGAGGCCCGGTTCGTAGATTGGTATCTTGCCCCGGTTGAGGGCTTCGACTTTCTCGGCGTCCACGTCGCCGCAGATGACATCGTTACCCGTCTCGGCGAAGCAGGCGCCCGCGACGAGTCCGACGTACCCGGTCCCTATGACTCCTACACGCATATCGTATCTCGGATGATGGTGATCCAACGTTGTGGGCGGGTCCGGAAGGGCTACCTATTATATCCGAACCGAGCTCACGACCGCAACGGCGATGAGCCCGGTGTGCGGTAACGCAACACAGTGCCCTTGAACCAGCGAAAACCACGCACGATACTGAGCAACCGGGCCGCCGGCCGGCCGCTCTTCCCGCTAGCCTTTCCCCTCCCTCCATGTCCCAAGACCCAGCGAGCGAAGTCGAGCCTGCGGCGCAGGCCGCGGCGCATCGCAAGCTCCATCACCAGCGAGCTGGGCAGGAGACGGAAACCGGCACCGGTGTACCCGAGACGCAGCGCCACGGGAACTCCCAAGCGTCGCGGGACGGTAAGATGCCTTGATTCCACCTCAAGGCCGAAGAGCTCGGCGGCAGCGGTCACTGCGTGCCGCAGATGTCTGTCTCGACCCTGGGATCGCGCCAGCTTGCTAGCCTTTTCCGTCGTCGCCGCACCCGCTTTGGCGACTTGGACCGCGAGGTCGAGGTACAGCGAGAGCGTCCGCAGGCTGTGCAACACGGCGTGGGCCGCAGTCACGTAGAGCTCGACGGCTGGCGGCAGGGTCGCCCAAATGCTTCCGCCGACCTCTCCCCACTCCAGCGGCTCTCGCACATCCCCAACGACCACGTCGTCGCCGCCGGCGTCTACGGTTACCTCATGCCAAGCCGGATGGAGATCGACCGTTTCCTCATCATCGCCGTGGGTGAAACGGCCGTAGGTCAGCGGATAGCGGGCGGAGAGTCGCCCACCACCGCCCCAGTGCTCGTAACCGGCGGCCTGCAATACCTCCCCCGCACGGGGCAGCTCGCCGGGTACGACGAGGAGATCGATGTCACCGATTGCCCGGGCAGCACGAGCCGGGTAATGGCGGGCGAGGGCGAGGCCCTTGAACAGCACGGGGCGTACGCCGGCCTCCTCGAACGCCGCGCCCAGTTCTCGAAGGACCAGCTCCTGCGCCTCGGTTCTCCGTTCGTTCTCGAGCCGGGCCGCGGCCAGCAGCGCCCAACTCTCACCCGGAACGTCCACACCTTCCGTAGCGCAGGCCTCGCCGAGCGCAGGCGCCAGCCGCTCCGCCAATGCGGCCCCTGTCGCCCGCCGCCAGTGCGCAGCGGTCCAGTCGGACCGTACCAGTCCCCCACCGAAATACCGCCTACTCAACACCGCCAACGCCGGCTCAAGCCATCCCAACCCACGGCGCCTGTACCCCGCCATCGCTAGCACCCCGCGCACCAGGCCAGCAGATCGGTCAGCGACCGCTCGATGGGAATCTTGGGAGTCCAACCGGTGGCCTCGGTGAGGCGTGTGTTGCTACCGACGACAAGGGGCGCGTCTAACGGCCGCGCCCTTTCCGCCTCGGTCTCCAGCGTCACCTGCACTCCCGCGGCCTGGGCCAGCATATCAAGCAGATCACCGACCGCGTAGGCGCTACCGCTGCAGACGTTGTAGACGCCGCCGGGCTCGCCGGACTCGGTGAGGGCGACATAGGCCTCGACGACATCCCTGACGTCGGTGAAGTCGCGGCGAACCGTCGGATCGCCCACCTTAACGGTGCCGGCACCTCCGGCTTCGCGGATACCCTGGACCTGGGCGGCGAGCTGCGGGGCAACAAAGGTGGAGCCTTGGCCGGGACCGGTGTGGTTGAAGCTCCGTGTGACCACGACCGAGAGCCCGTGCGAACGATGGAACTGTCTGGCAAACATCTCCTGCGCCACCTTGGAGACACCATACGGGTTGAGCGGCTCCAAAGGATGCTCTTCGCTGAGCGGCTGGAAGCGGGCCGCCGCGGCGCCATACACATGTCCCGAACCCGAGATCAGGAGCACCGGATGGTGGCCCGACTCGCGGCTCATTATCGCGAGCTCGTCCAGCAGGTACAGCGTGCCGATGGCGTTTACCCGCATCGGTGTAACCGGGTCGGCCAGCGAATCGGCGGGGGACGAGAGACCGGCGAGATGAAAGATGCGGTCGGCCACGCAGCTGCGGGCGACGCCGCGTACAGACTTCTCTTGTTCTAGCTCAAGCGTCACCCAGTGCACGCAGTCGGCTGCTGCTGCGGGAAGCGTCGTCAGCTTCGGCTCGGCGCCCTGAACGGCGCCGACGACGTCCTCGCCTCTGTCCAGCAACTCCGCCACCAGGTGCTGCCCGACGAATCCGTCCGCACCCGTGACGAGGTTCAGCGTCACGAGGACTCCTGCTCCTCCGGCTGGCTGCGCAGGCGCTCGAGATCCGCCTCGACCATCATTCGAATGAGTGCCTCGAAATCGACGGCAGGCTTCCAGCCCAAAACCTCTCGCGCCTGAGTGGAATCGGCTACCAGGGTATCGACCTCCGCCGGTCGCAGCAGCCGCTCATCCTGAACGACGTAATTCTTCCAATCGAGGTCCAGGTGGCCAAAGGCGAGTTCCACCAGATCACGGACGCTGTGCTGAATACCGGTACCGACAACGAAATCGGTCGGCTCCTCTTGCTGCAACATCCGCCACATCGCCTCGACGTAATCACCGGCGAAGCCCCAGTCCCGTCTGGCGTCGAGGTTCCCGAGCCGCAGTTCCGTCGCACGGCCGAGTTTGATTCGCGCCGCCGCGTCCGTGACCTTGCGGGTGACGAACTCCAGGCCGCGACGCGGCGACTCGTGGTTGAACAGGATCCCGCTGACAGCGAAGAGGCCGTAGCTCTCGCGGTAGTTCACCGTGATCCAGTGGCCGTAGACCTTGGCCACCCCGTAGGGCGAACGCGGGTAGAACGGTGTCCGCTCGCTCTGCGGGGCCTCTCTAACCTTCCCGAACATTTCGGAGCTCGAGGCCTGATAGAAGCGTGCCTCGGGGCTCACGTGCCTGACGGCTTCCAGCACACGCATGACCCCGAGACCCGTCGCTTCGCCGGTCAGCACCGGTTGACTCCACGATGCCGGCACGAAGGACTGCGCGGCGAGATTATAGACCTCGTCCGGTCTAGCTTCCTCAAAGGCGGTCAGCAGTGAGTTCTGGTCGAGCAGGTCGCCCGAGAGAATGGTGATCCGGTCCTCAATGTGCTCGACCCGCTCCAGGCTCACCGTCGACGAGCGCCGGACGAGGCCGAACACTTCGTAGCCTTTGTCGAGCAACAGATCGGCCAGGTAAGAGCCGTCCTGTCCCGTAATGCCTGTGATCAGAGCGCGCTTCGCCATTTGCCCCTCAGTCGCCGGCCGTGACGGGGGTCGTCGCTTCTACAACCGCCCGGCCCAGCACGTTGCGAGTGTCCAGCACGGGCCGGCCCGACCGACGGATCAGGTCGTAGTCGACACCGGTGTGGTCGGTTACTATCACGATCACATCCGAGTCCTCGACCGCCCGCTTGTCGAGCGGCACCGACTCCATATCCTGTCCCTCGTGACGCAGCGAGGGCACTAGCGGGTCGTGGTACTTCACCTGCGCTCCCTTCTCGGCGAGCAGTTGGATGACGTCTAGTGCAGGCGACTCGCGGGTATCATCAGTATCGCGTTTGTAGGCGGCACCGACGACCAGAACCGCCGAGCCCTTCACCGGCTTGCCATCCCGATTCAAAAGATCGGCGGCCTTCTCCGTCACATATCGTGGCATCTCGGCGTTGATCTCGCTGGCCAACTCGATCAGCCGCGTCTTGTAGTCCAGCGTCTTCATCTTCCACGAGAGGTAGTGAGGGTCGACCGGGATGCAGTGACCGCCCAGCCCGGGGCCGGGTGTGAACTTCATGAACCCGAAGGGCTTGGTCTCGGCCGCGGCGATGACCTCCCAGACGTCGACTTCCAGCTTGTCGCACACGACCTGCATCTCGTTTGCCAGTGCGATGTTAACCGATCGGAAGGTGTTCTCGAGCAGCTTGGTCAGCTCGGCCGCCTCGGTACTCGAGACCGCGACTACCGTCTCGATGACGGTCGAGTAAAGAGCGCGGGTGACCGCGGCGCAGGCCTGCGTAATGCCGCCGACGACCTTCGGCGTGTTGCCGATCTTCCAGACCGGGTTGCCGGGATCGACGCGCTCCGGGCTGAAGGCCAGGAAGAAGTCGACGCCCACACTCAGGCGGCCGCCGCCCGACAAGGCTGGGAGCAGAAGCTCGCGCGTTGTGCCGGGGTAGGTCGTCGACTCGAGGACGATGAGTTGGCCCTCGCGGATGCTCCGCCCAATCGAATCGGTCACCGACATGATGTAAGAAACGTCGGGGTCACCTGTCTTGCCCAGCGGGGTCGGTACGCAGATGAGAATCGCATCGACTTCGCTCAGGCGGCCGTAGTCCAGCGTGGCCACTAAACGCCCCGCTTTCACCGACGCCGCCACCAGCTCGTCGGGGACGTCGCCCACGTACGAGCGCCCGGCCATGAGGCTCTTCACCTTTTCGGCAGAGACTTCGAACCCGAGCACGGAAAAGCCGGCGCCGGCGAATTCCACAGCCAGCGGCAGGCCCACGTAGCCCAGACCGACCACGCCAACCTTGACCTCCCGGTTCTCGATCTTCTTCAGCAATGAATCAGCCACGTCGCCCACCGCTATCCTCCGAGTTGTTTCGCCAGCTCTCCGGCGTAATAGGTGATGATCACGTCGGCCCCGGCCCGCCGAATCGATTGGACCGCTTCCAGCATCACGCGTTCCTCGTCGATCCAGCCGCGCTCGGCCGCCGCCTTGATCATGCTGTACTCGCCGGACACGTGGTAGGCGGCCAGCGGGTACCCGGTGTCCTGCTTGACTCGGTAGATGACATCCAGGTACGGGAGGGCGGGTTTCACCATGATGATGTCCGCACCCTCTTCTATATCCATACGCGCCTCGCGTAGTCCCTCGTCGACGTTTCCCGGATCCATCTGGTAGCCTCTCCGGTCGCCGAACTGTGGCGCCGATTCCGCCGCCTCGCGGAAGGGGCCGTAGAAGGCGGAGGCGTACTTCACGGCGTACGACATGATCGGCGTATGTGTGAAGCCTTGCGCGTCCAGGGCCTGGCGGATCGCGGCGACCCGACCGTCCATCATGTCGCTGGGTGCAACGATGTCGGCGCCAGCCTCGGCATGCGAGACGGCCATGCGGGCAAGCAGTTCGAGGGTCGAATCGTTGTGCACCTCGCCGTCGGGGGTCAGCAGCCCACAATGTCCGTGGTCTGTGTACTCGCAGAGACACACATCGGTGATGACGACCAGGTCCGGCGCCCGCTCCTTGATCGCTCCGACCGCACGCTGCACTTCGCCGTCGGCAGCATAGGCTCGACTGCCGCGCGCGTCCTTCGAGTCGGGGATGCCAAACAAGAGCACGGCGCCCACACCTACCGACTCGAGGCGAGCGGCCTCTTCTGCCGTCGCAGCGATCGAGGTCTGCTCGACGCCCGGCATGGAGCCGACCGGATGACGTCCATCCTGGAAAGTCACGAAGAGAGGCGCGATGAGGTCTGCCGGCTCCAGCGACGTCTCGCGGACCATCGCCCGCAGCCGCTCCGTTCGTCGCAGGCGCCGCGGCCGGTAAGCGGGGAACTCTGCCATCACTCGGCTTCCTTCAGGTTGGCGTAGTACTCGACGATCGCCTGGAGCAGCCCCTCCTCCGTGTACTCGCGGGCCACGACGTCCACAGTCAGGCCGGCCGCCCGCGCCGCGGCGGCCGTGATCGGACCGATCGCTGCAACGCGCGCGCGCCCCCGGTCGGCGCCGGCGACCTCGATGAAGTGATTCACGGTCGATGCCGCGGTGAAGGTGATCATGTCAAAGGCGCCGCGCTGCAGGCCATCACGGAGCTTATCGATCCCGTCGGGATCCGGCCGCGACTCGTAGGCGATCACCTCATCGACGTCTGCCCCCGCGCTGCGCAGCCGCTCCGGCAGAACCTGGCGCGCGCCGGCGGCGCGAGGCAACAGGACACGGCACCCGGCGATAGCCGCCTGGCCGGTCAAGGCGTCGGCCACGGCCTCAGCCACGTACTCCTCCGGGACGATCTCGGGCCGGACGCCCCGCCGCTCAAGGGCCGCCGCGGTGGCCGGGCCGATGGCGGCCACCTGCATCCCGTTGGGCAAGCTCGCGTCGCCTCCGCGGGTCTCCAGCTCATGCCAGAACCGCGCCACACCGTTGGCGCTGGTGAAGACGACCCAGTCGTACGAGTCCAGCTGACGGACCGCCTCCCGGAACGGCGTCGGATCACCGGGTTCCGTTATCCGGATGGTCGGACAATGCACGGGCTGGGCGCCCAGACGGCTCAGCCCGGCCATCAGCCCCTCAGCCTGTGCAGCGGGGCGCGTCACGGCGATGCGGCGGCCCTGCAACGGTCCGGCCGCTCTATCCGACTGAACTCTCGACAAATCCGCTCCTGGCGTTGGCTCACAGCAAGTCCCGGAGTTTCGACCGACCCGGGCATTGCACACTCCCGCGTCGGCGCTCAATATGTGTCCCCCGGCGTGGCACAGCAACCGACGAGGGCCGCAACCTCAGGCTTGACGGGCAGATAGCCGCTCGGCTGAAGCGGCGACCGGCGGCTGCAGGAGCGGTGGCGAGCCGCCTCACAGCCGGCGCCGCCGGCGACGTTGCCGGTCCTTGATAACCGACGCATATTGGCTTTCTTAGATCGAAACACACCGTGCGCTGCGGGTGGATACTGGTGCTCGCGACATGCGAGAAAGGAGTACTGCGCGATGGCTAGCTTTGTGACCGCGAACCTCGACCACGAGATCAAGGGCGGTTTCGTGGTGTTCAAGCTGGACACGAAGTTGCGCTTCGAGTCCGCCGAGGTGAACCACAAGTGGCTGTTCCAGATCGAGTTCATGGAGGCGGACCCGGTGAAGGACGACCCATTGTCCAAGATCCCGGACTCCGTCGGCTTCGGCGAGGCCGACGCCCGGTTCATCAGGCACTACTTCGTCCCCTCACAGGAGGCGGTCGAGCTTTCTTTCGAGGAAGAGTTCCCGGCCCACCTGGTCGACACCGAGATGGGCAAGGAGGAGGTCTACGCGAACCTCCAGGTACTGCCGCTCGAGGCTCCCCCGGGTTTCGTACCGGCAAAGACGCGGACCAACATCACACACGTGGATGTCTAGCCTAGCTGGCGACTCGCGGTCGCTCGGTCAACGCGCCCGCCAGAGGCCCGGCGGCTAAAGCCCACCCTAGCGCACAGGGGAACCGGCGGTCATAGCCTTGGCCGTATGACATGAGATAGCAGCGGCCGCTGCGCTCCGCCATTTGGCGGTCAGCAGCGGCCGTTCGATTTCGAGGAAACCCTTAGCAGCCGCCCGCGACGCTTCGGAGTCGCTCGTTACGGCGCCTTCTGGATCTTCCCGGCTTTGATGCACCGGCTGCACACGCGAACCCGCTTGACCGTTCCATCCTCGATCACGCGTACACGCTGCAGGTTTGGCAACCAGCGGCGCCGCGTCCGGTTGTTCGCGTGGCTGACGTTGTTACCCACCGCAGGGATTTTCCCACACGAGTAGCAGACCCGTGCCATTACCTTCTCCTCGTACTTCTTGAAAACCGACGTACCGGCCCGGTCAGGAGCCCGACTCGGCGGTTGTCGTTGTATCCTCTTCCACGTAGTAGTCGAGCGAGTCGACCAGGAAGAACGTCGTATAACCCTCCAAGCTCGCACGGTTCTCGGATCTGAAGAAACCGCGCTGCACGTAGACATCGAGCAGCGAGTCGGTCAAGGCGTACACCGAACCCGCGACAGCCAGGGTGTCCCCAGGCGCTACCGTGATCTCTCCTTCGATCACCGAGCGCTCGAGAATCATCGGATAGCCCGCCAGGTCGGCCAGGTCGACCGTCACGGTCGCAACGCCCAGCGTGTCGGCGACCGTGACCGGCGCCAGCAGGATTCGCTCGCCCGAGAATTGCTCAGGGTTGGCCACGAACGCCGTATCGGCGATCCTCGGCAGCTCGATCACGGTGTCGGCGACGTCAAGACCCGTATCGACCCTGCGGGACGACGCATACAGCCAATACATGAACCCGCCAACTACGATGATGGCCGCCGCCAACCACGGCCCAGTGGCGGTTTTCAACTTCCCGAGCTCGATCGCCATCTGACTATCCTCACACGCTGTGTGTCACTATTCGACAAGCTGCACGAGCGCGACCTGAGACCCATCGCCCTTGCGCCGACCGAGTTTCAGGATCCGCAAGTAGCCGCCGTTCCGTTCCGCGTAGCGTGGGCCCAGTGTATCGAACAGCTTCTGCAGAGCTTCCTTGTCATGTATCGCACGCGCAGCCTGTCGGCGCGCGTGCAAGTCGCCACGTCGGGCCAGCGTGATCAAACGCTCGGCGAATGGGCGTAATTCCTTCGCCTTGGCCGTGGTCGTCTTGATGCGCTCGTGGCGGACCAGACTCGTCGCCATGTTCGACAGCATCGCCTTCTTGTGGCTTGCCGTCCGGCTAAGCTGTCGCCCTTTCCTTCTGTGCCTCACAACCCGGGTTCCTGTTCGTAAGTTACTCGCTCTCGGCGACAGCCTCGCTCACAACGTAGAGCTCGCCGTCATCGCCTTCCTGGAACTGCATGCCGAAGTGAAGGCCGTGCATGCGCAGCAGGTCTTCAACCTCCTGAAGCGACTTGCGACCGAAGTTCTCTATTTGCAGGATCTCGTCCTCGGTTCGTCGTGCGATGTCACCCAGCGTCCGGATATTCCCTTTCTCGAGCGTGTGACGCGAGCGCACCGAGATATCGAACTCCTCGAGCGGCCGGTTAACCAGATCCCTAGTCTTCTCGCTTATCGGAACTAACTGGACCTCCGGCGTCGCGGTCTCTCCGTTACCCGCTGCGAAGCGACGCAGGTATTCCAGGTGCTTGGTCATCAGCTCCGCCGCGTAGGCGACGGCCTCCTCGGGCAGCATGGAGCCGTCCGTCTCGACCGTCAGCGTCAGCCGGTCGAAGTCGGTCCGTTGGCCGACACGCGTCTCGTCGACGTTGAAGTTCGCCCTCAGCACCGGGCTGTAGATCGAATCGATCAGGATGAGATCGACGGGGTCATCCTTACCTCGCTGGTGCTGATCGGCGAGCACAAAGCCGCGCCCATGGTTGATCCACAGCTCCATGCGCAGCGGCCGGTCTTCCGGCAATTCCTCCTGAAGCGTGAACAGTTGGTGGTCGCGGTTGATGATGTCGACTTTCGGGTTCGGGGTTATATGCCGTGCCGTGATGACTCCCGGCTCCCGAACGACCAACTCCAGCTTCGCTTCGTCTTCGCCGCTGACGACGCGGAATACCAGGCCCTTGAAGCGCTGGATGATCTCGTGCACATCCTCGACGACGCCGGCGATCGTCTGATGCTCATGTACGACTCCACTGGCCCGGAACGCCCAGATGGCCCAACCGGGCAACGAGGAGAGCATGATCCGCCGCGTCGCGTTGCCGAGCGTCTGCCCGTAGCCACGCTCGAGCGGCTGAACCACGAAATCCGCTCGCCGTCCGTCGTCGGACGTTTCGGTCACCTCGACCCGTTCGGGTAGAACCCAACCGCGTAGGTCTATCAGCACTGTGAAGGCCTCCCTGTGATCGCGGCCGCGAGCGGCCGCAGCACCCACCGCCGCAGCGGCAGGAACCCTCGATCCGATTATTTCGAGTACAGCTCGACTACTAATTGCTCCTGAACCGCGAGCGGAATGTCGGCCCGCGTCGGCGTTTCCAACATCCGGCCACTCAGCTTCTTGTGGTCGGCGGAAAGCCAGCTAAGCAGCCCATCGCCGCCCCGCACGTCCGCCGCCTCCATGACCACCGGAATCTCGCGACTGGCCGGCTTGACCGAGATCTCCTGCCCCGGCTTCACCTCGTAGCTCGGGATCGTCACGGCCTTGCCGTCCACCAGGATGTGGCGGTGTCGCACCAGTTGCCGGGCCGCTTTGCGCGAAGGCGCAAAACCGAGGCGATAGACGACGTTGTCGAGGCGCGTCTCTAGCGCGATGATCAGATTGTCGCCCGTTATCCCCTGCGCCTGGGCCGCCCGCTTGAACAGATTGTGGAACTGCGCCTCCTGAAGGCCGTAGATTCGACGGACCTTCTGTTTCTCACGCAGCTGAACCGCATAGTCCGACTGGCGGCGGCGCCTGGCACGCGCCAGCCCGTGCTGGCCCGGCGGATAGGCGCGCCGCTCCACTGCGCACTTCTCCGTGTTGCACCTCTTGCCCTTCAGGAAGAGCTTCTGCCCCTCGCGTCGGCAGAGCCTGCAAACCGATCCTGTATGTCTTGCCATTTACCTCTGTCGCCTGCCCTCTGTTTGCACGGTGAACGGCCTAGACGCGCCGCTTCTTCGGCGGCCGGCAGCCGTTGTGGGGAATCGGCGTAACATCCCTAATCGAGCGGATTTGCAGGCCGGACGCCTGCAGAGCCTGAATCGCCGACTCGCGGCCCGAGCCGGGCCCCTGGACCCGAACGTGCACGCGCTTCATGCCCAGGCCGAGCGCCTCGCGCGCTGCGTGCTCCGCCGCTACCGTCGCGGCAAACGGGGTGGACTTCTTCGAGCCCTTGAATCCCGACTTGCCGGGGGTTCCCCAGACCACCGTGTTCCCTTGCATATCGGTGATCGTGACGATCGTATTGTTGAAGGTCGCCTTTATGTAGACGATCCCCTCTACTCCAACTTCCTTCTTCTTTTTTGGTCCCGCCGCCCGCTTCTTTGGAGGCATCTGGTCCCCTTACTCGATCTGGTTCCCGCCTGTTGCGCCTGTGCCAACGCTACTTGCGCGGCGCCTTCTTCTTACCCGCCACCGTGCGACGCGGGCCTTTCCGCGTCCGCGCGTTCGTGTGCGTGCGCTGCCCCCGCACCGGCAGCCCTTTACGATGCCGAACCCCTCGGTAGCTCCCGATATCCATCAGACGCTTGATGTTCATCGAGACCTCCGTGCGAAGAGCACCCTCGACTTTGTAATCGCTCTCGATCGCTCGCCGCACCTTATTCAGATCCTCGTCCGAAAGCTCGTGCATCCGTACGTCCGGGTTCACGCCCGTATCGGCGAGGATTCGCCTCGAGCTCGTAGCGCCGATCCCATGGATATAGGTCAGCGCCACCTCGACACGCTTGTTGTTCGGCAAGTCAACGCCTGCTATTCGTACCATCTTTCCCTACCCCTGCCGCTGCTTGTGCTTGGGGTTACGCTTGCAGATCACCCGAACGACACCGCGCCGGCGGATGATCTGGCAATGCTCGCAAATCCGCTTAACGCTCGATCTTACCTTCACTTCCGCACCTTGTTCTTCTGTTCTGGGGCAACCCAAGAAGATATCCTGCCCGCTCCTAAGATCAATGCCGGCACGCTAGTTGCCCAGGACGCCCCGACGACACGTGCGTCCTTTCACTTGTAGCGGTACGTGATCCGGCCTCGCGTCAGATCGTAGGGCGACAACTCCACCTGCACCTTGTCGCCCGGCAGGATGCGGATGTAGTGCATCCTGATCTTTCCCGAGATATGGGCCGTGATCTCGTGACCGTTCTCCAGCTCAACGCGGAACATCGCGTTGGGCAGTGCTTCGACCACCGTGCCTGTCATCTGGATCGAATCTTCCTTGGCCACCCGCTGCGCCTTTCCTCAGCCCGCCTTCGACGGAACCACGGTCAGGACGCGTGGCCCGTCCATAGTAACGGCGACCGTATGCTCGAAGTGCGCGGACACCGTGCCGTCGGCAGTGACTACGGTCCACTCGTCGGCCAGAGTACGAATCTCACGGCCGCCGATGTTGAACATCGGCTCGATGGCGAGGACTAGTCCCGGCTGCAGCCGCAGCCCCTCACCGGATCGCCCGTAGTTGGGCACTTGAGGATCCTCGTGGGGCCGGCTGCCGATTCCGTGGCCGGTCAGCTCCCGCGGCACACCGTAGCCGGCTTCGCGACCGACTCTTTCTATAGCTGCGCTAATGTCTCCGATCCGCGACCCGGGCCGTGCGGCCTGGACGCCGCGCTTCAAGGCACGCTGCGTGACCTCGAGCAGCTGGCGGACGTCGTCGCTGACGTCGCCAACCGACACCGTCAGCGCGCCATCGCCGAAGTACCCATCGTAACAGACGCCCACGTCGATACTCACGATATCCCCCTGCTGCAGCACACGTGTCGCCGACGGTATCCCGTGGACAACTTCCTGATTGATGCTGGTGCACAGCGTTGCCGGGAACCCGTAGAGACCCTTGAACGCCGGAGTCGCTCCTTCGTAGCTGTGGATCCGCTCTTCCGCCCAGCTATCGAGCTCGGCGGTGGTAACACCCGGCCGGGCTAAGTCGGCCATCTGGTCGAGCACATCGGCAACAATCTCGCAGGCGTGCGCGATGACCTCGATTTCTTCGTCGGTCTTGAGAGTGATCACGAACCGTCCACCACTGCGAGCAGCCTCTCGTACACCTCCTCCACCGACCCGAGCGCAGCCACCTCGCGCAAAACGGAGCCCTCTCCGTACCACCGCAAGAGAGGCCTGGTGTGCTCGTGGTACACACGTAACCGGTTCCGAACAGTTTCCTCTCGATCGTCCTCGCGCGTCTCCAGCTTGCTTCCGCAGTTGTCGCAGGTCCCGGTGACGGCAGGAGGATCCGAGTGGACGTTGAAGACGGCACCGCAGCTCGGGCAACTGCGACGGCCGGCCAGGCGGCGAATCAACTCCTCCTCCGGCACGTCGAAGTAGACGACGGCGTCGAGCTTCGCGTCTCGCTCTTCCAGCAGCGCCTGGAGTCCTTCCGCCTGAGCGACCGTGCGCGGGAAGCCATCGAGGATGAATCCGGCGGTTGCTTCCGGCGTGGCCAACGCCTCACGCACCAGCCCCAGCACGACCTCGTCGGGCACGAGCTCGCCGGCATCCATATAGCGCTTGGCGTCATCCCCCAGCGCTGTACCGCGCCGCACTGCGTCGCGTAGTATGTCGCCCGTGGCGTACTTCGGCACTCCGCTGCGGGCTGCCAGACGCTCGCCCTGCGTCCCCTTGCCAGAGCCCGGAGGGCCCAAGAGCACCAAGTTCATCTCATGCCGCTCGTCGTTTCCGCCGGCTCATCGATAGTCACATATACCTCTGCCGACCCCGATACTTCACACGGCCCTTCTTCATGAAGCCCTCGTAGTGGCGCAACAGCAGGTGCTGCTGCATCTGCTGAACCGTATCGAGCGCCACACCGACGACGATCAGCAGAGCCGTACCACCGAAGAAGAAGAGTTGTATGTCAAACCAGGCGAAGATCAGGAACGGAACCAACGCGATCGCCGCCAGGAACAAAGAGCCCGGCAGGGTAATGCGAGAGAGCACGTAATCGATGTACTCCGCCGTTCTCGCTCCCGGCTTTACACCCGGAATGAAGGCACCCTGCTTGTTGAGGTTCTCAGCAAGATCGACCGGGTTGAAGATGATCGCGGTGTAGAAGTAGGTGAAGAAGACGATGAGCAGCGAATAGGTGATGTAATACAGCGTATTGCCCGGCTGGAACAGCTCCGATATCGCCGCCATAACACCGACGTTCGAGAATGACGCGACGGTGCCGGGGACGACGATGATCGACTGAGCGAAGATGATCGGCATCACGCCAGCCGAGTTGATTCGCAAAGGTATGAACGATTTCTGGCCCTCGCGGATGCGCCCGCGCCCCACGACTTTCTTGGGTATCTGGACGGGTATCTTCCGCGCGGCCATGGTAACGGCGACCGTTCCCGCGATCACGCCGATCATCACGGCGAGCAAGGCCGCCAGCTTGAAAGCGCTGATCGTACCTACAGAGAGCGCCTCAATCGTTCGCGCGACCGCGTTGGGGAACCCCTCGACGATTCCGAAGAAGATCAGCAACGACATGCCGTTGCCGATACCGCGCTCGGTGATCTGCTCGCCCAGCCACATGATGAACACGCCGCCGGTGACCAGCGTCAGCACGGTGGTGAAGCGGAAGAGTAGGCCGGGTGCGGGTACGATGGGGCTCTGGGCGCCTGGCTGGCTCTCGAGGAAGATCGCGTAAGCGTAGCCCTGCAGCACACACAGCAGGACGGTAGTGTAGCGCGTCCACTGATTGAGCCGCTTGCGGCCCTCCTCACCCTCCTTCTGCAGCTTCTCGATGGTCGGGAAGACCGCAGCGAGCAGCTGGAACATGATGCTGGCGGAGATGTAGGGCATGATCCCCAGCGCGAAGATCGTGGCGCGCTGGAGGCCTCCGCCGACGAACATGTCGTAGAGCCCGAAGAGCGTTCCCTGCAGCTGGCTGGCCAGATCCCGGAGGGCAATGACATCCACGCCGGGCACCGTGATGTGGGCGCCGAGGCGATAGACGGCCAGGCAGAGCAGGGTGAAGAGGATCTTCTGCTTGAGCTCCGGGGCGCGGAGGAGATTCTGGACAGGGTTGGTCATTACTTAGCCTCGTTTACCTCTCCGCCGGCCTTCTCGATCTTCTCGCGAGCGGACGCGCTGAACGCGTTAGCGGTCACTTTGATCGCCCGACCGATCTCGCCGTAACCGAGTACCTTGACGGGGCGCCGCAGTGACTTGATCAACCCAGCGGCCTTCAGGGTCTCGGGCCCCGCCTCGTCTCCCTGGACACGCTCGAGGTGCCCGACGTTGACGATCTGGTACTCGACACGCTTGTAGGGTCGGAAGCCGCGCTTGGGAAGCCTGCGCTGCAGGGGCATCTGGCCGCCTTCGAACCACGGCTTGGTCCGGCCACCGGAGCGTGACTTGTGCCCCTTGTGGCCGCGTCCGGCGGTCTTGCCGACGCCCGAGCCGATACCACGGCCGAGGCGTTTCGATGTTCGCTTGACCCCCTTGGGAGGCTTTATCGATTCTAAATGCGTCATCTAGCTCAGGACCCCTTCTCGACTTCGTCCGACTCGGGCACCACTTCGACCAGATGCTTGACCTTGAACAGCATCCCGCGGACTGCCTCGTTGTCCGGCTTGATCACCGAGCGCTGGTGCTTGAGGCCGAGGGCTGCCAGCGTGCGGCGGACTTTGCGCGGTGCTCCGAGCCCGCTCTTGACCTGACGGACTCTCAGCTTACTCACGTCGTCCTCCGCGCAGCTGTTCGACGGGGACTCCGCGCTCCCACGCCGCCTGCTCAGCCGTCACCAGACTGGACAGGCCGTTCATTGTAGCGCGCACCAGGTTGACCGGGTTGTTCGACGAGCCGAGGCTCTTGGTCAGGATGTCCTGAACGCCGGCACACTCGAGCACGGCGCGCACGGGGCCGCCGGCAATCACACCGGTGCCCGGGCCCGCCGGCCGCAGCAGCACCCTACCCGAGCCGTGATGCCCGATAATCTCGTGCGGGATCGTTCCGTGGCGCACGATCGGCACCTGGACCATGTTGCGTCGCGCCTGCTCGAAGCCCTTGCGGATCGCCTCGGCGACCTGGTTCGCCTTGCCGAGCGCCGTGCCGACGCGACCCTGCTGATCGCCGGCAGCGACGAGGGCAGTGAAGGAAAAGCGCCGCCCGCCCTTCACCACCTTGGCCACGCGATTGATGTATATGACGTTCTCGACAAGCTCGCTCTCCCGTTCCCGGGGTCGCTTCTCCCGCTTCTCCCGCTTGTCCCGCTTGTCCCGGCCTTCACGCTGAGTGGCCACTAGATCTTAAGACCTCCCTCGCGCGCGCCTTCGGCAAACGCCTGAACGCGCCCGTGATATAGGTAGCCTCCCCGGTCGAAGACGACCCGTTCGATGCCCCGCGCCTTGGCACGCTCGGCCATCAACTCTCCGGCGATGCGGCTCTGGACCGCCTTGCGCCGATCCTCTTCGATTTTCGACTGCACTTCTTTCGACCGGGTCGACACACCAGTGATGCAGATGCCCAGATCGTCGTCGATCAGCTGTGCCTCGATATGACGAAGCGTGCGTCGAACGACCAGCCTGGGGCGTTCCGCAGTCCCGCGGACTTTCTTCAGGATGCGAGAGTGACGGCGCTGGCGGGCCCGTACCCGCCGATCCGCCTTCCCGCGCACTCGTTTCCGCTTCAGCTTCGATATCGACATCAGATTGCCGTCTTGCCCGCCTTACGACGGACCTGCTCCCCGTGGTACCTGATCCCTTTGCCCTTGTAAGGCTCCGGGGGCCGGAAGCCGCGGATCTCCGCCGCCGCCTGACCGACCTTCTCCTTATCCACACCCGAGACCGTGACCATCGTCGGCGAATCGGCGCCGAGCGTTACGCCCTCCGGCGGATCGTAGGTGATGGGGTGTGAGTAGCCGAGATGGAAGCGGAGCGATTTGCCGGCCGCCTCAGCTCGGTAACCCACACCTACGATCTCGAGCTTGCGCTCGAAACCTTCAGTCACGCCAATCACCATGTTCAACAGCAGCGAACCGGCCAGTCCATGCAGGGCGCGATGGTCGCGACGGTCACTCGCCCGCTTCACCCGTAACTCGCCGTCCTCGTGGACGATTTCGGTCGAGGGATGGAACACCCGCTCGATCTCGCCTTTGGGACCCTTGATCTTCACACGGTTCCCCTCGACCGTCACGCTCACGCCGTCCGGTACTTTGATAACCCGCTTGCCGATACGCGACATAGCTTGCTCCCCGCCGACTCAGTGGACCACCGCGATGAGCTCACCACCCACACCCGCGGCACGGGCCTCACGATCGGTGAGGATCCCTCGGCTGGTCGAGAGGATCGCCATACCCAAACCGCCTCGCACACGCGGTATCTCAGCCGTTCCCACGTAGTTCCGCCGACCGGGCCGCGAGATGCGGCGAAGCTCCCGGATTACCGGCTTGCCGTCCGGCGTGTACTTCAAGTAGAGCCTGATGATGCTCCGCTGTCCCTCCTCGATGATCTTGATACTCTCGACAAAGTGTGCGTCTACCAGTTTCTTGGCGATCTCCACTTTGATCCTCGAGACGGGAACATCGACTCGCTTCTGCCCGGCGTGCAGCGCGTTGCGCACACGAGTGAGCATATCTGCAATCGGGTCAGTCATCGTCATCGCGTTTCATCCACTACAAGAGAGTATCCGTTTACTCACCAACTGGCTTTCCGCACCCCGGGAAGCTCACCGTCCAGGGCCATGTTGCGGAAGCAGATACGACAGAGGCCGAACTTTCGAATAAACGCTCGGGCGCGCCCGCATCTGCGGCACCTGTTGTACGCACGAACGTTGAACTTCCTCCGCTTTATCNNTCGCATCACCAGTTGCTTGAGTGCCTACAGTCCGCTAGACGACCACAGGCTCGACTCCGCGGAAGGGCATCCCCATCTCACGCAGCAAAGCCATGGCTTCTTCATCCTTGTCCGTCGACGTGACGAACGTAACGTCCAACCCGTGGATCTTCTGGATCTTGTCGTAGTCGACCTCAGGGAAGATCACCTGCTCCTTGATGCCGACGGTGTAGTTACCGCGCCCATCGAAGGAGTCGGGTGACAGCCCGCGGAAGTCGCGTACCCTGGGGACCGCGATATTGATGAAGCGATCCAGGAACTCGAACATGTGGGCGCCGCGCAGAGTGACACTGACCCCGACCGGCATCCCTTCCCGTAACCCGAAGTTTGATATAGCCTTACGAGCCCGGCTCACGATCGGTTTCTGGCCGCTGATCGCCGTTACCGCCTCGACGACCGAGTCGAGCAGCTTGGGTTCCCGCGATGCCTCACCGACGCCGACGTTGATAACGATCTTCTCCAGGTTCGGTATCTGATGCCGGTTAGCGAAGCCGAACTGGTCAGCCAGCTTGGCCCGCACCGTAGCTTCGTAGTGCTCCTGCAACCTCGGCTTCATCATCAACCTTCCGCTACCGGGATCGGTGTCCTGCAACGCACACACAGGCGTTCCAATGTGCCGTCTGCGTCATGTCTCCTGCGCACGCGCGCCGGTCCCTTACAATGGGGGCAGACCAGCATGACGTTCGACGCGTCGATCGGCGCCTCGAACGTGACGATTCCGCCCTCCGGGTTAGCCTGCGAGGGACGTTGGTGTCGTGTGCGCATGTTTACCCCTTCGATGACCACACGGTTACGTTTAGGGATCACGCGCAGCACTCGCCCCTCCGACCCTTTGTAGTTGCCGGCTATAACGGCAACCTGATCTCCTCTACGAACATGCATCGTCCGGCCCTCAGACGACCTCGGGGGCCAGCGACACGATCTTCATGAACCGCTTGTCGCGCAGTTCGCGTCCGACTGGACCGAAGATTCGCGTTGCCCGAGGCTCGCCCTGGTCGTTTATCAGGACGGCGGCATTGTCGTCGAAACGGATGTAGGAGCCATCCTTGCGACGTTGTTCCCTAGCCGTTCTTACGACTACCGCCTTGCTAATCTCACCCTTCTTCACTGTACTTGTCGGCAGCGCATCCTTGATGGTGACAACGATTATGTCACCCATCCTGGCATAGCGACGCTTGCTGCCTCCGAGCACCCGGATGCAGAGCGCCTCTTTGGCTCCCGAGTTGTCCGTAACCCGTACAATCGATTCCTGCTGGATCATCGCTCTGTCACGTTCTTCTTGCTTGCACGGGCTAGCCCGGCCTGCGGACGATCTCGACCAAACGCCAGCACTTCTTCGCCGATAGCGGTCGTGTCTCCACGATCCGCACGACGTCGCCGGTGCGAGCTTGGTTCTCCTCGTCGTGCGCGTAGTATTTCTTATGCCGCGTGACCTGTTTGCCGTACAGTGGGTGCGCGAACCGTCTCTCGACGCTGACCACGATGGTCTTGTCCATCCGGTCGCTTACCACCGACCCAACCCGCATCTTACGTTGGCCTCGAGTCATGCGTCGTCACTTCTCCTTGGCATCGCGAGCTGCCTGCAACTCACGCTCGCGCCTGATCGTCTTCAGCCGTGCAAGGTCGCGCCGTATCTGCCTGACCCTCATCGGGTTCTCTGTCTCTTCGTAGGCGGATTTCATGCGCAGCTCGAAGAGCTCATCCGACAGTTCCTCGATCGTCCGCTCGATGTCGGCGTCCGCCAACTCACGAATCTCTTCAGGTCGCATCAGAGGCCTCCGGACCCGCGACTGATGAATCGGGTCTTGACCGGCAGCTTGGCCGAGGCCAGCTCCATCGCCCGGCGGGCGACGTCCTCCGGCACACCCTCGAGCTCGAACATCACCCGACCCGGTCTCACCGGGGCGACCCAACCCTCAGGGCTACCCTTCCCCTTACCCATGCGGGTCTCAGCCGGCTTCTTGGTGATCGGCTTGTCGGGGAAGAGGCGAATGAACACCTTGCCGCCCCTCCTGATGTGCCGGGTCATGGCGACGCGGGCAGCCTCTATCTGGCGCGAGGTAATCCAGGCGCGCTCCAACGTCTGGAGCCCGTACTGTCCGAAGGCCACACGGTTGCCACGGGTCGCCTTGCCTCGCACACGACCCTTCTGCTGTCTACGCCATTTAATTCTCTTTGGAGCCAGCATCGCTGTTTCCTAGTCTATCCTGTGCCCCGGCCACCGGCCGTATAGGTCTGGCCCTTGCGATCTTCGACGACCTCGCCTTTGAAGACCCAGACCTTGACGCCGATCGGACCGAAGGTCGTCTTGGCTGTCGAGCGGGCGTAGTCGACATCGGCGCGCAGCGTGTGCAGGGGCACACGACCCTCGTGGTACCCCTCGGTCCTGGCGATCTCCGCACCACCGAGACGCCCGGAGCACTGAATCTTGATGCCGCCAGCACCCATGCGCATCGCCTGCTGGACCGCTCGCTTCATCGCCCGGCGAAAAGCGATCCGCTGCACGAGCTGGAAAGCCACGTTGTCGGCAACCAGCTGCGCCTCGATCTCGGGCCGTTTGATCTCTTCGACGTTGATCGCCACTTCGGCTTTCGTCAGCACTGCCAGCTCGTCCCGCAGCTTGTCGACCTCCGCGCCACGCTTCCCGATCACGACGCCGGGCCGGCCCGTGTTGATCGTAACGACGATCTTGCCGGGCTTGCGCTCGATCTCGACCGATGAGATCGCCGCGTGACCGAGCCGCGCCTTGAGGTAGTTGCGGATCTTCTCATCCTGCTCGATAAGGTCCGCGAGGTTACCCTCAGCATACCAACGTGACTTCCACTGCTTCACGACTCCAAGACGGAACCCGAGAGGGTGTGTCTTCTGGCCCATGCTACTCCTTCCGATCGACGATCACGGTCACGTGACTCGTCCGCTTGCGGATCGGGCTGGCACGCCCCATGGCACGCGCCCGCCATCGCTTGTACGTCGGTCCTTCGTCCACGTAGGCTCGCTTGACGTACAGTTCATCGACGTCCAGCCGCTCACCCTGTTCGTCCGCCTTGTACATCGCGTTGGCCACCGCCGACTTGAGAAGCTTGTCGACGGTCGTGGCGGCCTTCTTATCGCTGAACTGCAGGGTCGCGTAGGCTTCGTTCACGTCTTGGCCGCGGATCAATTCGGTGATGAGCCGCATCTTACGCGGGGACTGACGAACGAACCGCGCTACAGCTTTCGCTTCCATCATCAGCCGACCTTGGCCCGCTTGTCCGCCATCTTGCCGCCGTGTCCGCGGAACAGACGCGTCGGCGCGAACTCGCCCAGCTTATGACCCACCATATTCTCGGTGATGTACACCGGGATGAACTTGTTCCCGTTGTGCACGGCGAGCGTGTGTCCGACGAAGTCCGGCGTAATGGTAGAGCGACGCGACCACGTCTTGACCACACGCTTTTCACCGCTCTCGTTCATCTGAAGGATCTTCCGCATCAGATGCTCGTCGACGAACGGGCCTTTTCTTACGCTTCTTGCCATAGACGCTCCGGCTACCTGCCGAGTCCTATCACAACCGTACGCTACCGCGTCGCTTTTCCGCGCCGGCGACGACGTACGACGAGTTTGTTCGACTTCTTGTGGGGGTCGCGAGTCTTGCGGCCTTCCGGCTTGCCCCAGGGGCTCACAGGCGGTCGGCCGCCCGACGCCTTACCCTCACCACCACCGAGTGGGTGGTCGACCGGGTTCATCGCCACACCGCGGACCTTCGGCCGGCGACCCGCCCAGCGCGTGCGCCCGGCCTTGCCCCACGAGACGTTCTCGTGATCGACGTTGCCGACCTGGCCGATCGTGGCCATACAGTCCGCCGGCACCATTCGTACTTCGGTAGAGGGGAGCCTCAAAGTCACGTGCTTGCCCTCTTTGGCCACCACCTGCGCTCCGCCACCGGCGGAACGGATCATCTTGCCACCCCGGCCCGGCACCAGTTCTACGTTGTGGACTGTGGTCCCGAGCGGGACTTCCTTTAGCGGCACCGCGTTGCCCAGACGGATCTCACTCCCCGGTCCAGCTACCACCGTGTCGCCGACCTTCATTCCGCGAGCGTGGAGGATGTAACGCTTTTCTCCATCCGCGTAGTGGATCAGGGCAATGTTGGCCGACCGGTTCGGGTCGTACTCGACCGCCGCGACCTTGCCGGGCACGCCGGTCTTGTTGCGCTTGAAATCGATCCGGCGATAGCGGCGCTTGTGGCCGCCGCCGCGCCGCCGCGTCGTTATGTGCCCATGGTGGTTACGTCCACCGGATTTCTTCATGGGCTCGAGCAACGACTTCTCAGGCTTGCTCCGCGTGATCTCGTCGCTGTCGACCAGCGAGCGGAAGCGCGACCCCGGTGTCGTCGGTTTGAGCTTCTTAATCGCCATGCCTAGAGCCCTTCAAAGACCTCTATGGTTTCACCCTCAGCGAGCGTCACGAGAGCCTTCTTCCAATTCGGCCGTTTGCCGACACTCTGGCCGCGGCGTCGCCACTTGCCACGCAGGTGTGCTGTTCGGACCTGCGTGACATGCACGTTGAACATCTGCTCCACGGCGTGCTTGATCTCGTGCTTGTTCGCATCGCTCAGCACCTCGAAGGCGTACTGGTTGTGCTCCATCTGGCGCGCCGTCGTCTTCTCGGTGATGATTGGGCGAACGATAATCTGCCGCGGATCACGCATCGGCGACCTCCTCGGACGCTGACTTTGTCTGTGACCCTAGCGCGCTCTCCTCGATGACGACCGAATCCGCCCAGAGCACATCGTAGGCCGACTCGTTGCCGTAGGGCTGCACCTCGACGTTGGGGAGGTTGCGAGCCGAGAGGAACACGTTCTGCCGCCGTTCGGCGGTCAGGATCAGCACCTTCTCTTCTGCAATGCCCAGCTTGTCCAGCAACTTCGCCAGCTCCCGAGTCTTGGGGCTCTCCATCACCAGGTCCTCGAGGACGATGACACGGTCCTCGGCCGCTCGGGCATTGAATGCCGAGCGTTTGGCGAGTCGCCGGACCTTCTTCGGCAGGTCGAGCCGATAAGAGCGCGGAGTGGGCGGAAAGACGACGCCGCCGCCGCGCCAGATCGGTGAACGAATGCTCCCCACGCGTGCACGTCCTGTTCCCTTCTGCCGCCACGGTTTGCGGCCACCGCCCCTGACCTGCGAGCGGGTCTTCGCCGCTGCCGTACCCTGGCGACGGTTGGCGAGGTGCGCTTTCACGGCCGCGTGGAGCGACTCCTCGTGCACGACTCCGTCGAACGGGTCGGCCGGCAGCGTCCGCGCGCTGCCCGCTTTGCCGTCGGCCTTGAAGTACCGAGCCTTTAGTGATGCCGTCATCGTTCTTCCAGCTTCTATCTTGTCAAACGACCGCTGTTCGTCACTGTTTGCCGATGAATAGCCAACCATTGCGCGCGCCTGGGACCGCACCCTTCACGAACAGCAGGTTGCGCTCCGGATCGATCTTCACGACCTGCAGGTTACGGATCGTGTTGCGCTCGGTCCCCATCTGGCCGGCCATCTTGCGACCCTTGATTACGCGCGACGGGTCGGTCCCGGGCCCGATCGAGCCGGGCAAGCGCACCGAGGGGTGTCCGTGCGTCTTCGGGAATCCACGGAAGCCGTGCCGCTTTACCACGCCCTGAAAGCCGCGGCCCTTCGTGCGGCCCGTGACCTTCACCCGCTCACCCTCGCTGAAGATCTCAACGGTGAGCACCTGGCCGACCCGCAGACCCTGCTCGACCGCGCCGGCCTCGCCCTCGACCGTGGCCTCGCCTTCGGCCGCTTCGCCCTCTTCCAGCTCGGGGGTTGGCTCCGTCACGGGGGACGGCGAGTGCGGATCATCCGCCAGCTCATCAGCTTCACCAAGCCGGAACTCCCGGATGATCGCCGGCACGTAGTCGAGCCCCGCCTTCTCCGAGTGCCCGAGACCGGGTTTACGGGACCGTTTCGGCTTCCGGCTCCCGAAGCCGAGCTGAACAGCGCGATAACCGTCCCGCTCTTCCGTCTTGACCTGGATGATCGGGCAGGGGCCCGCCTCGATCGCCGTCACCGGAACCGCGGTACCGTCGTCGGCGAACAGCTGGGTCATCCCGATCTTCTTGCCTATTAGCCCGAGCATTCGCGGCTCTACCTAGTCTACCTTGATCTCGACATCGACACCCGCCGGCAGATCCAGCTTCGTCAAAGCGTCTACCGTCTGGGGCTTGGAATCGAGTATGTCGATCAGCCTCTTGTGCGTCTTCAACTCGAACTGCTCGCGGGATTTCTTGTCGATGTGCGGGCTGCGCAGCACCGTCCAGCGCTGCCGACGCGTCGGCAGCGGGATCGGTCCCCGAACGGTCGCCCCAGTCTTCTGCGCCGTCCGGACGATGTCAGCTGCGGTCTGGTCGATCACAGCGTGATCGAAAGCCTTGAGCCTGATTCGAATGTTTCCCGACATAGCAGTCTACCGGTTACTCCAGGATCTTCGTTACGACGCCGGCGCCGACCGTGCGACCGCCCTCGCGGATCGCGAAGCGTAAGCCT
>JABAOH010013172.1_pt1 | contig 75963 bp, 84 predicted proteins | sample 7062181 | NCBI WGS metagenome assembly JABAOH01 (sample SAMN14538630, study PRJNA623070) | marine sediment metagenome | biome: marine biome [ENVO:00000428]; feature: marine pelagic biome [ENVO:01000023]; material: deep marine sediment [ENVO:00002113]; isolation source: pool of 5 deep marine... | reverse complement strand
AACTTTTTATGCGTTGAATCCTGATGGTACTGCAAGATGGAAAATTTTTACACACCCTGGTGGGATTTTTTCTTCTGCTGCTATTGATGAGAATGGAACCATTTATTTTGGTTCACATTTTACACACACACCTGATTTCAAAGCATATCTTTATGCTATCGAACCTGTTGAGGGAAATAGCCCTCCTGAAAAACCTAGTATAGATGGTCCTTCTGATGGTAAAATCAGAAGAAAATGCACCTTTTCTGCCTGTGCTGGTGACCCTGATGGTGATAATGTTTCTTATTTCTTTGACTGGGGCGATTGGTATAATAGTGGTTGGTCGAATTTTGTTCCCACTGGTACATTAGTTAATCAGTCATATATATGGTATGATGAAGGTACTTTTACTGTAAAAGCCAAGGCTCAGGATGATTATGGTGCTGATAGTGAGTGGGCGTCATTGGAAATAACTATTCCAAGAACAAGAACATCATACTGGGTGAGATTTTTTGATATGTTTCCAATACTGCAAAAAATACTAAATTATATTTTTTAAAATTGGGATTTTGGATGCAGAAGTGAAAAAGTGTGTAAAGTCAAAAACCTAATTATCTTTATATAAAATAATGTTAGAATAAATGATATAACTAATTTAATTTCATTTTTTTATTTCAGAGCCATAGACTTTATGTATTAAGTAGGATACTTCTCCTGAAATTGTTCTGAAGCTTTCTTTTGCTTTTTTCCGCAACAATTGCTCTTCTTCTTTTGATAGAGATATTGTTATTCTTACCATAAGCTACTATATTAAGCATAATTGACATCTTTTTCTATTTTATACAACAAATTATTAAAAAGTCGCAGTAATATTAAAATATCATAAAAGTATTAAAAAAATCAGATAGCTTTATATACTATAATTTCAAATTAAAAAGGCCCTGTGTAAAAAGCCAATTGGAATCGGTTTCTAATCAGCCGAAGAGAAAGGTTTATATGTATGGAGAGGAAATTAGAAAATCACATAATATAAAACCCTATAAAACGTATAATAGCAAAATTTAATATTAAAAAAGTAAACAAATTGTTAAGAAATTAAATATTTTATCAGAATTTAAAGATTAATATTTAATTATTTTTTAAAATTTAAAAATGAAAAAAGGCGGGGTCTTTTATATCGTGGAGGTAATAAATGTTAAGAATCATTTTTTACCTATTTTTGACCCCTATTTTAAATAATAAATTTATAACAAACTTAATAGTTGTTATTAATAAGTTGAACATATTTGTTTGATTCATTCTATAATATTTGTTTTGTACAAAATATTTAATTGTTTTTTTTAAAAATATCAATTTAAACGATCCATAAAATATATGAAAATGAGAGAAATATATTAGTCAACCAACCATTCTATTGCTTCTTCAATTGTATCAAAAGGCTTTATACCTAAACTGGAAAACATATTTACAACTGTAAGAATAATTTCTTGCTTATTTGTAACTCCAACAACTGCAGATTTTTTAACATAAGGTTTAACTATTAATGCATTGTTTTTCAATGCATCAACAGCTATTTTTTCATTAGCATCACTATTTCTAACATCCACTAATAAAAGGAGGTTATTTTCTCTTTGTTTTTTTATAAAATCATTAGTTTTTTGAATTATTATTAGGATTTCATCGGTTGTTAAAATATTTGAATAATCAAAATATAGAATATGTTTTTCTCTATGTTTAATCCATCGAATACGATTAGTGGTATTTCTTACCAATTCTGAATCAGATTCATTAATAATTTGTGATTTTTTCATCCACATTTAAGCTCTCGTTCCTATATATTATACTGGTTAATAGTAATTTAAATAATTATTGTGATAAAATATCAAAATAGAATAATAACATTAAATCTTATATTTTTCAATTTTTTATATTAATAGGTCGTTTTTACATTGTATAATTTTAAAATCTGAATCTATTAATTGTCGAAACATTCGATGTTTTTTTATTTTTATGAGCTTATTTGAAAAATTTCCAATATTACAAAATATACTTCTATATTTATTATAAATTTGACTTAAAATTAATACGACTATATTAAGAATATTTATATATTTGTTTTTCCTATTAAAATATGGAAAACTCCATGAAGAAGGCAGTATCAATATTTGTAATAGGGCTTTTTATTATAGGTGGACTTGGGGTTAACGCCTTATATAATGAAAAAATGAATAATTTAAAATTTATGGGTGGTGAAAAAAAAACTACCGAGGGAAACATGTATACTCATACAGTTTTAGTAGGAGTTGCTACATCCCAAAACTGTGCCCCCTGTGATTATATGAATACATTTATGTATAGTTTACATAACAATGAAACTCATGATTTTCATTATGTTGACATGATTGTATTTGATTATGAAGGCAACATTCTTAATTCGTGGGCAAATTATTGGGTAAAAAGATACAACATATATAAACAGCCATCCTTAGTCTTTGATGGTGCATATAAAAAACACACTGGTTACCAAAGTTTAGATGATATAACCAATAACATTGAGGAATGTGGAAATAGAAATGTTTGGGATATTACAGCTGATATGACGGTTTTTTGGCTTGGAGATGCCACTATTAAAATTGATATTTATATTCAAAATAATGAAGACAAAGAATACTCATTTTATCTTCGAACCTTTGTCACTGAGAAATATTCCCGATATCAAACTTACTTTAAACATTCATACCATTATGGTTTTTTAGACTTCGCAATTTTTGGAGATTCAATAACTATTCCTCCAGAAAGCAGCTATTATATAAGTGAAATCTGGAATGGAAATGAACATAAAGATGGACATGGTAATGATTTTGGTAATATTAAAAAAAATAATATCAAGGTGATTACTGGAATATATAGAGGAAATACTCCCTCTCATTATATTGACCAGACACTTGCAGCTGCACCAATTAGCGGAGATATGCCAGATAAACCAAGGAAACCCTCTGGTCCATCAAGAGGGTCTCCTGGAATTGATTATACATTTACTACCTATTCCTTTGATCCACAGGGGGAAAAAATATACTATTGGTTTGTTTGGGGTGATGGTAGCAACACTGGATGGTTAGGTCCCTTTAATTCAGGAAAAACTGTTCATGCCAATCACTCCTGGATAAATACTGGTTCTTTTAATATTAAGGTTAAAGCAAAAGATACTGAAGGACATGAGAGTGTCTGGTCAGATCAAGTATCAGTGAAAATACCTAGAAACAGATCTGTATATAATTCAATATTTTTTCAGCTATTAGAGCAATTCCCAATACTTCAAAAATTACTAAATTTTTTTAAAAAAGGGGATACGTAGGGAGACTCTCCGTATCCACATGAAACGCTACCTGTAAATATATGATGGGAATAATATCCCGTTCTTGCCTCCCTTACAATTATGAATAAATTTTTATTATATAATATTTTCCAAATAAAATTAACATCTGTTAATTCAAGCTTATCAATATAATAGTAGTGTAAAAATATAAATTTACTAATAAGAACTACCTTTATGGTAAGGTCGAAAAAGTGAATTTTGTATAATAATTTGCCCTGATTTTTGTTATATAATATTTACCTAAATTTGACAATAAATCCTCGATATTTAACAAAGTTATCAAAAAAGAAATTTTTATTAAACCCATATATTTTAATAATAGGGAATCACCCATGAATAATCGACCAAAAATAGTTTACATTTTAATACTATTATGGCTTGCACTTAGTACAATTTTTATACTTTGGGGTGGATATTCTTTTACCATTGTAACTATGATTCCTCAATGGGAAGAGTTAAAATCTTTAATACCTCCTCTCCATTTTGGTTATCTTCTTGCAACAATAGTATGGTTTATATTTTCTTTACTATTCATTTTATTTGCCTATGGTACATTTAGAAGAGATTCATGGGCTTGGACAACAGGAGTAATAATTTCAACAGTATTTATTGCAATTTTTGCATTTATGCTTGCAGCATTAATGATAAATGCAATATTGTTTTTTGATATATTCTCTGTTTCTGGACTTGTAACAGTAGTTCTATCATTTTTAACAAATTTAGGAATTGTATATATTTTAACAAGACCCGCAGTAAAGGTTTATTTCAATAAAACTCCCACTTAAAATGAAGTTTTCGACCAAAAGGCAATTACCTGTAAATGCATGATTTTAATTCGAAAGTTTATGTTTACTATATAATGTAATAGACCTTTTGCATAATTGTTGACCTGTTGCAACTGTCAACTTCTGACCTCCCCCAAACTTGCTGTTTGTTAATGATTGATTATAATGAAATTCACAAGTCCACCAACAATAGAAACCATTGTATCGTATCGTTTGAGTCTTTTCCTATATTCTTGTCCCATGATGCTGAACTTCTTCATTCTTCCTATTGTATGTTCTACTATAACTCTTTCTTTGCTCAACTTCTTGTCATATCTCTTGTTTTTTTGCTGAGTCCCTGCTTCTTTTTCTTTTTAACAGGGATTTTTACCTCGAAGAGGTGTTTTGTTCCATATAAAAATTATAATATATGGTAAATCTTTATCTATTATAGATGAATACTGATGATAGAAATATACAGCCTGAAGGTTGGGATAGTTATTATTCTAAACATAAAAGGGTAATAAATACATTAAATTTGATTGATAATTTAGTCCATCTTTGGTTTGAGTCTAGCAAAATTTTCTCAAAACATATAAAAACAACTCAAAAACTTAAATTTATTGAGCTTGGATGTGGTGGAGGAAATTTTTTACCTTATTTTAATAAAAAATATGATAAATTTGAGATATTTGGAGTAGATACATCACCAGTAGGATGTAAAATAACCTTAAAAAGGCTCGATGATAGTGTACCTCCTTCAAACATTATGTGTGAAGATATTCTTAAAAAAGATTTTCAAATTAAATATGACATTTCATTTAGTTTTGGATTAATTGAACATTTTGATGATCCGAGTGTTCCTTTGAAGAAACATGTAGAGATATTAAAAAAAGATGGAATTATGTTATTAGCAATTCCAAATCTAACAGGGTTACAGGGAAAAATCTTTAAATCAAAAATATGGTTTTCAAAAGAAAAGTGGAAAAAGATACCAAGAGACTGGATATTTGGCATGAGAGATATTTCAATTAAAACCTTGGAAAAATGGTGTAAATCTGCTGGATTGAAGAATATAAATATACTTCCAGAAGGTGGATTCTTGCCCACATTCCTAATTGATTCAGTAATATTCAAGAAAAAATCAAAGATGAGACGTATGCAGATAATTAACAGATATGGTCTCTTACCCTTCTTATTTCTATTAAATATTCCATTTTTATTTCGAATAAACTCTTTTATGTTTTCTCCATATATTCTTGCAGTTGGAAAAAAACAATAATTAGTTCCTATTCAACACCTTTTTATACAATCAGATTACATCAGAACATAATGACAAAACACCTTACCGATGAAATCATCCAGAAAATCAGAAAAGAAATCCAAAATGGAAAATCCAAATACCGAACAGCAGCAGAATATGATATACATCCAAACACCGTTTATAAAATAACTCAAGATCTCCCAGGAGGACAGTTTGGATGGCCAGGGATACGAGGAAAAACCCTTAAACTTCTACAGGAACTAATGCAACACGGTTACATTCTTTCCAACAAATTACATGCTGGAAGCAAATACCACATATTGAAAAAATATTTTTCGAACATCAATAAAATAAACATGTATAACAAAACAATCCTGTTCTTAGATGATAAGGCACCTGTAGCAGCAAGAGCATTCCTAAGTGATATGAATAAAAAGATAATGAGCTTCCAGGAACTTAAACAAGTGACAAGGACATTTGGTATTGAACTCTCTAGCAAAGAAAAACATAAGTATGTTGTTAAACCTCGTAAACGTGTATTGCCTGTTATCCGTAGAAAAGATGGAGGTTTCTTATCAAGTTATCATCAAAATCAGAAGAATTTGGATGATTTTATAGATGAAACTGGTTTCTTTGGCAAAAATAGACTTAAAAAATCTTATAAAAATGGCTTTTCTGAGAATGATGTTCTCCTTAAAAATGATGATTCTTTGGCATTTTTTTACATTCGGAAGTACTGAGTAAAATATCTGTAAAAATTAATCCTCTAAAAATACAGCAGCGGCAATTGTAGTAGTCCACAAACCATCCTTATTTCCACGAGCAGTTTGGACAATACTTTGGGTTCTTACAAACCTTCCACTCATCTTATACTCTTGTTTACGTTCATCCCATGCTTTATCTAAATCAAAATCTAAACCAAGAGTTGTTGCAAGCATAGTTGCCGCCAAATCTTCTGCATAATCTCCGGCTTTTCGGGCAGTTTCCCCATAACTATGGTGCTCTGAAATATAACCATAAGAGTTTTCTTCTTTAGGAATTGCTATACCAATTGCAGAACCAATAAGTCTGTTTGGTTCATTTGTTTTATTTCTTGAAATTACAACATAAGTTAATTCTCCAGGTTTTACTTTTTTGACACCTTTTTCACGTGTAATTATTTTACATCTAGGTGGAACAATACTGGAAACACTTACAATATTACATTTTTCAATACCTGCATTTCTAAGAGCTAACTCAAAAGATTGTAATTCTTGTTTATGCTTACCAGCTCCTTTGGTAAAAAAGATTCTTTTAGGGACCATAGGATTTTCTGGAAATGGATTTTATCTTATAAATATAACTGAAGATTATTTTTCGTTATCAGACTCTTCACTGTCAATTTCTTCTTGATCTTTATTTGCTTCTGATTGCATCTTTAAAAGATCTCGCATCTGTTTTTGAATATCAACTTGCTCTTTTTGAAAAGAAACTTGTTCCTGTTGATATTGGGTTATAACGCTTCCTTGCACCATTTCCTCTACAAGTTTTTTTACCTTCTTATAGGGATGAACTCCATGCAGTTCAAAGTATGTCTGAGTTCTAGGGGTTTGAACTTCTTTGCCTCCTCCAAAAAATCCAAAAATTTTTGCTTTTTTTTCTCCTACCTGTAAACCACCGCCAGCAAAAGATTTATCGCTTCCAAGCCCAAAACCAGATTGGCTTATTGGAATTATTGTCCCAAAACCAAATATTTGACCTAAAACCCCCTGTTTTGCGTTAATATCAGAAATTTTATCATATCGAAGTGTTCTTTCCTCCTTTGTAACTATGCCTCCTTTGAATTTGATTCGCTGATTTGAAATAATATACTTATGGGACCGGCGGTAAACTTCAACCATTAAAAAACCAACAATTGATATAATGATTGTATAAAAAGGAACAAAAAGCCCAATTGCATCTTGTATACCTTGCCAAAAAATGATTCCTAATCCGCTTACAAATATTAAGGCATATAGAAAAAATATACTCCATCTTATAGTTATAAGAGATGCAATTACACCTGCTAAAAGTAGGCCTATACCCCAGAAAAAAAGTGAAAGCCATAAATTATCTGAAAAAGTAATATTCCATTCTGAAAAATTAAAAAACCATCCAGTGAGTACTCCCCAAATAACCAAAAAAATACTTAATGATTGATATTTCATAAATGAGAGTGGATGTGGGGAAAGAACCATTTCTTTTTTTTCTTCTTTTAATAGATCGTCATCCTTCATCGGTTTCGCCTTTGTCCTTCTTTTTTAACTTTTTTATATTTCGTTTGGTTTTAAATCTATTGGTTTTAGACCTTAATAGTAGATATGTTACAATTACTGTTAAAAATATCATAATAATTATTGATATAAAATTAACATAATTTATTGGTAAGAAATAAAATAGCACCCTCATAAATATATAAGAAATTGGAATTGTTATAAATGGAATTATTCTAAAGCCTCCTGGAATTTCATCGGTTGTTTTAATTAAAAGTAAAATTGAATTAGCAATTATCAGTGAAACAATCGAGATTATTGAAACCCAACCAAAAAATGAAAACAATGCTATATACCAATTCTGATTTAAAAAAAATGATAAATAGAAGAATAAATATGCAATCAAAAACAAAATAATAACATATAACGGTTTATGTCTTATTAGATTCCAGATATTTTTTAAATCATACAGCATATCAATTTTTTCAGGTTTTTCTTGACCTATGTAACTAGGTCGCATCCCAATTCCCAAAAATATCATGAAAAACAAAAAGCCAAAATGTGCAGGATGTAATAAATCTAAATTAAACAGAAATCCAAAGAATTGTGTTGAAAAAGAATGAAGACTTGCAGCAAAGGTACTAAACTGACCTGCAAAGGTGTATTTTAGATTCATTAGTTCAGTAGGTGTTATAATAACAAATGCATCACTTAACATAAAAAACAATGCAATTAATAGTAAAAAAGCAGGGATAAAAAAAGGTCCAACAAATAAAAAAGCATTTGATATCCATTCATGAACTCCCTTTTTCTCTTTTTTAGGTGCAACTTTTCCATAATTTACACTAATATAAAAATCAGATATACCACTTTTTGTAACAGTGTATCCTAATGCATGATTAATATTTTGGAAAAGTATTCCTAAAAAATTTGTAAATCTACAAAAAGGTTCATGTCTTGGCCTGATTTTTTCTAAAAGAAATTTTTCACTTTCAATAAAAATTAGCTGGATAAACCAAAAAAGAATTAAACCTAGAATAGGTGCTAAAGGGGCAAATATAATAATATCAATAGGTGCGCCTTCCATCTCTCTCCAATCTAGGATAGATGTCTGTTATTTAAAATCTTGTCTTAAATAACAATTAAGTTTATTTCATCCCCATTAAAATCATAAGCTTTCCAAGAGTTAGTATTAAAAGGATTTGCAACAATTATATGAATTTTACCTGTTTTTCTAAAAAATTGTATGTCTGCATCAGATGGATAGTTTGAATAACTTGGATGACTATGAATAGTTCCAACTATCGAATAATCTATAGGGAGCATATGAAGTCTAAAAATAGCATGGGCATCACCTGATATTGTTCCAGGTATCATTACAAGTTCAACTATTGTATCTTTTTTTTCTTTGTCAATTCTTAAAAGTCCACCAAACTCATTTGGGAAACTTGATTTTGCACATTCCAATATAAGATTCAAACACCTCTTTGTTATCTTCCATTCTATTGGTGTTGAGTGCTTTTTTTCTTTTTTAAAAATACCCATGTATTTAACGCACCAATTTAAGTCTAAACATCTGATAAAAAGATTCACCAAAGCGAACAAAACGCGCTTTTTTCTCAGAACCAGTAATTTCAATTATACTATCTGGAGTAACATATGTAGGAGATTCCCCATCAATAACGATCTTTGATTCCTTACTTTTATGAAGTAATTTTATTCCCACTCTTTTTTTAAGTGGGACTACCCACGGGCGGGCAGAAAGTTTAAAAGGAGCAATAGGGGCAATAACCATTGCGTTTACTAATGGATCAAGTATTGGTCCTCCTACACTAAGTGCATAACTAGTAGAACCAGTTGGAGTTGCAATAATTACACCATCAGCACCATAGGTTTCAATTAATTCGTTTTCAACAAGAATTTGTAAGTATATTATTTTAGCAATACGAGATGTTTGAACAGTTACCTCATTTGCTGCATCAGGAAGTCTTTTTCCATCAACAAATACTTTTAGTTTAGCCCTTTCTTCAATATTATATTTTCCATCTATTACTTTTTTTAAACCATTTATTGCATATTTTGATTCAACCTCTGTTAAAAAACCCATACCGCCAGAGTTAATAGCAAAAATAGGTTTTTCAACTTCAGTTAAGGTCCTTAGTATTGTTCCATCGCCGCCAACTGTTATAACAATATCTGCTCTTTTGTTGATTTCATTAAAAGAATATCCCCTTTTTTTTAGTTCTTTTGCAGAATTATCTTCAGTAAATATTTCCCCTTTATCCTTTAAAAAATCATAAATATCTCCAGCGACAGCACAAACTTTTTTAACATGATAATTACAGACCAGGCCCCATTTCATATTATCTTCTCCCTATGCTTCTTTTGCAACCTTCATTAAAGGTCTTAATTTCATAAGCAAGGTTGGATGTTTTAATACTAAAGCCTTGATAAGAGAATAAGTACTAATTTCTTCAAATTTGAAATCTTTAAGTGAGTCAGCAAGCATGTTAAGTGTTTTATCTTCAAACCCGAGTAAGATTTCTTTAACCATATAATTTCTTTTAATTTTTTTTCCAAAAGCTTCTTTCCATTTAGTTTCGTAACTGGATAAAAAGTCTTTACTAAAATCTTGGCAATCAACTGCCCTTCCAATAGTTAAGCCTGCAATTTTTCCTGCTTCTAAACAATGTGTAAGTCCCCCTCCAGTTATTGGATCAACTTGTCTAGCGGCATCTCCTATTAAAATAAGATTATCTCTAACGGTCTCTATTGGATTTGCAACTGGTACAGCTCCAGCAAGAAAACGAATGGGTTGTCCACTTTGAAATCTTGAATTTTTTGAAATAAAATTATCTAAAAGTTTTTTTGCCATACCTGCCTCACTTAGACTTCCAAGAATTCCTATTCCAACATTTGCAGTATCTTTTCCCTTTGGAAAAACCCATATATAACCACCAGGAGCAATCTCTTTTCCTAGATAAAAATCACAAAATGCATCCTTACAATCCACATTTGTAAAAGTGTATTGACAGCAAGTTTCTAAGTCTCTTAATTTTAAGGTAGTATTTATTCCTGCCCATTTACCAACGTTAGATTCCACTCCATCAGCACCAACAACAACATCTGATTCAATTTCAAGTTCGCTATCAAATTGTTTTGCTTTTATACCTTTTATTTTATCATTTTTCTTAATAAGTCCAGTCGCGTTTGTATTCATCATTATTTTTGCACCTGCCTTTACTGCTTGACGTGCCAATTCCTGGTCAAAAATATCTCGATATAAAACATAACCTGTTTCATTTCCAGCCATATCTGCAGAAAGAGTAACGCAAGTACCATCAGGAGAGTATATTCGAGCTCCTTCCATTGTATATGCAATCCATCTTTTACCCTCAAGCATACCCCATTCATCAATTTTTCTACTAATTCCTTCACCACAAAGAACAGGGACACCAACCTCTGGTCTACGATCAATTATTAGAACTTTTGCTCCATTATCCGCTGCAAATCGAGCAGTTACTGTTCCAGCCGGACCTGAACCAACGACAACAACATCATATTTCATTTAGGTATCACCTCCCCAGAAATAGCTCCAATAGGACATACTCTAATACAAATCGCACAGCTAATACATTTTTCGTCAATAACAAAGGCTTTTCCACCACACATCGAAAGTGCATCTTGTGGACAGACAGAAATACATCCTCCACATGCGAGACATTTTTTTATATCAACATTTGCCTTAGGCTTTCCCATATGATTCACCTCTCGTAATTCCAGATGCAATTAGATGAGCAACACGTATAGGCTCAGGTATAACACCTCGTATAGTAGATAACTTTATTATTTCTTTTGCTTCTTCAATATTAATTCCAGAACATTTTACATAAATTGGATTGTGTTTTGTTTTTATTTTGTAGATTTTTCCATTTTTCATAAGATCAAAACGTTTTTTCCAATCTGTAAAATTTTTTTGTAATGCTTTTTTAATTTTTGTAAAATCAGGTTCATCTCTGGTAATAGTAATAACAGGTAAATTTGTATCATTGTATATTTTTTCAATATCCACTACATTAAATCCGCCAAGCGCAATTCCATCTAAAAGCATTGCTTTTAATTGCTTTCGATGTCTGGATTTTTCTATTATATCTTTACATACAAAAGTTGCATCATCACCATCAATTGATATTTGTCTTTTAAGAACGCATTCTAAATATTGCCCGCCCCTCATTACAACACCAATAACAATACCATATTTATCAGTAAATGTGAATGGTGAATCATCAATTCCCAGAAGTCTAATTTGTTGTTTCATTTTAAAAAATAAAACTTTTATGTATACTAATAATGTTTCGAAAAAACATTATTTTTTCGATATATTTAACAATATAATTTTGTTGTTTTTGTAAATTGGAGGCAATTTATTATGGATTGGAATAGATATTTAATAATGATTTTATTAGTTAGTCTATTATTGTTTACATCAAAAACTGTTTCTGCTGAGGTAGATCCAACAGGAGATTTATGGCATTGGAAAGCAATTGATGGGACATTTTCATGGGAACAATATACTGGTTCAAATGCTGATATAGATATAACAAATATTGATTACTCAATATCAGGAAACAATGCAACCTTAACAATGACAGTTGCTGGAACAATAAAACCAGATGAACTCTATTATTATTACATTCACCTAATAGTAGATGATGGAAATTATATTGCAACATATACTAGTGGAACTGGTTTGATAATAGGATCAGGTGGACTTTCAGGTTATTATTCCATGCTAGATAATCCTGTAAGTGATAATACCTTTACTGTTACCTTTACACTCAGCAATCCAACAGCTACATATAATGTCAGAGGATATGCTCAGCAATTAAATTCTATCGGGAATGAATCAAATGTTGAATGGTGGGGAGATTGGGCTCCAAACAGCTATTTCTATGAATACTCTGGATATGAAGAACCTGACGAGGAAGAACCATATGAAGAAGAACCTGATGAAACAAAAAATGAAGGAGAAGGTGAAGGCGGTGATGGAACAAGTACACCTGGTTTTGAAATATTTGTATTAATTATTGGAATTACAATACTAGTTTTTATATATAGAAAAAAGAAATAACTCAAAAACTCTTCTTCTTTTTTTAAAGTGCTGGTAAATCTCCTGTAACCTGATCTATAATATTATTTGGAGCAGGGCCAATTCCAAGAACTGTAATTGTTCCTGTTGGAATTTCAGTAAGACCAGCATCAGTAATAATATGAGCTGATATGTTTAACTCTTCAGCTTTTTTTTTTAAAAGAAAAAAATCGTTTTCGCTATCAACTCTAACAACAGCTTTTTTGGCACCTTCATTTTGCCATTTATTGTACCAATTAGAATTTATCTTCTTTGTATCAAGTGCACAAGCAACAGCTGCATGTGCAACCTGAGCTGCAAGTTTACCTGGTGTAAGTTTTAAATCAGACCTTGTAACAATAACCATTTTATATTGAAATTCAATTATTTTTTTATTCACAATAATCAATTTCCTTAAAAGAGTCTTGTTGCCATTTTTCACCCATTTTTTCTGCCTTATCTTGTTCAATTAAACCTTTTACAAGTAAGATTTTTTCTTTAATTTCAATGTGTTTAAGAGGTACACCCAGATATTTTTTACCTGCCTTAATAATTAGAATATCATCTTTAAGTGCCACACTTTCTCCAATTTTTCTATCGGCTCCATCAAAAACAAATTTACAAATAAGGCAATTTTTAAACTCTTCCAGCTCCTTTGATTCTTCTTTTTCCTTTTTTTTATTTTTGGAAAAAAAGAAAATTATTCCTTTTTGTTGAAGTAATTTAATTATTAAAATATTGAAAAACATTTACCAGTTCTCAGCCTCAGTATATGCGATTCTGTTATAAATCTTGTGAAATATACCTTTTTATTCGTATGGAAAAGTATGACGTTGGAATTGTAGGCGGAGGACCAATTGGCGGATATATTGCAGGAAAAATTGCTGAGAAAAAATTTAAGGTAGCAATTTTTGAAAAAAATAAAGAAATTGGAAAATCTCTGAATTGTGCAGGTCTTGTTACACCAAGGATTTTTGATTTTTTAAATATTAAAAAAGAAAAAATAATTCAAAATCAAATGATAGGGGCAAATATTCATTCTCCTTCTGATAATATTCTCACAATTGGTGAGGATAAAGTTCATGCACTTGTGATTGATAGATGTATTTTTGATAAAGAAATTATTAATAAATCAAAAGATAACGGAGCTGATCTTTTTGTTAATAATAATGTTTTATCTGTTCAAAAAACTGCTAATGATATTGAATTAAAAACCTCTCAAGAAAAAGATTTCAAATGTAAACTTTTAATTGGTGCTGATGGTCCATTTTCTAAGATAAGAGATAGATTTGCATTCCCTGAGCCTTTAGAATTTTTAAGAGGAATTGGTGCTGAAATAATAAATACAGAGCTTGATTCGAATTTTGTAGAAATTTTTGTTGGAAATAACATTGCGCCAGGATTTTTTGCCTGGATAATTCCAACAAATAAGGCAGGAACTGAAGCACGAATTGGTTTATGTGTAAGTGGGGATGAAACATATTCACCGAAATATTATTTTAAAAAATTTTTAAAACAAAAAAACACGTTAAAATTCCTTGATAATTCAAAGATAATTAAACATATAGGAGGAATTATACCCTTAGGTGCTTTGAAAAAAACATTCCAATCAAACATTATGATAGTAGGAGATGCTGCCGCACAGGTTAAACCAACTTCAGGTGGTGGGATATATACTGGATTGTTATGTGCAAGACATTGTGCAAATATTGCAATAGATTCTTTAGAAAAAAAGGATTTTTCAAGTAATATGTTAAAAAAATACCATAAACTTTGGACCTCAGAAATTGGACATGAACTTAATTGGGGTTTCAAACTCAGAAGGATATTTAAAAATTTAACAGACAAACAATTAGATAAATATATTGTTAAATTTAATAATCCAGAAATTGTAAAAATTATTTCAAAATATGGAGATATTGACTATCCTTCCAAGCTTATAAAACCTCTGATTAAAAAAGCTCCAACGCTTTTACGTATTCTCCCAAGTATAATAAAAGATAAATAAATTTTATTTTCTGCCTGGAGGTGGTGGAATATAATACTCCTCATCTTCATAACCACTACCTTCTTCACCTTCTTCAATATGTCTTCCAAACTTTTTTGCCTTTCTTTTATGTCTAATAAGGAAAATAATTATAATCAATATTATTGTAATTAGAAAACTTATAATACACGGTGTAAAAACACCTATTATAAAAAACGCAGAAGGAATCATTTTATAAGATATGGTATTTGTGAGATTTGCTTCATCAGAAGTAAATGAAATAAATATATACTGTCTACCATCACTTGTCTTTTCTACTTCAGATTTATCCAGAGGATCCTTAACATTTAGAGAAATACCATGCGGAAATATTACTTTGTATGTTACATCATGATTTGGTATACCTGTGAAATTAAAATATTGATATGGAATTTCAAATTTTGGTGGTAAAAATGATAATTGGAAGGGGATTGGATATGTACTTTTAGCAGCAGATGAAACTACAATTGAATCCCCAGAATCCATTTCTAATATATTTCCGTTCCAGACAAGTGAATCTTCAAAAGCACCTTTTAATATAGATCCACTAACTTCTAAGTTTGGTAAAATATGTCTTAAAATGCTTTCAAAATGTTTTTTTTCATTTTTAAGAAATTCATCAACACTATTTTGGCTAAAAACATTTTCTTCTATTAACAATCTTATTGCATCTGAGTTTAAATAATCAATTTTTATTTTTTCAGGTAAACTAAATTCATTGGGAATTTTTGTTATATTGTAATTTCTTATTTCTTTGAAATTTATTCCAAAGGTTAGTTCTGTATTACCAGTAAAAAAGCCTAGTAAATTCAAATCTGTATTTGAAATTTCAATAGTAATAATTGTTTCTTTATTTTCTCTATCATATCTTTTAGATATATCTGATTCAAACTCTCCAAAAGTTGTTGTACTTTCATTCCATACAAATATGTTTTTTCCAGCTAAATATAAATGATCAGGAAGATAAAAGCTAACATTGTAATCATAACCAATATTTTTTAGATTATCACCAAAATTGATATCATCTTTTGTTATGTTTACTTTGGCATCGGTATTAATTAAACCAAATAAAGCTCTACTGGAAATATCACATATATTGATGTTAACATCGCTTTCTTTAATATCTGCCTTTACTGGAGGAGAATCATCCATATTTGATACTTCAAATGGAACTGAAATATTTGTAGTTGTTCCAGGATCCCAACCAAATTCAAGATTAAGTGTTTGATTTAATTTAGATTCTTCTATAGATGTTTTAATATTTTCTTCTATCGGTTTTACTGTGTTTAGGTATATATCTTCCCAGGAAAAAAATTCATTATTTACAAACAATCTAATTCCATCAGAAGGAAGTATATCTAGATTTGAAACAAAATTTGGTATAATATTGTAGGATGTTATGTTTATACATTTTAAAATTAAATTACAATTTAAGCTTGTTTTAATTGTATCACTTGAATCAAGTTTATATGAAATAAAAATATCCTCAGTAATTAATTTTTGTGTTGTAGGTATTTTCTTTTTTATCTGAAATTCTGCTTTTTTACTAGGATTAATTCCATTCCAATTATGTAATAACCAACTCATTTTATTTCCAAATAAGCTTCCTGTTGTTCTTTGATAATCTAAATTTTTCCCAAGATCTACATAATATGTATTATTCCATCCTGGTTCTGAATAAAAATTAATTGAATAATTTACAAGTCCGCTTATGTCAAGAACTCCATTTATAAAATGATGAGCATTAACAGATTCATTCAGTCCAAAAAAGGGCGATGTTAGCTCTACATTTAACTCTTCATGAAAAGAATTACCATCGAAAATAGGTCGTGTAAAATTTAAAATGTCGGCATTTTTAAACGTTTTTTCTAATTGAGATTCAAGCATTTGAAATAAAAGTAATCTAAATGACCCTAAATCTTGCTCATTTGCATTCTTTATTTGCTCAGATGTAAATGTTTCACCTGCCATTGTTAATTTCTGAGCGTTTATTGTTATTTTAATTACTAGATCTGTTGCAGTGTTAAAATCGATATTAAAGGTTGCTTCAACCAAATTTTCAATTTCTTCATCCTGAGCAATTGAATTAACAATAAAAAATGATAATAAAAATGAGACACTTACTAAAATAGGAAATATTCTTCTTAATCTCATTACACCCACATCCACAAATAAATAAGACAAATGATTCTTATAAAACTTTCTTATGAAAAATATACGAAATCACTAAAAATAAGTGATTAATTCCAATTATATTAAACATGTATATAATAGGTGGAACAGCATCAAAAAAGGTTGCAGAGGATTTATCAAAAGAATTAAATGTTCCTGTGGCAAATACAATTTCGAAACGCTTTCCAGATGATGAATTCTATGTCCGAATCTTAGATGATATATCAAAAGAACATGTAATAATTGTTCAAACAACCTATCCAGATCCAAATATTATTGAATTACTTATTTTACAAAATGCAGTGAAAGAATCAAAAGCAAAGGAAATATCAGTGGTCATACCATATTTTGGCTATGCAAGACAAGATACAAAATTTCAAGATGGGGAGCCAATAAGTGCAAAAGCAATGGCTAAACTCATAGGTATAAATACAGATAGGGTAATAACAGTTGATCCGCATAAAGAACATATTTTAGATTTTTTTCCAACATCAGCATTTAGTTGTTCTGCTATTCCAGAAATTGCAAAATATCTTAAGAATAAAAATATTGATATGATACTTGCTCCTGATAAAGGTGCACTCAATCGAGCAAAAAATGCATCAGAAATAATTAAATGTGATTTTGATTACATGGAAAAAACCCGAATAGACGGTGAAACCATTGAAATAAAACCAAAAAAACTTAACGCCAAAAATAAAAATGTGGCAATTATTGATGATATAATTTCTACAGGGGGAACTATGGCAAAATCAATTCAGCATTTAAAAAAACATGGAGCAAAAAATGTAATTGTTGCATGTACTCATGGTTTATTTGCAGGAAATGCAATAAAAAAATTAAAATCTGCAGGATGTAATGAAATCATTTCAACTGATACTATACAAGGACCATATAGCAAGGTTCATATTGCACCTATAATTTCACTATTTTTTAATAATTATACAAGATAAGTTATTTATAAGACCTCAGGTTTACGGTTTTGATTATCCCTAGGTGAAATTGATGCGTAAAAGAGCACAGAGAAAAAGCAGACCCACATTTTATGAACCATCTGAACCGGCATATCCTAGAAAATATCTGGATGAAAAAAAACAAATTAAAAAGAAAAAGGACTGGTGGATTGTAGTTACCCTGATAGGTTTGTTCTTTTTAGTGTTATTTCTAAACACCTATTTTAATTTATATAGTGAAGCTACTATTAATCCTGAAGGTGAAGGTTTTGATAAATTCTATTATTCTGGACCTGATCCATATTATAACGTAAGATTAGTTAAAGGAACATATACTGAAGGTCGTTATCCATATTTTTATGAAAATGATCCTCTGTTAAACTATCCTTTAGGGGCAAAAGGTGGTAGAGCTCCATTGTTTAATATGATGGCTTTGGGTTTTAGTAGGGTTCTGGTACCTTTTATGGATGAAATAGAAGCAATTGGTTACTCTATGCTTTTTATTCCAGCACTATTTGGAGCTTTAATTATATTTGTAGTGTATTTTATAGGAAAAGAGTTATTCAATAGAAAAGCAGGGCTGATAGCTGCTTTTTTTATTGCAATTATTCCTGTTCATCTTGGTTCAGGCCACGGATCAGCCTATGGACTTTTTGATCACGATTCATTTAATCTTTTACTATTTTTCCTAACATTTTTATTTTTAATAAAATGTATTAGAGAGGACGATTCTAAAAAATCTATTTTATATGCAATACTTGGAGGCGTTTCTCTAGCGGGTCTATCAATGACATGGGTAGAGGCACGTTATCTGTATACCATAATTGCGATATATGCAATTCTACAAATGTTAATTGATATATTTACAGATAAGATAGAATTTAAGGTATTTAGAAATACCGGTGTTTTACTATGGTCAGGTTACCTTATTTCATTACCAGTTGTATCTATTTCCCCTGAAGGATTTCAAACAAATGTCGCATTATATATTTGTGCAGGTGTAACATTATTTGGTGTTATTTATTATCTCTTCGGAAGATTAAAAGTTCCATGGACTCTTTCCCTTCCTACAATTTTTGGTGTTGGTGCTGCTGGTTTAGCATTTATATATTTTGCTAGAGATTTAGCTGAGCAATATAGCTTTCTCTCACCTGTTAGTCGACTTGCAGAGGTAATTTTTGGAAAGGGCATTTATGGTGCAAAAGTATCAATGACAATTGCTGAAGCAAATACTTATCAGATAAGTCATACTGTTATGTCATTTGGTCCTGCACTCTATTGGATAGGCTGGGCCGGTTTTTTCCTTATTTGTTTTCGGTATTACAAAAATAAAAACCGTCGCGATTATCTATTTATCGCTATGTTATTTGTAATGAACCTATGGCTTGCAAGTATTGCAGGTCGTTTTATAAATGATATGGTACCTGTTATTGCTATTCTTTCTGGATGGGTTATTTGGATATTTATAGATTGGATTGATTATAAACAAATGATAAGAAATATTAGAAGTGCAGGTGGAGGTTTCCATGGTATTCGTCGAGGTGTAAAATTTTTACATCTTTTTGGAATATTATTTTTAGCATTTATTATTATTTTACCAAATACCTTTGTTGCTTTTGATGCAGCTGTCCCAAATGCCGCGAATCCTGATGATAGGTCTAGTCTATTAAAATGGGAAAGTTTTGGTAGGGAACACCAAGGAGCTTATGGTTTAGCAATAATTAAAGAAAGATATTGGGCAGATGCATTTGAATGGTTAAAAAAACAAGATACTGAGATTGAAAATCCAGCTGATAGACCTGGTTTTATATCTTGGTGGGACTATGGATTTTATGAAGCAGCTCTTGGTGAACATCCAACTGTTGCTGACAATTTCCAGGATGGAATACCAGTTGCTGCTAATTTTCATACCGCAACTAGTGAAAAAGAAGCTGTCTCTGTTTTAATTGTAAGACTTTTAGAAGGAAATATAAGACTCGATGATGATAGAAGACCCTCTGAAAAAGTAATTGAAATATTAACCAAGTATTTGGGTGAAAATAATTCTTTAAAAATTGCTGGTTGGCTTCAGAACCATAAAACTGCTGATTCTTACGGAAATCCGATTGGAGAAGAATATGATCCAGAAACCAGTAAGGATTATACAGTTGGTCAGCAGTATGCAGAAAACGCAGTTTATCATGATACTATAAAAATCATTAATGAAACATTGGATGATGAAGGTGTTACATGGCTCTATCACGACTTGCAGGAAGCTACAGGCTGGAGTATTCGTTATTATGGTGTTGAGGGTTATGATCGGCAAATTTTTAGTATTTTTGCATTTTTATCAGATAAAAGCTTGCTATTAATAAATGGGATTGCTGATGATTTTGTTGAATTAATTTATGAAGGATATACAGTTGATTCACAAGGAAATAAAGTCCAGGATAAAACTTGGAAAGCTGATGAACTTTTGGGTTTAAGTAGGACAGAGAGAAGTAAAATAGTTGTCACAAATACTAATAGAAAATATAAAGATCTTTATTTTGAAACAATGTTTTATAGAACTTATATTGGTCCTGCACAAGGGGAACCAGGTGCAAAAGAAGAATTTACTTACCAGATTCCTTGTGCCAATATGAAGCATTTTTATGCTGAGTATTTCTCAGATTTATCCAAATATCCTTATTATGATACAGGAAAAGCAGCAGTTGTTATTGCAAAATATTATGAAGGTGCCCATGTCAATGGGACTGTAACTTTTAAAGGGGTACCAATTGATTGTGAAGTTGTAGTTATAAAGAATAATACCTATTATGAGAATTTTTCTATTCCAATAGATCACGATCTTGATATTATTAATACACTCGATGAAAACGAGACAGGCAATTTTAGTCTTATTGCTGGTGCCGATGTTGTAGTTCAGATTCGAAAAAATGTTGATGAGGGACAGTTATTTATCTATAGAAATATTACATTTGATGGCCCATATGGCAGTAATTTCGCACCCATTACTGATGATGATGCCATGCGTAGAAATGGTTCAAATTTTGAACGATATCTTGATGTGGCAATAGAATCTGCAAACGTATCTGGATATGTTTTTAATGATACAGATTATAATGGCCTTTATAATGCCACAATTGATGAGCCCATACCTGATTTAGAAGTTAATCTGTATAGAATCACAAGATTTTATAAAGATGAAAACAACGAAAATAAAATTGAACTTGATTTTGGAAATGCATCCTATTTAACCACAGATGAAAATGGTTATTATAATACCTCAGGTTTATTACCAGGTATTTATAGAGTAACTGCTACAAGAGGACAATTCTTTAATTATTTAGTAGATTTAGCTTTAAATGAAGGTAATAATACACAAAATATAATTAATGCAAAACCTGCAAGAATTGAAGGTTTAATTTATTTTGATGAAGATGGTGATGAAAAAATCGATTCAAATGAATTATTACCAAATACTGATGTTGAATTAATTTTATACATTGAACAAACAGATCAACAAATTCCTGTTTCTAGCACTAAAACAGATGCAAATGGCTCATATTCATTTGACTCACTTATTCCTGGTATTATTAATAATCTTGAAGTTAATAACTATTTAATACGAGCTTCAAAACCTCCTGAGTATTTATCTGAGGTAACACTTTATCCAGCTGAAAATCAAACTACCTATCAAAATATATCTATTGGGCTAGCACCTATAAGGCTCTCAGGTAATACATATTATAACGGGGAATCTATTGGAAATATTGTAATAAATTTTGATAAAAATGAATCTGTTGAAGACAATACAGCAGTGGCAGACACATTTGTATCTAATAGTAATGGTTTCTATAGTGATGATATTATTCCTGGATCTTATAATGTAACAGTCGATCAATATGAAGGCGATACCCTCGTATATATCTTTGAAGGTTACCTTGTATTAGTAAAAGAAGATGAAGTGGCATCTTATAACATAACTCTAATAAAGAAATCTGTAACGGTCTCTGGAACAACCTCTTATGAAGGTTTAAATATTGATAATGTCACAATCGACTTTATATCAGATATAACTGTAGAAAATAATACTGCAATTTCTGAAAGTTCTATGTCAGATGAAAATGGTCAATATCTTATTGAACTAACACCTGGATATTACAATGTATCAGCAATAAGTGGTATAATTAGTGAAGATGATAAAAACTACACGTATATGTGGGAAGGAAATCTAGAAATATTAGAAACAGATATTTCTATAGGTATTACTTTTGATATCGATGATTTTGAGAAAATTTTAGAGGAAGAGTAGAATTTATTTTTACCAAATTCTATTTAATCTTTTTTCAAATACTAATTATACATGTTAGATATAAATCAAGGAAAAAAAGCAGTTATTTTTGCACGAAATGTTGTAGAAGAATTTGTTAAACATAATAAAGTACCTCAGCTAGATTTAACAAATGCATTTCTTAAAAATCAAGGGGCTTTTGTCACTATTCATACTTATCCTGATCACAATTTAAGAGGGTGTATTGGTATACCTCTTCCTATTATGCCCTTAAAGCAAGCAATTGTGGAAGGTGCAAAATCTGCTACACATGATCCAAGATTTCCGCGGCTCACAGAAGATGAATTAGATAGTATCATAATTGAAGTAACAATTTTAACAAAACCTGAATTAATTAATGTACGTGAGCCAAAAGAATATCTGGATAAAATCGAAATTGGAAAAGACGGCCTTATTGTTGAACAAGGTATTTTTAAGGGTTTACTTTTACCGCAAGTTCCTATTGAACAAGGTTGGGATAAGGATGAATTTTTATCAAATGCCTGTATGAAAGCAGGACTTATGCCTGATGCATGGTTTGATAAAAGTACAAAAATTTCAAAATTTGGTGGACAGATTTTTACAGAAATAAAACCTCGAGGTGAGATCAAGGAGAAAAAATTAGATGGATCTGACAATTGAAGGTAAGGCATTTATTAATAATGTATTTGAAGACTGCTGCATTGGAATAAATAACGGAAAAATTACCGAAATTAAGAAAATTTTAAAGGGCGATGAGCACTTAACTTTTAAAAATCGATTAATTCTTCCTGCTGGAATTGATATACATGTTCATTTTCGTGATCCAGGATTGACTCATAAAGAAGATTTTTCATCAGGATCTATTTCAGCTTTATATGGAGGAATATCCTGTGTTTTTGATATGCCCAATACAATTCCTCAAACAACTACATTAAATAATTTAACAGATAAAATTTCTATTGCCAGTAAAAAATCATATGTTGATTTTGGTATTTATTCTGGAGTTACAAATGATAATATAAACCTTATTGAAAAACTTTCAAAAAAATGTAATGGATTTAAAATTTACCTTGGAAGTACCTCAGAGGCTCTTGTACTTGATAAAACGAAGTTAAGGTCCGCTTTACAAAAAATTTCAATATCAGAAAAACCGGTTTTATTTCACGCTGAAGATAAGACCTTACTTCTGCAAAATAAAGGAGTTGAGAAAAATATTGTTGATCATTTACATTATCGCCCCTCTATCTGTGAAGAAACCTCAATAAAAGATGTATTTCTTGCATCAAATAATCTAAAATTAAAGGTTCATATATGTCATCTTTCTTCTCTTGAGGGACTTGAAATATTAAAAAATAAACCTAATAATTTTTCTTTTGGAGTAACACCTCATCATTCACTTATAAGTATTGAAAAAATTAAAGGTGCTCAGGTCTTTTATAAGGTTAATCCTCCTATAAGGTCAAGTTTTGATAAAGAAGCTTTATTTAATTCTCTTATTAGCGGAACTATAGATATTTTAGAATCAGATCATGCGCCTCATACCAAAGAAGAAAAAGATGCTGATTTTAATAGCGCTCCATCTGGTGTTCCTGGTGTTGAAACATTATATCCATTGTTTTTATTTTTGGTAAAAAAAGAATTTATTTCATTTCAAAATTTAAACTCTTTAGTATGTAGAAGACCTGCTTCTCTTTTTAATATATCCAAGGGAGCAATTGAAGTTGGTAATGACGCAGATTTAATTGTAATTGACCTAAAAGAAGAAACAAGAATTAGATCAGATAATCTTCATTCAAAATGTGGATGGACTCCTTTTGAGGACTGGAAGGCTATTTTTCCATCTACTGTTTTTGTTAGAGGCATAAAACTTATAGATGAAGGTGAAATCCAGGTTAAACAGGGTTTTGGTAATTTTGTCGGAGATTAATAAAAATGCTTGAGATGTTTCCAGATTGGTTTCAGATTTTTTTTGGTTCAATGATACCTTGGCTTGAATCAAGGTATGTTATTTCATATGCAATGTTAGGTTTAGGTTGGAATTGGTGGAATGCTTTTCCCTTAGCAATTATTGGAAATATATTACCTATTCCTATTATTTTATTATTTTTTAAATACATTGAGAAGTTTTTAAGAAATTATAAGTTTTGGAGAGATATTATGGATAAATTATTTGCAAAAACTAGAGCTAGAGCCGATAGTAAAATTAGAAGATATGAGCATCTTGGATTGCTTTTATTTGTTGCAATTCCACTCCCTTTTACTGGCGCTTGGACTGGTGCTCTTATTGCCTATTTATTTGATCTTAAATTTTCAAAGTCCTTATTTACAATTTTTGTTGGTATTATTATTGCTGCAATTGTTATGATTATAATTACGTTAACTTTGGGAAATATTTTTGGATTTGAATTTAGTTAGATGAGCAGGTTTTTTTATGGATGAAGAATTAAAATTACTTGCGCAAAAATGTGCTGATGTTGTATCCAGAAAAATAAAAAAGATTCAGTCAACAGATTTTTACAGGTTTGGTAGTAACGTTGGAATTGGTGCAGATGGAACTGTTACAAAATATGTTGATAAAATAGCTGAAGATGCAGCAATTAATTTTTTAAATAGGTCTAAATTAAAAATAAATATTTTAAGTGAAGAGATTGGATTTTTGGATAATAAAGGTAAATATACATTTGTACTAGATCCTATTGACGGTACTAGAAATGCATATCGAGGTATACCCTTTTTTTCTGTTTCCATTGCTATTGGTAAATCAAAAATGAGTGATGTGGAGTACGGAATTGTCAAAAATGTTCCAACAGGTGATACATTTATTGCTGAAAAGGGCCGTGGTGCATTTTTTAATAGGAAAAGGATAGGTGTTCCAGAAGTTCCTGACAATGAACCTCTTTCTTCTCTTGCTCTTGGGAAAAATTACGATAGATTGACAATCAAACTTGCAAAGAAGGATAAAGTTAGATCCCTTGGTTCAGCATCCCTTGAAATGTGTATGGTAGCAATTGGTGCTCTTGATTTTTATGTTGTTGGAAAAGAGTATATTCGTGTGGTTGATATTGCTGCATCAACCTTGATTTTAAGGGAAGCTGGTGGAATTGTTACAAATATTTTTGGTAAAGAGCTTGACCTACCTTTTAACTTGGATGAAAAAAGTAGTGTTGTTGCTGCTTGTAGCGAGGAAGTAGTTAAAAGCATTATTTCTTAATTTAATAAATCTTTAATTTGTAGGATTTTCATATATATTTATTTTTTAAAAAAAAAGAATTATTTTCAGAGAAGTCTGGAAAAAGCGGAATCGGATGGGATTAATGCCCCCTTATTACTTATCCAGACCTCCCCAAAAAATAAATGATTTTTTCATATAAAAAATCTGTGTTTATTTAGAATTCTTTTAATGTTTTTTGAAAATCATCTGGAAGTACAATTTTTCGTTCTACCTCTTTCCATTCCAGTCCATAATCAGATAGTAGTTTTTTTACCATGTCAGGGATACGGGGTGCACATAAAATTCCTCTTACATCTGCAGTATCTACATCTTTTTTGATATCTTTGACATACATTCTTAGTTGTTGAACTGCTGAAATATTTGCCAGACTTCGTTTTACCTCTATAATTACAGGGACGTGATATTTATCATAACAATATAGGTCTATCATTCCAGATTTTACATGTTTTTCTCTCTTACAAACACGTAAACCTTCCTCTATTATTTCTGGATCATTTATTATTTCATTGACAACATCTGTTTCCATTCCAGATATTATTAATTTTGCCTTATCAAATAAGCTCGTTACTATAAGTATCTTAATATTTCGGAAGGTTATTTTCATTTTTTCAGGTGGTTTAATATGATGTGATCTTAATATGAGCTGATTGTCTTTTGTATAGTATTTAGTTTTACTGCCAGTTGGCTGCCAGTTTATAGGTTCACGCATAACAGGCTGATGAACAAGAACTGCTCCATCTTGTTTTATCATAATAATTCGTTCACCCCAATCAAGAAAAGACCTAGCCCTTCCACGATAATCGATTAAGCAGCTACCAATAATTAATAGAAGGGTTTTATCAGGTTTTGATTTATGATATCTTTCAATGAATTTTATTGCATCAGTTGCGCTAGGGTTTATTATATCATGTGTCAAAATTCTATTTCCCCAATCACTTAATCATTTTTGTTTTAATTTTATTTTGCTTTATTAATTAATGCTGTTTATTTGTATTAATTTTTTACATAAATATTTAATATATAGAAGATTTATTTCAGGTGAAATGTCGATAGCAAAAAATTTTACTAATATGAGTAGAAAAAAAAAGCTTCATTTTTCTTTGCTTGACCCAGATAAACAAGAACCAAAGGTTGCTGGTTCAATTGCAAAAACTGCTGAAGAAGTAGGGAGTAGTGCAATAATGGTAGGTGGTTCGACTCTACTTTCACAGGAACAAGTAGATGAAACAGTCAAAGAAATAAAAAAGCAGTCTAACCTTCCTGTAATATTATTTCCATCTGGTGCAAAATTTATAAGTAAATACGCTGACGCAATATTTTTTATGAGCCTGCTCAACTCCCGAAATCCTAGTTTTGTGATCCGTGAACATGTAAAAGGTGCACCTTTTGTCAAAAATACAGGTATTGAACCTATATCGATGGGTTATGTAATTGTTGAGCCTGGAATGACTGCAGGTAAAGTTGGTGAAGTTGATCTTATTAAAAAAGGGGATTTTGAATCTGCTGTTAATTATGCATTGGCAGCTCAGTATCTTGGTATGAACTTTTTTTATTTAGAAGCAGGCTCTGGCTCACCTTATCCTGTACCTGATGAAATGATTACTGCTGTAAAAAATAGCATTGACATACCTCTAATTGTTGGAGGAGGAATTACCAATGCAAAAACAGCAAGACAAAAAGTAAAGGCTGGAGCAGATATTGTTGTAACTGGCACCAAACTAGAACAAGAAAAAAATTTAAAAAAGGTATTAGGTAAAATAATAAGTGCAATTAAGGACTAGATTTAATATGAAAATATTAATTGGTATAACTGGTGCATCTGGTAGTATCTATGGGATTAGACTTCTTGAAGAACTCAAAAAAGCACATGTTCAAGTTCATTTAATTATTTCAGAAGGTGCTAAAAAAATCATTGCACATGAAACAAATTACAAATTTCAAGAATTAAAAGAAAAAGCAGATTATTTTTATGAAAATAACGATCTATCCGCAGCCCCCGCAAGTGGTTCTTTTTTATTTGATGCAATGGTTATTGCTCCATGCAGTTTAAAGTCATTATCTTCTGTGGCAAATGGTTATGCAGATACTCTTATTTCTAGAGCTGCAACTTGCATTTTAAAAGAAGAAAAAAATTTGATTCTGATTATTCGGGAAACTCCTTTAGATTTAATTGCAATTAAAAACATGCTTTCTGCAAAACAAGCTGGTGCAACTATATTACCTGCAATGCCAGGTTTTTATTATAAACCAGATAAAATTGAAGATTTAATAAATTTCATTGTTGGAAAAATACTTGATCAGTTAAAAATAAAAAGTAATCTTTTTAAAAGATGGTCTTAGGGGTCAGAGGGGAGGTGAACCATCCCATATTGGATTTTAACCCCAACGATCCTTTCCTCAACCCGTCTTTTAATCATGCTTATATTTATTAAATTTACCTATTAATGTTTCGGCAATTAACGAAAAAAATAAATAATATTTGCCTGTTTAATTTTTATGCATGTAAACACTAATTGTAAACATTTTAATTGGAAAAATGCATTTTTTGTTAGTGAAAACAAAATAAATCAGAGCTTATTAAAACAGCCCAGTTGTAAAATTAAAAAATTAAATAAATTTTTGAGTTGTCCTGATAAATGCAGATGGTTTGAAAAAAGATAAGTAGCAAAATTTGTATTATTTTTATATATGCCTGATTTCTTTGTAGGAACCTCTGGATGGTCATATAACTGGAATCTTGGTAATTCCTTGGATTGGTACATAAATGAATCTGGACTAAATGCAATTGAACTCAATATGAGTTACTATAGATTTCCTTTTCCAAACATGGTTAAAGCTTGGGCAAAAAAAGGTAAACTCCTTGCATGGGTTATTAAAGTCAATCGTTTGATAACACATCTTAAAAAACTAAATAAAGATACATATGCAATTTTTAATAGATTTAAAACCCTATTTTCACCCCTTGAAGAATCAATACATTATTATTTGTTTCAGCTTCCTCCAAAATTTACAAATATAGAATTAGTTCAAAATTTTATTGAAGAATTTGGAACTAAAAAAATTGCTTTCGAGTTCCGTAATATTAATATGTTTACAGATGAAACTATAAAGTGGGGCAAAAAACAAGGTGTGTTACTAGTCAGTGTAGATGCGCCAAAACTGCCGACAAAAATTATGAGTAGAGAAATTGTATATGAACGAATTCATGGACGGAATCATTGGTATTCACATAATTATAGTAATAATGAACTTAAGGAAATTAAGGAGAGAATATCGAAGTATAAACCTAAAAAAATCTATGTTTTTTTTAATAACAATCATGCAATGCTTGAAAATGGAAGAACAATGTATAATTACCTAAAATCAAAATAAAATTTAACTATTTTTCACAGATTTCTACAAAATTTTTAAAGATTTGTTTACCAAACTCTGTATGCTCTACTTCAGGATGAAACTGCAGACCATAATATAGATTATTTTTATGTTTCATTGCTTGAACCTTACAATTTTCACTACTGGCAAGTAATTCAAAATCGTTTGGGAGTTTTGATACTTCATCATTATGTGATAGCCAAACAATAGATTTTTTAGGAACTTTGTTAAATATTTCATTTTGTTTTAAAATTGTTAGTTCAATTTTTCCAAATTCAGGAATCTTTGATTCTGTTACTTTTCCTCCAAAAAACCTAGCCATAAACTGATGGCCGGCACAAATTCCTAAGATAGGAATGTCTGCTTTTTTAAGATATTCTCCAGAATTTCCAAGCTCATCATCAAGGCCCACTCTTGGCGCCCCACCTGATAGAACTAATCCATTGAGATCCTCTTTAAAAATGTCATCAAAAGCTGTAGTATTTGGAACAATTTTTGTTTCAACCTCAAGATCCCTTAGAGTCCTCCATTCTTTATGAGTCCATTGTCCTCCATTATCAACGACAAATATTTTTGCCATATTATTCCCATTCAACAGTTCCAGGTGGTTTATTGGTTATATCATAGACAACTCGATTAACCTTATCTTTAAGAGTATTTGTGATTTTAGAAGAGATACTATCAATTACATCATTTGGAATCTTACTAAAAGCACATGTCATAGCATCAATACTATGAACAGCACGAATTGCAATTACATATCCATATGCTCTTTTATCACCGTGTACTCCAACAGATTTAACAGGAAGAAGAACTGCAAAATATTGCCATGGTTTTTCCATTAGGCCTTTTTCAACTGCTGATTCAATTTCTCTTTCAACAATATAACAAGCCTCTCTAACAATTTCAGTTCTATCGAAAGTTGCTTCCCCAACAATTCTAATAGCAAGGCCTGGACCTGGAAATGGCTGTCTTTCAGAGACTGGCAAATTTAATATTCTTGCAATTTTTCGTACTTCGTCTTTATAAAGATCACGAAGAGGTTCAACAAGTTTCAATCTCATAAATTCTGGAAGTCCACCAACATTATGATGTGATTTTATTGTATCTCTTAACTCACCACCAGATTCAATCCAATCTGGAGCAATAGTACCCTGAACTAGAAACTCAATATCTTCATCATCAGCAACTTTTTCAAAGATTCTTATAAACTTTTCACCTATGATTTTCCGTTTTTTCTCAGGATCCTCAATACCCTTTAAAGCAGCAAAGAATTCATTACTTGCATCAATAAAACGATAATTAAGATCCATATTTTCCATTAGTTTTTTAACATTTTTTGATTCATTTTTTCGCATATATCCAGTGTCAACATGAACTGCGACAAGTTGTTTTCCAATCGCCTTGTTGACAAGAGCTGCACAAACAGTACTATCAACCCCTCCTGAAAAAGCAATTAATGCTTTACCATCAACAGATTTTTTTAATTTTTCTACTGTTTCTTTTATGAATTTTTCAGCATTAAACATTCTATATCACTATTTTGAGAGAACCTTTTCTCTCATTTTCTTTCTATAATCTTCTAATTTTTTTGTTAAAACGTTATTATTTATTGCCAATATTTCTATTGCAAGCAGAGCTGCATTATCAGCCCTATCTAAGCCCACAGCGCCAACCGGAATACCCGGCGGCATTTGAACAATCGATAGAATTGCATCAAAATTTACTTTACCACTAACAGGAACTCCTATTACAGGTTTTATTGTATGAGCTGCAATTGCCCCAGGAAGTGCAGCAGAAAGACCTGCAATACCAATAAAAACATCTGCATTACATTTTTCAACAAGATCTTTTAAGAAATCAGGTGTCCGATGAGCAGATGCAATCTTGATATCATATTTAATACTAAAATCATCAAAAATTTTAATTGCCTTATCTGCAACAGGCATATCTGATTTAGATCCTAGTATTATTTGAATTTTCATTCTTATCAATTCTGGGTAATACCAAATATTAATTAATTGTTTCGACCTAAAAGCATTCATCGTAAAATAATTATATAGGATTCTTATGTTAGGTCCAAAATAAAAATGGAATAGAAATGTATTTAGTTATCTGCGAAAAAAACATTTCTGCAAGAAGGATTTCATATATACTATCTGAAGGAAAAGCAAAAAGTACAAGACTTGGTAAGATACCTATATATGAGTTTACAAAGGATAAAGATTTTTGGAAGATAGTAGGTTTAAAAGGTCATATATTAAATCTTGATTTTCCACCAGGTTTCAATAAATGGAATGAAGTTGAGCCGATTAAATTAATTGATGTAGAACCCTATAAAAAGGTAAACGAAAAAACAATTGCGATTGCATTGAAATTACTTGTTGAAAAAAACCCATTTTTAATAGTTGCTACCGATTTTGATAGAGAAGGAGAATTAATTGGTGTTGAGGTAATTAATCTTTTAAAAGAATATAATAAAGAAATTAATCAAATAAAACGAGCAAGATTTAGTGCAATTACAAATCAAGAAATTAAAACTGCATTTAATAAACTTGTAGAAGTTGATTATAATCTATCAAGTGCTGGAGAATCTCGTCAAATAATTGATCTAATTTGGGGAGCAGTACTTACACGTTTTATATCGCTTACTTCTCATAGATACGGAAAGGATTTTTTATCTATTGGCAGAGTACAATCTCCCACTCTTGCTTTACTGGTTGAAAGAGAAAAAGAAATCAAAAATTTTGTACCAAAAACGTTTTGGAAAATTATTGCTACTCTAAAAAAAGATGAATCTTTTGATGCAACTCATAAAGAAGGACAGATTTGGGATGAAAACAAGGCAGAGGAAATTTTTAAAAAGGTTAAAGATTCAAAAGTAGCAACCGTTAAAAAGGTTGAAAAAAAGAGGCAAAAAGAGCTTCCTCCAACTCCTTTTAACACAACAACTTTCTTAGAATCTGCATCTTACATCGGTTTTTCTGCTGCAAATGCAATGAGCATTGCCGAAGAACTATATATGCAGGGTTTAATTTCATATCCCAGAACCGACAATACTGTTTATCCACCATCAATTAATCTAAAAGCAATAGTTGAAAAACTTGCGATTTCTAATTTTTCTAAAGAGGCAAATATGGTAATAAAAAATGGCCGGTTGTATCCAACAAGGGGGAAAAAAATAGCAACTGACCATCCACCTATACATCCAGTGGGTATTCCAAAAAGCATTAAACTAAATACTCCTCAAGAAAGGATTTATGAATTAATCTGTAGAAGGTTTTTAGCAACCCTTGCAAAAGATGCAATTTCTGAAACTATGGATGTTTCATTTGATATAGCTGGTGAAGAATTCAAAGCTAATGGTTACAGATTAATTGAACCAAACTGGAGGGATATCTATACCTATATTACGGAAAAAAGAACACCGTTACCAGAGCTAATTGGAGGGGAAAAAATAGATGTAGTCAAGATTAATTTAATAAAGGATCAAACAAGGCCACCAAAGAGGTATACACAGGGTTCTTTAATTGGTAAAATGGAACAGCTTTCTCTTGGAACAAAATCTACACGTCATGAAATAATAAACAAATTGTATCATAGAAAATATATCACACTTTCACCCTTTGCACCAACTCCAACTGCATTTGCAGTAATTGAAGCCCTTGGAAACTATGATGTCGTAAAACCAAAGATGACTGCAACTCTTGAAAAAGATATGGATTTAATATCTGAGGGTAAAAAAACTCTTAATGAAACCGTAAATGAATCAAGAAAAATGCTTACTAATGTAGTAAAAACATTGGAAAAAGATAAGGAAAAAATTAGACTTAGTATTAAAAATGCCGAAAAAGAGGAAAATACAGTTGGAAAATGCCCAAAATGTGGAAAAACATTGATTATAAGAACTTCTAAAAATAATAAAAGATTTGTTGGATGTAGTGGTTTTCCATCATGTAAGAATACCTATTCTCTTCCCCAGAAGGGAACTATTTTTGTAACAGATAAGACCTGTAAACAATGTAAAACTCCTATTGTTAAAATTAAATCTAAAGGAAAAAAAGCTTGGGAGCTCTGCTTAAATTCTGATTGTGACGCTAAAAAACCTACTAAAAAATAAATAATTTTGAACATTATTATACAATAAATTATTTATATATGTTTAATAAATATGTGATTATTGAATATTGTCTCATACGTTGTATTGGTGTGAATCATGCAATTTAATAAATCACTTAAGAGAATTGTTGTTGTTTCAGTTGTAGTATTATTACTAATAAGTTCCTTTTGTTCAATAGGTATTTCTATAAAATCAACAAGTACAATTAAAAAATCAAATTCTAGTAATGGTTGTCTACTGAAAATTAGAACTCCATCCCCTTTTTTTGGAATAAAAAGACCAGCGCTCAGTTCATTAAGTAATAATAATAATAGTAATATTTCAGAAAATGTTGTCATTTCAAATGATCCAGGAAATGAATCTTATCCATCTATAGTTATGAGTGGATTAAATGGGCTTATTGTTTATGAACACGAAGATTTGTCACGTATCTTTTTACGTCAAACTTTGGATTGGGAAAAGGATTATGGTAAAAACTGGTCAACTGCATTGAAACTTAAGGTTTATTATAGTTCATCTGAACCTGATATTGAAGCAGTTTCTCCGGACCTTTGTTTTTCACCGCAGTATAATGAAGCATATGGTACATATATTTCTCCAAAGAATAACTATGCAATAAATGGTTATTTTGTTACACCAGACATAGACGGAGATTTAACTGAAACAGAAACATATACAGTTGATTGGTCTGATATCCCTGGTTATCCTGAATATGGATTCTGGGGTTTTCAAAATCCTGATATTGTATCGTTTGATAACTCTTCAACACCATGGGTAATTACTTTAATTGGTAGTACAAATTTTACTGATCCTGATACACAAGAAGGTCCTTGCAATGATTCACTTATGTTTTCATTTTTAGATTTTGAAAATCCTAATTATATTTCTATTGTTTGGTTCCCTAGAATACAAAATTGTAGAAATGTTTCAATTACAAGTGAATTCGGTTCCTCTTATATTTATGGTGCCTGTGAACAACTAAATGGTAAATATACTGATATTTTATTTTTTAAGGGAAATCCCGATGAATGGGTTAATAAGGATTTATTTGTAAACAAAACATTTTCAATTCCTTTTGGAAATCTTATCCATCCTCATATATATGTTGATGGAAAGGAAATTTACATTGCTGCCGAGACAGAACTTAAAGGAAAAAATGAAATTGTCCTTTATTATTCAAACAATGAAGGCAAAACTTGGACAGAGACTCCAAGATCTATTTCAGTTAATCAACCTCCTGTAGCAGATTTTAAAGTGTCACAAAAGCGTTTAGATGTAGATTTTTCTGACAATTCAACAGATGAAGATGGTTATATTACATCCTGGCTCTGGGATTTTGGTGATGATAATACTTCGACAATTCAGAATCCACATCACAATTATGCAATTCCTGGGGATTATACAGTTGAATTAACAGTTAAGGATGATGATAATACTGATAATACAAAATCTATGGTAATAACTATAGATAATACAACACCTATTGCCAATTTTTCTTACTCACCATTAAAACCAGCTGCCTTTGAATTTGTTAAATTTAATGATACTTCAATTTCATATGAAAATTACACCAACGACAACTGGACATGGGATTTTGGTGATGGTAGCAATTTTTCTTATGTCCAGAATGCAATACATGATTACTTTGAAGATGGAATATATACTGTAAAGCTTACTGTAAAAAATGAAACCATTAATAAAACTGATTCATTTGAAAAAATAATTAAGGTCGGCCTTGTAGCTGATTTCACATATGAACCTTTACATCCATCAGTAGATGATACAATCTGGTTTAATGACACGTCTTCTGACTCTCAAGCAATAAAAATAGTTGATTGGAAATGGAATTTAGGTAATGGAGAAGGACCTATCTATAGTCAAAATTTGACCTATCAATACCTACGACCTGATATCTACTATGTAAATCTTACTATTAGAGACGAGCTCAATGATATAACATCAATTGAGAAATGTATAAATGTGAGAGCAAATCCAATAATACCAAGGTATCCGAGGATTTATGCAAATGGAGAAGATTTATATTGTATTTTTTCAGAGTCAAGAAATCTTAAAATATTAAATTCAACGGATGATGGAAAAAACTGGGAAAAACCTATTCATGTTAACTCTTTAAATGGCTCAGTTGTTGAGCAAAATCATAATTCATATATGACTGATAATAACCATATTATTTGGATAGATAATAGAGAAGGCGACAAAGATATATATTCATCTGTCAAATCTATACCAAACATCGATTTACGGATTATTCCTGATAGTGTAGAAATTACAAAGGACGATTTTCCATTATTTAAATCAAATAATAGAATTAAATTTACTGTAGAAAATCAAGGAACAATAGAGGTAACTGACTTAAAAGTAAATATTGCTATTGAATTTAATCCTGATTTAAATAAAGAATCAATTAATACATCATACCCAGGATACATTTTTCATTTAGATGGAGGTGCAAAAAAAACATTTGATAGACCGCTTTTCAGATTGACAATCTCTGAGTTTATTGAGGCACTAATTAATTTTGCAGGGATAATCAATATTTCTGTAACAGTAGATCCCCAAAGAAAATTTAAGGATACAAATACTTTTGACAATAACTTTAAAATACCTGTTATATACACAATGATATTTCCAAGGTTTGGATTTTTTGAGAATATATTTCTAAGGGGTAATTAAATCATTAATATTTTTTACAATTTTTTCCTCGGTAATATAACCTGTAACATATTTTGCAGGTGTTACATCAAATGCTGGATTTTTAACTTTGGTATAATCGGGCATAATTTTATATTTATTAATTATAGCTAGTTCGTCTCTACTTCTTTCTTCTATAATAATTTCTTTACCACTTTTTATGGTTTTATCAAATGTACTAATTGGAGCTGCAACATAGAAAGGAATGTTATTTTCTTTTGCACAAACTGCCTTTTCATAGGTTCCAATTTTATTTGCAAAATCACCATTTTTTACAATTCTATCAGCACCTGTTATAACCATATCAATCACTCCGTTTTTCATGAAATGTCCTGCTGCATTATCAGCAATTACTACATGTGAAATTCCCTCTTGTTTAAGTTCCCAATCAGTAAGCAGTCCCTGACATCTTGGTCTTGTTTCATCAACAAAAACTAAGAATTTTTTACCCTTTCTATGTGCAATATAAAACGGTGCCAGTGCTGTTCCATAATCAACTGTTGCAAGGGCACCTGCATTACAGTGAGTAAGAATTTTCATTCCATTTTTAATTAACGGCTCTCCATTTTCTCCAATTCTTCTACATTTATCTATTATCTCTTCGACATATTCATTTGCTGCGTTAAGTGCATCTTTACCATTTTTTATTTCTTTTATCATGTAATTTATTGCATAAAAAAGATCATATGCTGTTGGTCGTGTCTTTTGCAAGATCATTGCTGTTTTTTCAATACTTTCTTTTCCCAAAACCATACCATATGCTGCCGCTGCTCCTATTGCTGGTGCTCCTCTTACTACCATATCCTTTATTGCAAATGCGCATTCTTCAACTGTTTTTGCATTAAAAAATTCAAGTTTATAAGGCAGTTTTCTTTGATCAATAAATTTGATTGATCCATTTTCAAACCATAAGGATCTTTTTTCTTTTCCATCGATTTTCATTTTATCTCCTCTAATGTTTTTAAAACTAGATTTTCAACATCCTTTGAATTATTCCCAACAAAAATTAATCCTTGATTTTTTATAACAATTTTTTTACTATTATGTAAATTTCTTAAAATATCTTTTACCTGATCAAGCGATCCTGTAGGAAACTCTTTTTTAGTTGACAGAAGTTTTTTTTCAAATTTTTCTGCTAATTTACTATCATTAATTTGAATTATTGCATTTATTTCACGTCTAGCATGATGAATAAGCCAATGAATTGGCATTTCAACTCTTGGTTCCTTAGGGCCAATTGAAAGAGCAATATTTTTAATAGGATCATAATCAATTATTTCAATAAAGTCTTCTTGTTTTATTTTTCCAAGGTTTCTAGCTTCAGAATTTATTAAAATTCTTTTTCCATATCTTAAGCTTATTATTGTTTCCCAGATATCATCACATAACTTAAGTTCATCAAATTTCTTACCAATTCTAATAATTTCCGAAATAAGTGGACAGGCGCTTATTTCTTTTGAAACATAAAAGGTCTTGAATTGGAGATTTGAAAAAGTCCCACCAATCATATATTTTTAGTAAAGCACACTTTTTATTTTATCTTTTGCTTATTAAAATTATAATCTACAATTACATTTTTTATTTTTAAAATATTAATTTGCTCTTTAATTGAATTTACAAATTCTTCTTGTTGAGCTTTTCCATTTGCAAATTTTTTATCAAGAGGGCTAATATGATTATAACCTCTTTTTATCATTTCATTGGCTATTTTTTCGTGTTTAAGATATAAGGCCTTTTGTTTTCCTTTCCATCTTATTGTTTCTGGATGATTAAAATATCCTCTTTTATTATTTATAATAATTGACCATATAGCATGAATCTCTCTATGTTCACCTAATAAATGCTGTCGACATAATTTTTTAGGTGTAATATCCCAGATTCTCATGTTTAATGAAATTTTTAAAAAAAAGTTGATATTTTACTTCCTTCTATATATATTCTTGATAATTCTTCAGCAATATTTTTATCAATGCCCTGCTTGATAAGTTCTTTTTTGAATATTTTTTCTGCTTTTAGTGCTTCTTTTCTAAACATTAAAAATGTTTTACCTAATCTAAACATTAAAGAGGGCATCGTAGAAAGCATCATTCCAAATAATTTTACAGGATTTCTATCACTGTTTTCTTCACTTTTTTTAGTCATGTTCATTATGTTTTCCAAATCTACTTATCATTTTTCCAATGTTTAATGTTGACAGATATTGACTGGTAAGTTCAAAGGCCTGTTCATCAGTCATACCCGCTGCTTTTAATTCTTTATAAAAAGTTGCTGCTGCTGTTGCAAATTGTTTGGCACTAGTTGGACCATATAATACACTGCTAAGCTCTTTTAACAGTCCAGGAATTTTTTTAGATACCACCTCTAAAATTTCTTTTATTTTTTCAGGGTCGGGCATTCCTTCATGTTTATTCATTTTTTATTACCTCCATTTTCATTTTTACTTAGGGTGATCATATTATATATTAAAGCCGATCATTTTTGACCACTTTTTTATTACCTTATCAGTTAGGCTATAAACATTACGTGAACCTTTCAATTTTTTTTTAATAATTTCTTTTTCTTCCAATTCTTTTACTCTATCACGAATTATTCTTCTTGAGGCTGTTCCACGTTTACTTCGCACAAGTTCTGTAATTTGTGATATATTCTGTTCAGATTTATCAAGTAAAACTCTTACTATTTCTCTTGATATATTATCTTTTACTTCAGGAAGTATCATATCTGGTGTTAGGCCTCCGTGATCCAATAAAAGACCAGTTATTCTCATATAATTCTGTGTAGTTCTACTTACATCTCTAAGAGGTTTTATTATTACAGATAGCATTTTTTCTAATTCACTTATACGTTTATTTAATTCTTTTACTTCCTGTTCTAGATTCTTTGCCACATCCAGTGTGGAATGTATTTTAGTACATAGGTTTTTCCTATCATTTTTTCTTTTTTAAGTCATTATTAGAATATTGATTAGAAGAGTCGGTTTTGAATTTAATAATAAATCATTATATAAAATATGAGAGGTTAATCATGTTTGCATAGGAAATATAATTCATATTTATTACTTTAAAAATCTTTATTTAATGATAAATCTGAACGTAAAACCATTTGAAATTGCATATTTTAATAATTTGTACAAAAATTTAATATTAAAATTTAAATTAACATGTTTTTTTCTTATTTAGTGGGGGAAAAGTATGAAGAATAAAATAAGTGGAATACTTGTTTGCACGATAATGATAGTCGCTACTGTTTTACCAGTAGTAGCAACGGAAATTAAAATCAAAAATCCATATTTGTTTCGGCCAAATGTTGATTGGGAAGCAACATATGGCGGCGATCTTATCGATTGGGGCAACAGTATTCAACAAACAAGTGATGGCGGGTTTATTATTTCTGGTACTTACTTAAGAAATGCTTGGTCTTTATGGTATAGTCATTTTTATTTAATAAAAATCGATTCTAATGGAAATCAAGAATGGACCCAAATATATGGACAATACGATTCAGAACATGTTGGTAAAAGTATTCAACAAACAAGTGATGGCGGATATATTATTGCCGGTTTTGAAGGAGTCGCCAATAGATATAATGCTGTTTTACAAAAAACAGATACAAATGGAAATATTGAGTGGTCATGCACCTTCGGTAATCCTAGTGTTTATGATTTAGCTCAAAGTGTTCAACAAACAAGTGATGGTGGATACATTGTTGCTGGGTGGACACAGACCTTCGGTATCGGGGGAGCATGCGATGCATGGTTAATAAAAATTAATGCCAATGGTGAAGAGGAATGGAATCAAACTTTTGGAGGAACTGATGTGGATGTAGGTAACTGTGTTCAACAAACTACTGATGGTGGATTTATTATTGCAGGAGAAACAGATTCCTTCGGCATTGAAGGAGATGTCTATTTAATTAAAACCGATTCTTTAGGAAACGAAGAATGGAGCCAAACATTTGGTGGAGATAGATGGGATGGTGGTCATTGTGTTCAACAGACAACAGACGGAGGATACATAATCAGTGGATGGCACGAAATTGAGTTTGGAAATTTTGATATTTATTTAATAAAAACAGATTCACAAGGAAACAAAGAATGGAGCCAATTTTTCGGAGGAAGCAAAAGTGATGAGGGATATTCTGTTCAACAGACTAAAGATGGCGGATATTTTATTACAGGTTATTTTACTGACCCTATAAAATTAGATCCTGATGTTTATCTAATAAAAACTGATGCATCAGGAAAGGAAGAATGGAGTCAAATATTAGATAAAGATGATACCGAAGATATTGGTTATTCAGGTATACAAACATCCGACGGTGGTTATATAATTACTGGGTATACTGGTTTTTATAAAGAAGAAAATCTAGACGTTTGGGTAATTAAAATCGGGGCTAAAAATCAAGGACCAAATAAGCCAGAAATTAATGGCCCAACTAGTTTAAGACCAAATGAAGAAGGAACATACACCATTTCAGCAATTGATCCAAATAAAAACAGGGTTTATTTCTATGTTGATTGGGGTGATGGAGATATAATAGAGTGGGATGGACCATATGACTCAGGTCAAAATGTTTATTATAAACACACGTGGGATAAAGGTAAAGTTACAATTAAAGTAAAAGCAAAAGATAATTTTGGTTCTATGAGTGATTGGAGTGAAATTGTTGTAAATATCCCAAGGGGTAGAATATCAAATTTCAATATTTACTCAGTTTTTTATGATCAATTCCCAATTCTTTTACACATACTAGGACAACTAAACACTCTAAATTTTTATAAATGTAAATATTCCTAATGGTACTAATTGTTCATCATATAAAAATGGGTATCCTTCAATTTTGAATATAGGAACAGGCAGATCTATTGGATTGTTAGGTGATTTGTACGTAGAACCATTATCTGTTCCTGAATCATATGCATAAAGTGTAACGGCTTTTTTATCAACGAATGCTCCATTTTCAAAAAGATTTAAACTATCCACACCAACAAACCAATCAGGGCTTGGTGCTATCATAGTTACCAAGGTAACAAGTGGGTATTCTTCTTTTACTTTAAAGAATAAACTGGTTGATCCTGGTGAGGAACCGATTCCATTGCCTGATAACAATTTATAGGCTGTTCCATCGGAGATTGCATCGTTGATATAATTAGTTAAAGGATCTTTGCTTCCTGTTTCAGCCATGTTTTTTATACCAAGAGATGCAAGTTTTCCTTCCTTCCAAAAAGATACTTTATCGTTATGAGATGCTCCTATTAGACCTGAAAAATGTGGATTTGGTGGAAAATCATCAGGATGTGTTTCTTCGCTCCATGTAGATTTGAATATAACTTTATATGTTACAGCATCACCGTTTTCTATACATCCAGAAAATAATAATGTACCTATAAATAAAACAGCTAATAAAAATACTAATTTTTGTTTTGTTATCATTTTTTCCTCTTTTAATATTTATTATTCAAAAATAGCAAATCAAATTAATATTTTTTATTTTTTTGAGTAATCTTGAATTTGTTCAAGATCATTAACCATATTTTGAAGCTTTTTCATAGCTCTGGTTTTTCTAACTATTTCATCCATATGATTACGAGAGTATTCCTTGACTGCTCTTCTTATAAATTCAGATCGAGTAGCATATTCTCCAGATCTTACAAACATATCAATAATATGAGTATCCTGTCGAGATAGCCTAATCGTCATTCTAATATCTTGCATAAAAATCCCCCATTATTATTTATTTCAATAACGTTTTTATTATTTATAATTTTAGTTTATGAGCTTTTGTTATCACTTATTTAAATACAAATGATCAAATCAAGATTTTGAGACAAGTGATTAAGATAAGTTTTACATCTTATGATTACTATGTCATATCTAGCAGAAAAAATAAAAGACTATTATGCAAATGATTTTTCCTTTGGAATAATGATTTTTTCTTTTTCATTGCCTACATTTTCTGTTTTTCCTTCGATAAACAATTTTCCAGTTAGACAACAAATATATGCATCGAGTTCATGTTTGGTTTTAATTTTTACATCCAAAATTGCAGCGGTTTTCTTGTAATTTTTATGATAGATCCCTAGTATCTTTGTAGTTGCAGTAGGAAATACTTCAATTACGGGACCAAGCTTTAAAAGCTGTGTTGCAAGTTTTGATCCTCGTATTGTTAATGGTATCATACCAGGTAGGGTTGGTGGAAAAGCCTTGTATTTTTTAAGTATTATATCGGCTTTTCTAATCTTTGGTTTTCCAGACATTATTGGCGCGTCGATTGCAATAATATCTGGTTTTAATGTACTTGCGATTTCTAGTATTTCTTTGTCTTTATTTACTGTTTTTATGATTATATCGTTGTCTTTAAAAATACATATTCCAGTAGGATTTTTTGATTTTCCTGCAAGATCAATACCTAATATTTTCAAATTTATCACTTTATGGAAAAATATTTACATGGAATAATTGATTTTTGTATAATATTTTTCCTCATAAAATTAAAAATGACAGATGTAGATAATATAATAAACAAGGTTGTAAACGACCCAGACTATATTGCTTGTTTAGATGAAAATGAAATAAGTGACTATTTAGATAGAGTAAAGCCTATTTTGGAAAGAGAAAAAGCATTGATTGAATTAAATGGAAATGTTGTGTTTATTGGGGATACTCATGGAGACTTTAATACAACAAAAGCTATTATTCAGAGATTTTTTAATGTAAACCATTTAGTTTTTCTAGGAGACTATGTAGACCGGGAACCAATGAAATGGGGATCTATTTATAACATCACATATTTGCTCCTTCTAAAATACATTTATCCAGAAAAAATAGTTCTCTTAAAGGGCAATCATGAATGCAACTATGCCATTCCTTGTTTTCCATATGAATTTGAATTTGAGATAATTCAAAGATATGGTTCTTCTGATTTACATGGAAAATATGTTAATATATTTTCATTAATGCCATTGATGGTTATTACAAACAACATATTTGCAGCACATGGAGGAATTTTAAAGGATGCTGATTTAGAACAGTTGAAAAAAACAGGAAAAAATGATTTGAGAGCTATCGAATCACTTGTGTGGAGCGACCCAGTTGTTTCACCAACTTTTAGAGGAGCTGGTAAACCATTTACTGAAGATGATTTAGTCAAATTTTTAGATGAGATAAATGCTAAAGTTTTCATTAAAGGGCATGATTATAATACTCTAGGTATTAGTATATATAGAGACAGATGTATCACAATATTTTCATCTTCTAGATATAAAGAAATGGGTAATCGTGGGATCTTGGTAGCTAGAACTGATAAAAAAATATCTAAAGCTAGTGATCTGGTCTTGGAAGATTTTTCATCTGGAAGATGGATTACCTATGAGGCTAAAAGAATATGAAATGTGAAAACAATTTTATTGTTATTTTGAAGCATGCAAGAATTATTAATTATTAAAAAAAGGTTATTTTTCTTTTACAACTTTCACATAGATACGATGGTTTCATTTTTGCCTCCCAAAGGGAATTTGAAAATTGCATGACACATTGATTGCTGCAATGTTGTAAACCTAGTATATGCCCAACTTCATGTTTAGCTTCTTTTTCTATTAATTCATTACTGGATAATCTGTAAATCGATAGAATAGCACCTCTATGTGATAAAGCATATCCAAAAATGAAGTTCATACCTTTGCAGTAGAGATCTTTTTGTATAACCCATAGAGCAGTGTCCGTCTTTATTGTTTTTATAAGATATGTTAGTAGGATATCTGCATTGTATTGATCTCTCTGCGAGTTATATACTTCTTTAGGTAATTCTAATTCTCCTCCAATACTAACATCTAGTATATATCCATACGTTTTTTCCAATGCACTTTGTATTTTTCGAATGTTTTTGTTACTAATTTGTGAATGAAAAATTTTCAGCCCCATTATTAGGTACTCCTGAAAGGTATATGTTTTTTAACCTTGCAATTATCCATATTTGTACAGGTTTTACAATTCCTCCTCTGTTTTTGAATGCATCCTCCCATCTCTACATAAGCATATGCAAGTTTTATGTCATCACCCTTTGGGTTCTCACCTTTTATGCCAACTGTGCCGCTCCAATGAACATTTTCAATACCAGATTTTTTTGCAGTATTAACACAATACTCCATCAACTCCAAAGTAGCTCCAGATGAAGTGGCCATTACAAAGTTAGGGCGATACGCTAAAAAACAAACTGGTAGTGTTGTATCAATACTTCCTATGAATTCACATAGCGGTTGTATTTCTTTTTTATGTATTTTTGGTATTACCATAACTCTAATTTCCCAAATTTTCTCCTTTGCTTTTTTACCAAGGTATTCTGCATTTTGTAGCACTGGTTCTATGGGTGCACCAGTTAAAGCCCGGTGGATTTTTTCACTATATGCCTTAATATCAAAGGTTATTGAAGTTGCAAAATTAAGGACCCTTAACAATGATTTTTTTGTTAGGAAGCCATTGGTGTCATAATTAACTTTAACAGTTGGGTCTATTCTCCTGGCTTCTCTTACTACTTCTTCTACCCATGGGAGAGAACAACTAGGTTCTCCACCTGTAAAAAACAGTCTATCCGCACCGATAAGTTGTGCCGAGGAAGATTTCAGATTGTTTAACGCTAACTCTGCCCATTTTCGTGGAGGATAATATCCTTCTACGTCATATGAACATGGGTTATCAGGGAAATTTGAGATTCTCCAATTTTGACAAAAAAGGCACCGGAATGAGCATCCAACTAAGAATGCATCGTAACTAGCTGGTGGCGCAGGATGAAGCATTGATGATGCCGTTACTGGAATACCTATACCGCAGACACCTCGGTCCTCTTCTAATCTATTTACACTACATTCCCAACTGCAGAGTCTACACTCTCTGAGTTCTTCGAGATATTGTAATTCATCATCTTTTCCCTTAATCTGTGACTTTTTCATAACACGTCTCTTTTCACAGCTTGATAGGTTTATAGATTTCTTTCAGAGGCCATTCTATTTCACACTCTGCGTATTTTAAACGTTTCAATGTTGTCTGATATGGGTCCATGACCTCCTCTTCTAAACTTATGAGAAGGTTTTTATCTATCTCAGCTATTTTTTTAAGAAGCGAAACCCTTTCACTAGAGCTTATTATTCTTGGATCAGCGCTCATCGCAGCTACATGAAAACTGCAACCATGCCTAATCAAATTTTTAATACCTTTAAAAGGGAGTTCAAAGCTTTCACTTGCTGCCCCTGTTTTCCGTGTGAAATCCATAGGTGTACCAGCCTTTAAAGAAATTCTGACATACACCTTTTTGAATTCTGAAATCTTTTCCACATACTCCTCGTCAATCCCAAAAGGTATGCCATTTGTCTCTAAAATAAACAACTTATATTTAGAACGCTCAACAAGTTCTAGAACCGATAAAAGATGTTCCTTTCCTAAAGTAGGTTCCGCTCCAGACAATCTCAACTTATTTGTTCCATACTCATCTGCTGCCTGGGATAATCTTTTAAACGCTTCTTCAGAGGAATAAAACCTGCCATATTTCTCAGGGAAATCCCTGCTCCAATCAACCCAACAAAATACGCAACGTAAACAACAACCACAGGTGTAGCCTGTGGCAATACCACCATATACACCAGTTGCATAAAAATCAGTGTATTTCCTCTTTCTTTTTCTGCAAACCAGTTTCTCAGTCTTTCTTGTTAACTCAACTGGATTAAAAGGCTTTGAACTAGGTGTTAAAAATCGAGGGTAACTCTTCATTTTAACCTTCTTTCTATTTTATTAAGTTTTGACATAATTTCAGATCTTGCTAAAATTGAAGAAGAACATCTTTTAAGATCTCTAAAACTCAAAGATCTCTTTGGAAGAATTCCACGGATTGTTAAATCCTCTATTTTTTTACCAAGTTGTTTCCTATTAATTTTAATTTGTTCAGCAGCTTCGTCGAAATTCCTTGCAGTGGAGATTACTTTTAAGAGTTTTCTATCCTTATCATCGATCTCTGCTGAGTATGGTAAAAAACCATGTGTTTCGAATACTTCTTCAACACATTTTTTAATAATGCTTTCCAATTCCTCTGGTTCAAGAAGTAAATAATACTCACTTAGTTCAACAACTTTAACATCTAGTTTTAAAGCAGCTTTTTGTACTGCATCGTCTGCGTAACCCTTGCATATAAGCATAGGCTTATACTCGCAAAGTTTTGCATTTGCATAGGCTCGTCTAATTGAATTAACATCTGCCTTACCAGCTTTTACTTCAACAGCATATCTTTCACTATTTGCATCTTCAGCAATGATATCTACTTCCGCAACCTTTTCGTCCCCCTCCATTATTGCATGATTTGTTGATAAAATATGAAAACCTCTACTTTCAAGTAGTCTTTTTGCAATCCTCTCAGAAGACAAACCTTTTACTTTTGACATTATTTATCATCTTCCATTTTTTTCTTTTTTGCTTCTTTTTTCTTATCTTTTTTCTTTTTTTGTTTTTTCTTTTTCCATGCTTTTAATGTTTCTTCTACCTCGTTAAGTGGTACAATTTCCATAAAATCGTGCTTTATCAATGAAAAAGATGATTAAAAACTTATTTAATCCAAATTAAACTAGAAAAAAATATTTTTTACACCAGGAGGTGCCTATTTCCAATATTAACTCGGTTTAGATATTTCTTTGCAATCTGATAGCATTCTTCAGCTTGTTTTATAGAGGTTATTGGCATGTCAATCATCTTAAAGTCAGGATGAAAACCAAGAAGTGAATAAGGAATATCTTTATTCAGATTTGAGATAAACTTTGCGATTTTTTCTACTTCTTCTCTATCGACATAACCAGGAACCAGAAGTGTCGTTGCTGTTAGAAAATCATTTTTTTTGTATTCTTCAGCGATCCTCTGAAAATTATCTAATGTCCTTTTATTAGATCTACCAGTCAGGCATATATGAAGATTGCAATCAAATGACTTTAAATCAAATTTAATTGTCCCATTTGTTGTATAGGAATACTCTGCAGCTTTTCGAACTAGATCTTTATTTCCTGTCCCATTCCATTCCCAACAAATCTTTAGGTTCATATTTTCTAGTATTTTCTTAGTTGCTCTAAGAAGAAAAGGAAGCTGAGGTTCAGGTGTTCCACCGAAATAGCAGATGCAACGAGCAGCCTTGGCTTCTCTTACTAAATGTTCTATTGTAATATGATCGCCGCTTTCGATAAATTTATGAGTCCAGTTTTGACAAAAGACGCAGTTAAAGGTGCAACCGAATGGGAAAACAGCTAGACTTAAACCTCTTTCTTTACTTCCAGAACAAAACCAAGATGCACAACAATTAGTAGGTATTGGATCATAATAAGTGTGTAAAATTCCTTCAATTGTTTCAAGTTTACCATTGATATTTTTCCTTAGACCACAGTATCCTTTTTTTCCTTTTCCGATTTTACACTTGTTACTACAAATTTTACATTGTAGTCCCCTTTTATCCTTGGGTGGTTCTCCTGGGAGATTATATTCTTCTCTGATTTTTTTATGAACATTTTTTGTAATCTTAAAAGCTTCTTCAGGTTTTTTTCTTATGCAAGATAGACATAATTTTAAAGCGTCAGAAATAAATTCGCTTTCTTTATTACATATTAGGCATTTAGCCTTTCTTCCCTTTGTACCAAGACGTATATTCCACATATTTGATATATGTATCATTAAAATGACACTTAAATTTTGATGTCTTTTTTAATTTAACCAGGTATAGGTGATTAAAAACTAAGGTTTTAATCTTAACCTCATGATTAGAACCCACAAAGTTATAATATTTTTATAATAGTTGAAATGTTTTCGCATTAAATATTTATACCTATATTTCAATATTTTTTTCAATTTTTTCTAATATGTAGGGGTAATTAACGTATTATTGAAATATTCGACAAGATGTTGCATAATTTTAAAATTCTTAAATTTTATATTGATTTTCTATGTCAATCAAAAAAATTACAAAATTATCAATAAAATTGTTCTTTTTATTTATTTTAATTGCTGGTGCTATAGGATCAGCAATTTCTTCAATATGGACAGTTGTACCTGATTCATCTGTTAGCAAAGAAAGCATGCTAGGGTATAAATCACATTGTTCTTTTACACCAATAAGAACATTAATTCTAATATTTTTAGCTGTTGTATTTACTTATGCTTTATTCAGGACAAAATTTCTAAAATTGCTCAGATGAAAATTTTTAGATATTTTTCTATTATTCAACATTTATAATTTCAGAACGTAAATTAATCAACTTCGTCCAAGTACTACCAGCATCCTCACTTTTAAAGATATCAAATCCTTCACATGCAGCATATACAATATTTGGATCGGATAGCGAAAATTCAATATCTTCAACAGTTTTTTCAATTTCTAAAACACCAGAATAACTCTTTAAACCATCCGTAGACTTATAAATTTTATAAGATTGATAACTCTGTGGATTAAATCCAAAAAATAATACTAGATTGGAATCACTAGGTGACACTTTTACAACACCAAAAAAGGGACCAGATTTAGTGGTCCAGGTCTCCCCGCTATCAACGGATTTATGCATCCATTTTGTCTCATCAGAGTATTCATATGCGTAAAAAACCATTCCATCTTTTGAAATATCAAATTTATAGATCTGGTTATTAGCTCCAAAAGGACCAAACTTTGTCCAAATATCTCCACCATCTGTACTTTTTAAAAAACCAAGATTTAAAGATGGATTATCAAAATTTTTACCATACGTATAAAATATTGTCGAAGACGATCCTCGTGAATAGATTTGGCTAAAATCATTTTTATCTGAGCCCGTTGGAGTTAAAGCTTCATACCAATTATTTCCTCTATCGGTTGTTTTAAAAATACCACCTGGAAAACTCATACCTGATAATTGACTAGCAGTAGGTTTTTCTGAACTAAGAGCAGCAACCAAAACATCAGAATTATTTATATCAAAAACAACAGTATGCAAACCAGCATGTGTAAGTCCACAATTAGAAGGAATCCAAGTATCATCACCATTTAGGTGCTTATAAATGCCTGCACCAGCAGCATATTGACCAGTCAAAGGCCCAGGTCCATTTGTCGTAGCAATAAAAACAGCCTCACCACTACCATTGGGGGAAATTGTAGTATAATAAATCTCAGGATAACCAAACTGTGTATGTTTTAATCCCTTGCGTAACCATTCCCAAGTATCACCTCCATCGGTACTTCTAAAAACACCATTTCTCTCTGTTCCTACATATATAATATCTGAATCAAGTGGATCAATTTCTAAAGACAGAAAAACACTATCCCTATCAGCTGGCCGATCTAGCTCAAGTGGCCCCCTAATTATTTCTAATCCATTGCCAATTTCATTTCCGCAATCTTCAAATTCTGTATCTTTTTTCTCTTTAGTATCTGTTGTTTGATCTGAATTACTCTCATCTGACCCTTGTTCAACACATCCATTAAAAACAACTGCTAACAATATAATTGATAATGATAATAACAATAATATCCGCATCCTCATATCCTCGCTTTTTTAAAACATCTAAACATTAATAAAACTACTTGCTAGATATTTCTTCCATCATCTTTATATATTCACATTTTTTCTAAATAATAAAAAAAGAATTTATCAGAGGTATAGATTTTGGATTTAGGAATTAATAATCGTGTTGCAATTGTTACTGGATCTAGTCAGGGGATAGGAAAAGCCATTGCTAGGGGTTTTGCAAAAGAAGGAGCAAATGTAGTAATTTGTGCAAGAAATGAAAAAAAATTACAAAAAACTGCAAAAGAGATTGAAAAATCTACTAAAACAAAGATTTTACCAGTTCAAACTGATCTTAAAAATAAAAAATCTATAAAATCTTTAGTTGAAATAACTGTTGAAACATTCGGAAAAGTTGATATATTAGTAAATAACACAGGAGGACCTTCCCCAAAACTCTTTTTAGAAACATCAGAAAATGAATGGCAAGAAACCGTTGATCTCTTGTTGAAAAGTATTATCAACTGCTGTTATGATGTTATACCCTATATGAAAAAAAAGAAATGGGGGCGAATTATTAATATGACCTCCTTTGCAGCTAAACAACCGGAAGAAAGATTGGTTTTATCTAATGCTATAAGAGCGGGAATTCTAGGTCTTACCAAAACTTTATCCAATGAATTAGCAGAGGAAGGCATTCTTGTTAATGCAGTATGCCCTGGATGGACTCTAACAACAAGAGTTGAAGAATTAGCACAGTCAATTGCGGAAAAGGAGAAAAAAAGTTACAAATCTGTAATATCCGAATGGGCAGATCAAATTCCACTGAAACGACTGGCTCAGCCAGAGGAGATTGCAAATCTTGTAGTATTTCTTGGATCAAATCAAGCTAGTTATATAACAGGTAGTGTAATACAAGTTGATGGTGGTTATATTAAATCACTACTATAGATATGGAAATACTAAAATGACATAGCTTGCAGGTTTTTTCCCTATCTTTGATAAAGAGAACTCTATAAACCTAAAGCTGTTTTAGAGAAATGTTTCAGGGTGGAAAAAATATGGTATATTCACCAAGTGTTGAGGGTAGTCTAATTATTATGGGAATCATTGGTATAATTCTATTTATTTTTCTTATAATGTATATTATTGGTAGTATGAAGACAAATAAACATAAAAAATCTGTTAAAACTTCATCAAAAACTAAAAAACAATCATCTAAAAAAGAATTTGATATTAGTAAAACAAATTACTGTATTGAATGTGGTTTTAAACTTGAAACTAATGCTAAATTCTGCATTAATTGTGGGAACCAAATTAAAACTTAAAATAGCAAAAATAAGAGATTATTCCAATAATTAATAATTTTCTTATTAGTTTCAGAATTAGAGATTATAAGTCGTGTAACTAGCCATATAAGGTCTATTTTTTTCAATCAAATAGTCCATAGAATGATAAAAATGATTGTACAAAGACAAGGATATATTGTTTCGAATTTACCAGTAAAAAATCATCTTCTTCTCCTGTTGATCAAAAATGAAAATATGTTTTTAAAATAGGCGTTTGACTTTTTTCTTTTTTATTTACATTCAATTGTGGTAAGAATAGGGTTAATTTTAAGTTTTAAGTTAACAAGTAAAATTCAACGGTTCAATAATTACATCTTCACATATACCAATTAAAGTAACATTGCCGTCACAAGAATCAGGATTATTCCATATAGGTCCAAAACCAATATATTTCCATGGAACAACCATAACTGGAGGTTCTACTTCTTGATTTATACCATTTAATTTTAAAATAAAATCCTTTTCAATAAAAAAACACAGATACGCATATTTTGAAGTAAACCAAAAAGAACCTATATGAACAGGAAACCACCAAACTTTGTATAGTAAAATCTTGTAACAATCAGCCTTCATAAAAATAGTTTTAATTCCGTTATTTAGTTCATTTTCTTTTTCATTTTCTAATGTTTTTATTGAAGTGACATTTAAGGGAATTGTAATACATACAAGTAAAAAAATAATGAATAAATAAAAGATTTTTTCCCACATTTTCCTTTTAAATCTCATTTTTTCCTCCTAATTTATAAAGATTTTTAAAACATTTTATGTAATTTCAACTTTTGCAAGTGCCACAATACCATTTATTTTCAAACTTATTTTTTACCTCCTCTTATTTACATATTCAGGTATGTAATAATTCAAAGTTTACTTAATTTAAAAAAGTTTATATTAATAATTTGTACAAATAAAAAATATTTTGAATTAAAATAATGATATGAACAAATAATAAAAAACCAGACTAAATAATAGAAGAATTTTAAATTGATTAATAAGTTAAAATTTATTTTTTTAATTTGTAGATAAGGCTCTAACAATTAAGACCTGGTTTTGTTGAAATATTTATTAAGTTTGTTATTGTAAAAGTTAGACTTATCCTTCAATTACCTTTATTGTTGGTTTAAAAATGTATTTATCTGATCCTGTTACATGAACTGATTCATGTACGTCGAAATCTAATGTCAATATTGTGGTTTGACCATCAAGTATTTTAAATGGTTTAATAAGTTTTACAGTTTTTGAGGGAATCTCAAGATCATATTGAATTCCTTCAATAGTAACTAACGCACTATCTACATATAACCTAATTTGTGTATACCATCCTGCTTTTAATTCTGAAGTGCCAAAAAGCTCTGTAACATCCTGTAATGCAATAAGATCAAATGTTTTTTGTTCTTCAACAATTGTAATCCATTCTCCAGTTGATCCATTTCCTTGTAGTCCTGCATAATGAACACTTACATTAGACATTGTGACCAAAGCTTCAGTTATGTCTAAATCAGGATCATCTGTGATTTGTAGAACTAAAGTTCCTTCGCCTTTTTGTATACATCCGCTAAACATACTAGCTAATGCAATTATTAATAATGTAAATAATAATTGTTTTATTTTCATTTTTAAATCCCCCATTTAAAATTAAATTAACAATAGTTAAGCTATTATTTAAAACTTATGTTGGTGTAATGATGGTATTAAAAAAAAGTTCTACTACCATCATTACATTTTTATAAACATTATAAGCAAGATATGGATAAAAAGTGCACTTAAATTAGGGATTGACGCATTAAAAAAAACAACAAATAAAAAAATAGAAATAGCTAATATTGAAATTGCTTTTATTGAAAAAGGTAAATTATTTTATAAATTGAGTGAAAAAGAAATTAAAAGACTGCTTTAGGTGAAAATATGGAAATAAAAAGTGTTTCATCTGAAATGTATAATGCAATCAATTTATTACTTGCTGAAAAACGTACTTCACTTGCAGTTCTGCGTACTGCCATTGCAATTTTTACATTACCATTATCAGTTTTTACTGTTTTGATTGCCACATCGGGTTTATATGACGTTTCAACTTCACTTCATTTTATAATACCTGTTTCAATAATATGTTTGCTTCTTGTCATTTTGGGTGTATATTTAATAATTAGATCTTTTAGAAAAATAAAAGATATTGATTATAAAATCCACGAAATTAAAATAAGTATGGAATGCGCAAATAATACTTTGAAAGGTGGAAATTAAGTTACTTTCCCTTTCGCCAATTGTTTATTGCTCTAAAATGATTTCTTTTATACCATGGTTTTAGTTTAGAGGGTAAAGCCTCACTTACATATCTTATATCCTCAATTGAATAAAATGCTTTAGGATTATACTGTTTAACTAATTTAATTACTTTATCAATATTTTGCCTATTTAATACTGTAAATATAATCTTTACTTTTCCTTTTGATCCTTCCGCATCAACTACAGTTATACCATAATTTGATTTTTTTAAAGCATCGACTAACTCTCTTGCATCTTGACGAGTAATAATCCTTACACCAACAGTTCCTATAGATAATTTTTCATCAATAATAATTCCAACTAAATTACCCATAGCAAATCCAATTGCATAAAAAATATAATAGTAAACATTCGTAAGATTCTGAATTATCTGACTAATAGCTAAAAGCCAGATCAAAATTTCAAAAAACCCTACCAATGGCGCTAGATATTTTATTCCCTTTGATACAAAAATTATTCTAATTGTTCCTAAACTGACATCACAGACACGTGCAAAAAATATTAGAAATGGTAATACTAACCATGCATAAATTTCTGATCCCATAAGGCCAAAAAACTCAACCATTAAATTTCCTCAGATTATCTTTCTCTTTAACAAGGATATTTTCTTATTAAATAAAATAAATTTTTAAGGATATTCCGTGTTTTTCAAGATTTTATCAGATTTTTTCCTTGTATTTTTCTCTCAAACCTTATTAAGATATTCATAGTAAATATAATAATTTTTCATAGTGAATTTAAAAAGGAGGATTAAAGATGCCGCCGAAAAAGAAAAAAATTTCAAAATCATTAAAAGGAGAAAAATCTGCTGAAGAAACATCTGAGGAAGAGGAATTAAAACAACTTGGAATATTTGAAGATGAAAAAGAATTTGATGAAGAAAATAAACAAGATGAATCCTGGAGAGATGTGGGTTAATGTAAAATCTACCTTCACTTTTTATTTATAAAAAAAGGTTAATTAATATTTTGAATATGTGGTTTTTAAAAAATATGTAGTATATGCAAGAATAATTAACCTAAATCAAAATAACATGAATATGAAACAATCGAAGGTCGCAGGATTTTATGCTGGGAAAGATGAAATAAATATCTCAAAATAAGGATTAAATAAAAAAGGGTGTTAGAAAAAATGAAACAAATGGAATTAACTAACCTTATAGATAAAAATGTGATAGTATTAGTTAGATACGGTTTTAAAAAGAAAGTAGAAGAAACTCAAAGTTATGAAGGAAAACTAATTAGTATTGATAAGCTAGGTATTATGCTAGAACGAAATATTGGAGAAACAAATGAAATTATAGTTTATGATTTTTTTACATGGCATAACATCGACGCAATCCGTTATAGGTTAAAAGATTAGAAAAGTTACTTCGTACATATGAAAAGTTATATAATTAACTCATAGATACTGGGTAATTGAAGGTGGGTTTAATGAAAGATAAAATAAATGAATATGGTAGAAATGCAGGAAAGATTTGGGTGGCACTAAATATGTTTGGCCCACAAAATCAAACTTCTTTATTAAAAAATACAAAACTAACCATAAACGATTTTTATGTAGGAATTGGATGGCTTGCAAGAGAAAACAAAATTTATAGGGATAACCTATTTTATACACTTGGAGAAACAAATTTAACAGATAAAATAGGTGAAAACGCTGGGAAAGTTTGGAGAACACTTGAATCAAAAGGTGATGTTGATATATCATCAATTGCAAAAATAACACAGGTAAAAATACAAGATGTCTATTCAGCTCTTGGATGGCTTGCACGCGAAGATAAAATAAAAACAAATTACAAAAACAAACAAATAAAATTTGAATTAAAATAATGATGCTTTCTTAGAAAATACCTGCATCAATCTAATCTTAAACTTTTTGATATTTTAAAGTCTTTATTCATTTTTTAGAAATCATTTATTTAATCTATCATCTCAATATGAAATATAAAAAGTGCAGATCAATTGAAATAAGGACATCATGATGTGATATTTGTAAAGTTTTTTTCAGAATTATTCTGTTTTTATGTTTAAAAGAAAAAAAGGCTTATGAAAAATAATTAAGTACATAATTATTAATTATATTTGATTATATGGCTAATATTTGGTCAAGTATTTATCAATATTTAGAACCATATATGAACATCTTACAAATTATACTAATAATAATTGTAGCATTTATTATTTTTAGTTTAATTTTAAAATTAATTAAAAAGAGTTTGTTAAAAAGAGTAAAAACAAAGAAGCAAGTATCAAATGTTTCTACCTTTATTGACTTACTAAAATTTTTGTTTGTCATTTTTTTATTAATAATTGTATTTTCTTCATATTATGGTAGATGGAGTGATTTCGGTTTTATCGCAGGACTATTAACTGTTGCACTTGGCTGGGCATTACAGAAACCTATTAGCGGTGTAGTTGCTTGGTTAATACTTACAATTAGAAGACCAATACATATTGGAGATAGAGTAATTATATCTGATATTAAAGGAGATATTACCAATATTACACTTACACATATTTTTCTAGATGAGGTCGGAGGAACTATAGTTGGAGAAGAAAAATCAGGTAGAACTGTTATGTTACCGATTTCTATAATTTTTGAAGAAGAAATAATTAACTATACCCATAGAGATGATTATATTTTAGATGAAGTTACAACTGCAATAACATATGAAAGTAACTTAGAAAAAGCAGAAGAGGTATCAAAAAAAGTACTATCCCTTCCCATTCATCATATATTGTCCCTTGAACAACAGGATTACATAATCAATAAAATTAATAATTTCATGAGGTGATATTTTATAAAAATATTAGTAACAGGTGGAGCAGGTTACATCGGAAGTGTTTTAGTTCCTGAACTTTTGAAAAAACACAAAGTAAGAGTATTAGATAATTTAACCTATGGATACAATGGTATTATTGCTAATTTTAGTAACCAAAATTTTGAATTTTTCTTTGGAGATATTCGAAATTCAATTGTTCTGAAAGATTCACTAAAAGATGTTGATTTTGTTATTCATCTAGCAGCAATTGTTGGCTATCCTGCGTGTAAAGCCAAACCTGACCTTGCGCATGATATTAATTATCTTGGGACAAAGAATTTAGTAAAACATTGTAAAGTCCCAATTATCTTTACTTCATCAGGCAGTAACTATGGTCAAATTCCAGGGATTTGCACCGAAAAAACACTACTTAATCCATTAACAATATATGGACAAACAAAAGTTGAAGCTGAAAAGGAAATACAGAAAGCAAACAATTATATCATCTATCGTTTTTCAACTGGTTTTGGTTTATCCCCTAGAATAAGATTAGATTTACTTGTTAATGATTTTTTATACCGTGCTATGAAAAATAAAGAACTAATTGTTTATGAGAAAGACTACTGGAGATCATTTATACATGTAAAAGATATGGTTAGAAGCCTTTTTTTGCTATAGAAAATTTTGAAAAGATGAAAAACGAAATTTACAATGTTGGATCAGAAAAACTTTGTCTAACTAAAGAAGATGTTGCCCAAAAAATCAAGGATTATGTTGATTATTATCTTAAATTTGCTGAATTTGGAACAGATCCTGATCAAAGAAATTATAAAGTTTCATTTAAAAAAATTAAATCTTTTGGTTTTAAAATAAATTATGATCTTGATTTTGGAATAAAGGAAATGATGAAGGCATTTGAATTTATTGAACCAAAAGAATTTTATTATAATAATAAGGTTTTTAAATGAACAAGAATAAACAAGAATTTTCACCTATAATTAGAGAAGTTAAAGAAAAAGATGCAAAAGAAATTTTTAATTTGTTAAATGATCTCGATAGCGAAACTAAAAACTTTTTTCATCCTCATCCTTTTAATTTTGAAACTATTAATAGTATATGCAAATCCCAAGACGATCATTATTTTGTCATGATACTAAATAAACAGATAATTGGATATTCTTTTCTACGTTTATTTGGATATAAAATACCAAGTCTTGGTTTAGTAATAAAAAGAGGATTTACAAGAAAAGGTTATGGTACAATTCTTATGAATTGGACAATAAACCAAGCAAGGCATTTAGGATATAAAAAGGTGATTTTAAAAACATATAAAGAAAATTATCCTGCTCAAAGATTGTACAAAAAATTTGGATTTACTATCTTTGGTGAAAGTAAAGATAAAAGAGAATATAGAATGGAATTAATATTATAAAAATTAATAGATTATTTAATAAAAAAAAACCTGTTTTAATAGGGATATTTTTTTCCTAAAACCTCTGTTGAAGAAAGAGCCGCAATTGCACCTTCTGCACATGCAGTAATTACCTGCCTTAAACCACCAGTAATGTCCCCTGCGGCATAAACGCCTTTAATATTTGTTCTTTGCTCTTTATCAACTATCACATAACCTTTTTTATCAAGTTTACAACCAAGTTCTTTTGCAAGAGCATTTTGTGGCTCTTCACCAATGGAAACAAATACACCATCAACAAAAAGTTTAGAAATTTTATCTGTTTTTACATTATGAAGCTCTAAAAATTCAATTTTTTCTTTACCAAAAATTTTCTCAACATGTGTATCAAAGATAATATTAATGTCCTTTTGAATTGCTTCATCTTGATAAGCCTTTTCAGCTCTTAGTTGATTTCTTCTATGTATTAGGTTTACTTCTTTACAACCTATTTGTTTCAAATAAATTGATTCAATTACTGCAGTATTACCCCCTCCAATTACTGCTACTTTTTTTCCTTTAAAAAAATAACCATCACAAGTTGCACAATATGATACTCCCTTTCCCTGTAGCTCTTTTTCTCCAGAAATTCCAAGTTTTCGATACTCTGTCCCCATACAAAGGATAACTGCTTTTACTAAATATTTTTCATTTGTCGTTTCAATTGTAAAATTACTTCCTTTTTTCACTATTTTTTTTACTTCTTCAATAAAATGTATATCAGTGTATTTCAAGGTATGCTTCTGCATTTTTTCCATAAGATCCATTCCAGTAATTTCTTCAAAACCTGGATAGTTTTCAATCTTTGGAGAAACATTTGCAAGACCACCACCCCCTATTTTATCAAAAACAATAGGTTTAATTCCAGCCCTTACTGCATATATTGCTGCTGTGTAACCTGCAGGTCCTGCACCAATTATTGCCAGTTCATAATCCATAGACAATCCCAATCAAATTGCTAATATTTATTTTTTTATTATAGAAGTTTTTCTTTTAAAATTGCGTATGCCTCATTTGGTGAATTAATCTCTTTTAGCATTTTTTCAAAAATATAAAGGCCTGAACTGTCATTATTTTCAATAAAGGGAATCATCTTATCAACCCGGCAGGGAACTCCCCCCATGATTAAGAGAGCAATAGCGGTTTTTGTTCCTTGAGGAGAGTAAACACCAGATACCTTTGCATATCTGCAAAGAAGAGCTGATGCCTTTCCAAGAATTTTTTTTCCAATAACTGACCCGTTAATATCTTTACCCATCTCAATAATTGTTTCTAGAATTGATCGCACTCCATCCCCTTTTTTCTTCTTCCATATTTTTCCATATTTGACAACAACTACAGAAATATCTTCGGTTGCAATCACATTTCTTGCAAGTTCAAGATCCTTAAGAATTTCTTCACTTAAAACTGTCATATACCTCTAATATCACAGAATTTAAAATAAGGTTTAATCTTTTCTAAAGTATCAAATAAATCATCTTTTGAATATGGATTGGCATTTTCAAGTTTAGAAGAAATAAGAGGAACATCACCTTTGAACTGTTGAAGATAGTATTTTTTAGATCCTTTAAGCAATTTTCCGATACTAAGGATATCTTCCTTTGTTAAAAGACTAGGAACAAAAGTTGTTTTAAACTCGTAATCAACAGAAGAATTACGAATTATTTCAATTGATTTTTCAATCTTTTTTATATCTGTTTTTATTCCAGACAATTGGTCATATTTATCAATAGGTGCCTTAATATCCATAGCAATGTAATCAACAAGTTTTTTATCAATAAGCTCTTTGAGTTTTTCTGGATACATTCCGTTTGTGTCAATTTTTATTTTATAACCAAGTTTTTTCACTTTTTCTATAAACTGGACAATGTCCTTTTGCATAAGTGGTTCTCCACCGGAAATTACCAATCCTTCAAGCAAGCCTTTTCTTTTTTCAAGAAATGAGAAAATATCTTTTTCGGAAATATTTTCAACATTACCTAAAACAAGGTCTTTGTTATAACAAAAAGGACAACGGAAATTACATCCAACTGTCCAAATTATTGCACTAATTGTATCAGGGTAATCCAAAAGTGATGTTTTTTGAAGACCACCTATGTTCATTTCTTAACCATAACTTTTTCCATCATATCAAATGTTTTACGATCTGAAAATTCCTGCTGTTTGCCTTTGTTCCATTGATTTACAGGCCTTAAATAACCTACAACTCGAGAATATACCTCACATGCTGTAATTATTTTATCCCTAACACAAATAGGACATGTTTTATGTTTACCGGCAATATATCCGTGATTTGGACATACGCTAAAGGTTGGAGTTAGAGTATAATATGGTAAATGATAATTCTCTGCAATCTTACGTACCAGCTTTCTAACAGCACCAAAAGAGGGTTCTTCTCCAAGGAAGATATGCAAAACGGTTCCACCGGTATATTTTGATTGTAGGGAGTCTTGCAAATCTAAAGCTTCAAAAACATCACTTGTATAACCAACAGGTAACTGTGTAGAATTTGTATAATAAGGTTCTACTCCTTTACCGCCATTTCCACCGTTATATTTTTCCTGATTATAAATTCTAATATCAGGATATTGGGCTTTATCAATTCTTGCAATACGATAACTTGTATTGTGCAAACAAACCAGTCCACTTCCACCAAGGAAATTGTTGACAAGATCATCCTTTATATCAACTTCAAAATCGTAAACATATTTAGTGGGTTTTAGTTTTTTAATTTCCTTAATTTCATCCCAATATATATCAGAGTTAATCATTGTTCTAAGTTTTTCAAATGTTTCATCTTTTTCTTCTACATAGATCGAAAGTTTCTCAATGATTTTTCTAAGATATTGAATGCTAATTCTGTTGATTCTAATATTTCTATTAAAACTGTCTTTATGAATATTTATATCAGATGGTTTAATGTTATATTTCTGCATTAATTGTTTTAGAATTTTAGGGATATTAGGTAAAATTTCTCTTCCCGAATGAGCATTGTCTGTGCTAAAATCCTTTTTAAGTATTTTTTTGAAAAACGTACTTAAATTATCAGCACCAGTAATAGATATAACATAATTATCGTTCCACTTTGAATTATAATTTGTTTTTTTATCTACCCCGATCTTTGTAAGAATCCCAGATCTAAGAAGAAGTAAATTCAGACCTTCAGATAATTCCTTAGAATTTGTATATAACCATATTGAATAATCCCGTTTATCTTTATTTTTATAAAAAGAACCGTCACCAAGATAATAACCTCTTAAAAGACCTGTAATGCATTTAAGAGAAGATGAATAAATAAAATTCGGTATTTCTTTAACTTTAGATTTACCTTGGAAACAAATTTCTTTAAAGAAAAAACCGATAGACTTACTCAAAGTAACAGAATAAAGAGTTTTTCGTGGTTCCTTACGGTTTTGATTAGCAATATGAGCAGAGCTAGGACCAAATATTTTTTCAACAGATTTCAGAAACTGATCTACAAGATCCTTGTCAGTATTAGTGAATTCACATCTTTTAGTCAACCATCCCTCAGAAAGAAGGCAACCAATTATAAAACCAAGATCTTCATTAACTGGTATCAAAACCTTAATTGGGTTGGTATTCTTTGAAGATCGATAGAATAATTTTGAGTTTTTCAACACATTTTTTTGTATCTTGATATCTAAATCATAAATCAACTTCAGAGGAATAACACCCCTTTTCCTCCACATATACTTTACATCTTTCCATTTAGATTTATAGTTTTGATTACACCATCTTTCTATTCTTGATTCTTTGAGTAGGTGTTCGATAAAAGTAGATGGGAATTTTCCATATAGTTGGTTTTTAAAGGACGAGTTTTTGAACAATTCAAATAAATTAAACTCTTTATAGCGTGATTCCATTTCAATATATTTTGGAATAGCAATAGGGGTACCAATATCAAGATCTCTTACATAGATCTCCTCAGGTGATCCCTCCGAGTTCAATGAAAAAACACTGTGTTGTCCGGTAACTCTTACTTTTCTACCAGAACGTGTGGTTATTTCATACATTGACTTACCAAAGTGTCTTACAAGGGCAGTAACCGGGTATTTTTTAATTTTTTGCGTCCTCCTACTAAACCCATAGGTAAACAACTTCCCATATGGAATTTTAAGAACCTCGCTAGTCCCAACCATATAAATATCGTTTTTATTGCTCTCTAGATAATAATCAATTAATGGACCAATTGCACTAAATCTTGGGTCACTTTGAGAGATAATTACTCTTTCATCAGGTGCTAAACTACCCTCCGCAGGAGTTGCTTCAAGGTTAAAAATATCACCAGTTTCCTCCTGAAAATCCGCTATCTTATCCCGCATATGATCAAGTACTTTCTCAGCAAAAGCTTTACCTTCCTTATCACCAATACTTTTGTTCATAAAGTTCAACAAAGCATCATTCATTCCAATCAAGCCAATGGTCGAAAAATGATTCTTCCAGTATTCCTTAAATGTTTTTTTAACATCAGATAAATAAAATCGTGAATACGGATGTAGACCGCTAAAAGTGAAATTTTCGATTATTTCACGTTTAATAATAAGACTTTGTTTTGCTAAATCCATTAATTTATCAAGTCTTTCAAAAAAGTCATTATCATCTTTTGCTAGATATCCAATTTGTGGCATGTTTATTGTCACAACACCAACACTTCCAGTTTTTGGATTAGCTCCAAATAAACCTCCACCACGCTTTCGAAGTTCTCTGTTGTCTAATCTAAGTCTGCAGCACATGCTTCGTGCATCATCTGGATTCATATCACTGTTAATAAAATTGGAAAAATATGGTATTCCATATTTAGCAGTCATCTTCCAAATAGGTTCAAGTCCCTCATTATCCCAATCAAAATCTTTTGTAATGTTATAAGTAGGGATGGGAAACGTCATTGGTCTCCCTTTAGCATCTCCCTCATGCATGACTTCTGCAAATGCATAGTTTATCATTTCCATTTCATCAACGAAATCACTGTAGTTTTCATTTTTTAATTCTCCACCTATGATAGCAGGTTCATCTGTCAAATAGCTAGGAATAGTAAGATCTAAAGTTATGTTTGAAAATGGTGAATTATGATAAAACACTAGACCAGTTCCTCCAACAAAATTTTCTTCGCAACCATTGATGTCCACTGAAATATCATATTCCCATTTTGAGCCGTTTTTATAATCATTTATTTCATAAACTGGAACACCAGCTGTTTCCTCAATGATTATCTCAAGCTTTTTCCTAGGATTTTTATATATAAGTAGGGTTCCAGCTCTATCTTTATTTTTTGGAACTACCCGAACTCTCCATCCGTTTACTATGCTTAGCATCGATATGCCAGTTAGAAGTTTATCTGACATTGAGGAATATGTTATTCTTCTCGATTTTTTATCATTATATCCATCGCCTTTGAACAGTGTCTCTAAGAAAATATTTCTATAATTTGGATTCAGATCAAATATGAAAGAAGGTATAGTCTTTTCTTTTGAGGTAGCTCCACCTATGTATGGGAGTAAATAAGTGTATAGTCCACTCATTTTCATATTTGAAATGATTGTATTTGTTTTACTATGGTTTTTATTGCTATATCCTCTGGTTTCTTCTATGGTAGCTTTAATTCCTAATGCTTTTGCAACTTCAAGGATTTCCTTGCTTTTACTTTTTCTCTGTGAAATCACAATTCCTGAATGAGATGCTTTTCCTTCTGTTATAAACCAAGCGACTAGCTTTACGAAATTCTTAAGTTTCTCTCCACTTAGATATCTATCATAAAGGTTTTCGTTATATGGTTTTATGTAAATCTTTGCATCACTTCTTAATTCATCCGAATATTTAATATAGGTTTCAAAAGTAACAATATTATTTCTAAAACCTTCATACAAAGTGGATTTGTCAGATCTTCCATTTTTATAAAGAAATTCCTTTAATGAACCATATAAGTTACCAATTTTTTGCTTTATTGATGGTACATCCTTTGCCTGAATAAATATTCGTTTTTTTATTTTTTCAGGGATTTCTTCTATCAAATCAAATAAATCAATTCTGTCATTATTACCTAAAATATTTTGTTTGAGTTTGTTAACTGCTAGTATGTGGTTATTTCCATTTAATGTTGAATTTGGTTTAGCACATTCTAGTTCTTTTGCCATGACAGGTTTAATGTGATTGCTATTGCTTCTGAAGAGTGAATGAGCTGGGGAAACTTTTAGAACACCTGAACCTGTCCTTATTTTTTTAAATCCATTAGTTATTACCCTATGTTTAATCAATGCTTTTATCGGGCTCCATTGAATCTCACCTTTTTTGTTAAAGCTCATTACTTCAAATTTGTTATTTGGTATTACTGCAAATGAATCTTTAGAAGGATTGCCATAACCATCTACATTATTTATTATTGATTTTCTATTTTCTCCAAATTTTTCTTCGATTAGTTTTCCTATTAATTCAACCTTTATTTTACCATCTTTTCTATAAATTATGGGTTCATCATGAGCTAAAGATTGGAAACCTACTCTTGTAGGAACATTCATATTGAATAAAAATTTCTGCATCTCTTGTTTAACATCACCATATTTCAGACCATCGTATCTAATAAAAGGTGCCAACAAAGAGTCAAAGTTAGATAGAGCTTGTGCTCCAGCTGCTTCCCCCTGAAGTGTATAGAGATAATTTACAATTTGCATTAGTGCAGTACCGAAGTGTTTTGCAGGTTTACTTTCAATTTTTCCTGCAACTCCCTTGAAACCTAACAGCAATATGTCTTTTAAATCCCAACCTACACAGTTATGGTTCCACATTCCATTTACTATCAGAGTGTTTGATTCAGTTGTGATATCATAGATGTAATCATCCATTATATCTGTTTTTTCATTGTTTAAGACCTTATGCCAACCAGCTCCTTCTGCCCTCCATGCTCTTGAAGAGGTTTGAGCAGATGCGTATTTAATCGAATTTAAACAACAATCTATTTTTCTAAAACTTATTCCATATAAGGGATAATTTTGAGTAATAAGTCTGCCATTGAGATATCTTGTAGAACCAACTCCTTCCAGATTCCTGTCTCTAATAGTATAACCAAAAATGTTCATAACAACAGCTAGTTGTTCAAGCATTGTTCTTGATGCTGTTCTAAGCTCTAGACTAGTTTTCGAGCTATTTACTGAACCGTCTCCATCAAGCAGTCCTGCAATTACACCTTTGATAAAATCTTGGTTATATGTAAGTATTTCATTTGGTAGATGCTTTTCTTTACATTTTCCTGTTAAATTAAATATTTCTTTGAATAGGAAATTAACTAAGGTAGAGTTTACAATTCTGAGTCTTAATAGATCATTTTCTTTCATCGAATAAATTCTGCAACCAAGTTCATTTGCGCCTTTTTTAAATTTTTCAATTATCTTTTTATTTTCTACTGTATCTTTTTGAGTTATTCCGATCCTATGCAGCTCCATGTAGCCCTCGGCTAGATAAAATCCAACAAGATATCCAAGATTTTCAGTTAGTTCTATTTTATTTGGTAAACAGTCTGCATTATTTGAAGTAGAAATAATTCCATTTATTTGTAGGTCGTTTGAAAATTTTTGGTATTCTTCCAGTGGCATTCCTTCTATGAAAAAATCTAAAATATCTTTTTTATAAAGCTCATCAGCCAAATAAAGATATTTTTTATAAAAAAGATTTTCATTTTTAAGCAACTCTTGTATATCAACCGTTAAAAGTTTATCTTCTTCAGGAATAATATCTTTTGCTTCTTTGAAAATTTCATCACCCAGAACCATTGGATGGTCTTCAGTAACAATTACAGATCGTCCACCTTCGTTTTTTATAAAATGCATTTGTATTCGTTTTGCTTTTTTTACAACTCTCAGAACTTTAGTCCAACCATCCTTATCAAGCACCTCAATTTCTTTTGGATATCGTGCCCATGCATCATCCTTTTCTGAAATAAGGTTTTCTTTTGAATTGGTATTTTTATAAAGATCCTCAAAGGATGTTATCAAGATTTTTCCATCGACCTTGGCAATTATTGTTTCTTTACCAAAATAGGTATAAGCTCCAAGAGTACCAAGATCATGAATATGAAACTGACCATTAGTATGAGCCTCTCCTATTTCTGGTGGATATATTTTATTCAACCAATAGTGAGATATGATATTTTCAGTTGCATAAACATTTAATCCCTGTAATGAATAGGCCATGTTACTGTTCTCTTGTACCTTCCAATCCATCATTGATAAATATCCATCGACAACATCGATATCTTTCAGAAGTCCTCCAATTTCTCGGATATCTTGATGTTGTTTCCTATACAGAATATAAGCCTTTGCTGTTCTTGCATGACCCTCCTCAATCAGTGTCTTTTCAACAACATTTTGAACTTGTTCAACAGTTGGAATTTCCCCTTTTTTTAACTCCTTTTCAAGTCTTATCAATACTTTATCTGTTAGTTCAGTTGATTTTTTATAATCCTTTCCGCCAACTGCTTGGGCTGCCTTCCAAATCGCTTCTGTTATTTTTATTGGATTAAAATCTGTTATTTTCCCATCTCTTTTTTTAATTTTTCTTATCATTTTTTACCTCTCCAGTTGATTGATTTATTAGATTTTTAACCTCTTTTTCAAAAGATGAAAGGTCAGTAAATGATCTATAGACTGATGCAAACCTGATATAGGCCACATGATCAGTGTTTTTTAAAGCATCCATTACATATTCACCAATTACAGAGGTTTCAATTTCTTCATTACCAAGTCTTCTTATTTTTTCTTCAATTGAATCAACTATTTTTTCAATTTCATCATGACTTACTTGTCTTTTTTCAAGAGCTTTCATAATGCCTATTTTTATCTTGTTTCTATCAAATTTTTCACGTCTGCCATCCTTTTTAATTACATATAGTTGGGTCATTTCGATATGTTCGTAAGTTGTGAATCTTCTGCTACATTTAAGACACTCCCTTCTTCTTCTAATTGACAAAGCTCCTGTATCGCGGGAGTCGGTTACTTTTGTTTCAGAATTATGACAATAAGGGCACTCCATTTCAAGCTCTCCAGATAGACATAAGATACAACATATTGTATACTATAATAATTATTCTACATTATATAGTATATAATGAAAGTATTTAAATCTTTTGATTTTAAGGATATTTTAGACATAAAAGACCGTATTTTTAATAAATATTTTTTGTTTTGAATTGTACCAAAATATAATAAAAAGGTTTTATTTTAAATAGTTAGCATAAATAGGTTATCAAAAGTATTAAATTGATTTAAATTTTAATTTTTCAACTACTTTATTTACTAGTTTATCTACATCAATCTTTTTTTCCTCATCTAAAATTTTATCAAGTTTTGCCTGAGTTGCAGGTTTATTTGGTACTGCTTTACAGGGATCAGAGGGTAAAATTGAAAGATCATAGGTTCCAATATCTTTTGCAATTTTTACAATATCTTCTTTATCGTATCCGATAAGAGGTCTAATTATGGGTATTTTTACTGCACTATCAATTACATTTATATTATGAAGGGTTTGAGAGGCAACTTGACCAAGAGAATCGCCCATAACAATTGCATCGGCTTCTAGCTTTTCAGCAATTTTTTCAGCATATCTTAAAAGCATTCTTTTGCAAAATATGCAGGTATATCTATTATTACAATCTTTTTTAAAGGTCTCTAGACTTTCACCATGAGCTGAAATATAAACCTTAAATAAACATTTGGAAATCTTTTTTAGATGAGTTGCTAGAAGTATGAAATTATTAATTTCTCTATCGTCTGTAAAAGGCTTTATATCACCGTGAAGTAAAATTATTTCTTTTGATATTTTTGAAATTAAGTATGTTGCAACAGGGGAGTCAATTCCACTAGATACAAGAGAAATAAATTTCATGATGTTTCATTTGTTATATAATTAAGATATTCTTTAAATCCACCAATAATTGGAATAACTATAATATCAGGCAGCTCATATGAGTGAAGTGATTTGATTCTTGTAATAGTTTTTTTAACGTTCTTATCAACAGTTTTGGCAATAAGAACGCATTCATTATCCATTTCAATTTTTCCTTTCCACTTGTAAATAGATTCGATATTTGGAATTATATTTACACAAGCAACAAGTTGTTCTTCAACTAAGGTATGAGCAATTCTTCTAGCTTTTTTTATATCATCAATTGTTGAATAAACAATTGCAACCATAATCTCCCGAATATCCAAAATAATTACAAATCTTTAAGTGTTTGCATTAAAGGGTATTTTTCCATTTTTATACTATAGATTGTCTCCACAATTTTTATTTTATCTCCATAAAAAAGATGGCTTTTACATTTACAGTCACTGGACCCGAATTTAGAAAAACTTTGTAATTTCCTTTCAAATTTTTTGGCTATATTACACTCTTTTCTTGTTTTACTTTCCTTAAAAAATACATCAACAATCTTTCCATATTTTAAAAAATAATCAATATGCCAATGAACGTTTTTCTTTTTTCTGATATGTCTTTTAATTCTATTTTCAAGGCCATTTAGTGCTGAGCCAATATAAGAGTAAAAACCTTTTTTAAAAAAAATACTTCCAAGGCTACCAATTTTAATGTTTAAATCTTGATTTAATTCGATTAATAAGATATAACTTCCTTTCATAAAATATTAAATTATTTTATCTACTATTTTGTTTAAATCATTCATAAATTTTGAATTCATTAGTTTTTGAATGTTTCCTATAGAATCCTCAAGATCTTTGTCAAAATAAATTAAATTAAGGTAACAAACATTCATTTTTTTTACAATTTCTTTAATATAATTAGATTTTGTCATTTTCATATTTTCAATTAATCCAATGACTGGGAGTTTTAGTTCTTTTAATATATTAATAAGTTTACTAACTGCACCCATTGAAACTTTTGAAGGTGTTGTCACCACTAAAAATTCACTTTTTTTTATAAGTCTAATAACATCCAAAGTTTCATCTCCAATACCTGGTGGCATATCAATTATTAAAAAATCAAGTTCTCCCCATAGTGTAATTGATAGAAGTTCAATAATTATATTTGTAATATCAATGCCACGTAAAGGAGCAGGTTTATCTTCAGAAAAATAAACAATACTCATAAAGCTTATATCATCAATTTTATGGGGAAGAATACCCTTTTTTTCCTCAGGAAAACTGTAGTCTGTTATACCCAATATTATATGAGAAGAAGGACCATATAAATCTATATCTAAAAGACCAACTGTGTAATCCTTTTTTGATAAATTTAAAGCTAGAGTAGAGGCAACCAAACTTTTTCCAACTCCACCCTTGCCACTTACAACAGCAATTATTCTTTTAATCTTTGAAAGCCTGTTATCAATTATACTAAGTCTAGGATCCATTTAGATTATTTCTCCAAATATTTTTCAAGGAAATCTTTTGCAGTTTTTTTCGTCTTTGGACTTTTACTATTAAGTTGTTTTTCAACAAAGCTGATTATTTTCTCTTTATTTTTGGATGAAGAATAAAATTTTGAAAAAGATTCAATAACAGCTGATTTAACGAGTTCAATTTGTTTACCTGGATGGATTTGTTCAACATTTAATAAAATATTGGTAATCCGCTCTTCAAGATTTGGTTTAAAATTTACAATTCTACCAGAGTATTTCAATAGATATATCGGAACTATTGTTTTTTCACTTCTTAAATTATCATAGAATTCATGAAATGTATTTTCAAATTTTTTTTTCTTATCAACAGATGTCAAGTTTGAAATTATAATTATTGATGTTGTTTTGTGATAATTATTGTTACTTTGCATATGGTTTACAAAAAAATCCCAATGAGGATACAAAAAATCAGGATTCTTCTCAGAAACAACATTTAGAACATTAAAACAATTCTCCATATAAATTTGGTTTTTTGATGTAAGCCCATCTAAGTATTCAGATAATAAATTTTTATTTTTTAAAAGTTCATTTGCATAAAAATCAAAATTTATATTTTTCTTATCCAGTCCTTTGATCATATTTATTTCTCACCCTTAATTGATAATATTGAAACGCCTCTGCCTTTTGTTATCTCAAAATCAGGACTTCCACATTTAGGACATCGTGCATGAACAAATGCTACTTCTGGAAGAAAATGTATTGCTTCTGATTCATCCTCATTTAGTTTCTTTTTCATATCATTAAAAGACCAGATATTTTCACAAGATTTACATTTCAATGTGCTTTTTTCAGTTTGAATTTTAATTTTCACATCTTTTAGTTTTCCACCTTGCCCTTTAATAATTCCTTCTAGAGCAAATTCAAAAATGTCTTGTTCAATTTGCTGAAGCTCACCAATATTTATGTTAATTTCAGTAATTTTTTTTAATTTCTCTTTTTTTGCAGCATCAACTGCTGCTGTAAGGATTGATTCAGCTAGTGCCCACTCATGCATGTGAAAGGGGGATAGTAAGGTAATTGGTTTAAAATTTTCTGTAGAAAAATAAAAAAAGACCTGAAAAATACGGCTTAGGAGAATTATGAATTCAGATAAACAAAAATTACTTGGAAGAAGAATTGAACATATTGATATTAAGAAATTTAATAGTACTCCATTAATTGAATCCTTTAATCATATGGCTTTTCAATCAAGAAATTTAGCAAGTGCTTGTAATATTTATGAACATATGTTAAAAGACAAAGATTGTACTATTATTCTTTGTCTTGCAGGATCTCTAGTAAGTGCTGGCCTTAAAAAAGTTATTATTGAATTAATAGAAAACAACATGATTGATATAATTGTATCATCAGGTGCAATTGTGGTTGATCAGGATTTCTTCGAAGGTCTTGGTTTTTATCATTATCATGGCTTTATTAATACTGATGATAATAAATTAAGAGAGTTAATGATAGATCGGATTTATGATACTTTTATTGACGAAGAAGACCTTCGAATTTGTGATATGACTATTAATAAAATTGCTGATTCTTTAGAACCAAAAACATATTCTTCCAGGGAATTTATCTATGAAATGGGCAAGTACCTTGATAAAAACAAAAAAAATGCTGAATCCTTTGTTTTATCTGCATATAAAAAAAATGTTCCTATTTTTTGTCCTGCTTTTTCTGATTCTAGTGCAGGTTTTGGGCTTGTTTTTCATCAAACCAAAAAAAAGAACCATGTTTCAATTGATTCTGTTAAAGATTTCAAAGAGCTTACCAAATTAAAAATAAAATCAAAAGAAACTGGAGTTTTGGTAATTGGTGGAGGTGTTCCTAAAAATTTTGTTCAAGATACTGTTGTTGCCGCAGATATCTTAGGTGTGAGTGCTCCAATGCACAAGTATGCTATTCAATTAACAGTCGCAGATGAAAGAGATGGAGCCCTTTCTGGTTCAACATTTAAGGAAGCAAGTTCTTGGGGAAAAGTTAATCAAGATTTCGAACAAATGGTATTTGGTGAGGCAACAATTACCTTTCCACTACTTGCAAGTTATGTATATCATAATGGAAGTTGGAAACATAGAAAACCAAAAGAACTAAATTTGCTATTTCCATAATTAAAATATATAATTTTTAAGTGGATGCAAAATGGTGAAATATAAAAATTCAGTTTTACTTGAGGCGATTTTAACAGCATTATATAATGTTGCTAGTAGAAGAACTTCTTTAAAATATGCAGATGAAACGATTGGTTCAACTATTAAAACTCTTGAAGGAAAATTCGAGTTTATGAAATATATTAACATTAGTAAGTCAGATATTTCAGAGCAAGGTTTTGCTATTAGTTTTGATTCAGATATAGATAATGTTCGGCCTGAGATTATTGGAAAAGCAATTGAAGCTCTTATTAGGGTTATTTATAATGATATAGGAAATGAAGCAGGACTCTATTTTGTAACAGAATTAAAAGAGCTTGCTGGTGATGAAATATCAAAAATGATAATTAACTGTGAAGTTGACCTTGATCAAATTCAATTTGAGCAACACTATGCATATAGAAGAAGGGTAAGAAAACAGGAAATTGCTGAAGCTGAAAAAGAGGGTAGGGTTAAAAGTAAAAGACCTGATAATTTATTAGGTTACTCTTGGGGAAATGTTTCTTACTGGAGACATGAACCAGGTAGCAAATATTGTACTTTATTTGATAAAGCTGGAAATGTTTTGGATCAGTTAAATCTTGATAGAATTATTCAGAACTATATTGAAAGACTTTCAGGTTATGTTGATATTGATCCAAGGGAAATTGAAAAAGAAACAAGAATTTATGAAAAGGAGTACGAGCTTTTGCAGTTATTACTTGAACATGACATGGATGCAGATACTGCTTTGCATAAATTAAATATATCTAGAGAAGAGCTAAATTATATGATTAGAAAACTATCACATATGGAACTGCTTCAATATATTGATTATAATACTGTAGAACTAACTGATGTTGGAATTGGTTATTTATCAAATAAAGGAAAAAAGAAATAATATTTCTCTCTAGAAATTATGAAATTATCAATGACATAACTGCTTTTTCAGTATGTAACCTGTTTTCGCTCTGTTGAAAAACAACGCTTTGGGGTCCTTCTATAACGCTATTGGTCATCTCCTCCCCACGATATCCTGGAAGACAGTGCATAAAAATGGCATCAGGTTTGGCAATAGATATTGTCTTATCGTTTATCTGATATTTGGCAAATGCTTTCTTTCGTTTTTCAATATCAACGTGTCCCATACTGTGAAATGTGTTAGCATAAACAATATCTGAATCTTTTAAGGCTTCCTCTAAATTTTCAGTTATTATTAACTCTGTATCTTTTTTTGCATTTTCCCTGCAAAAATCCATTATCAATTTATTGGGCTTCCAGGCTTTTGGTAATGCAATATAACAGTTCATTCCTAAAAGACTACTACATATCATAAGTGTATGACATACATTCCAAGGATCTCCCACATAACAGAGTTTGTTACCCTCAATTTTTCCCTTTTTCTCCTGTATTGTCATCATATCTGCAAGACCCTGCAAGGGATGTGTTAGATCAGTTAGAGCATTAATTACAGGATGTTTCATGTACTGTGCATATTCTTCAATAATTTCCTGACTATATGTTCTAAGAATTAATGCATTACAGTACTTGTCAAGAACACGTGCAGTATCTTTAATTGATTCCCCTCTTGATAATTGCATAATCTTAGGAGCAGCAAAAAAGCTCTGCATACCAAGATGAGCAATAGCAGCTTGAACGCTAAACCTTGTTCTAGTGCTTGGCTTTTCAAAAATCAATGCAACTGTTCGACCTTGTAAATAATTATGAGGTTTTTTCATCTTTTGTTCTTCTTTTAGATTTTTCGATACATCTAAAATGTAGTGTATCTCTTCTTGTTTAAAATCCATTAATGTTAAAAAATCCCTTCCTTTAAAATCACTTCTAATATCCATAAACAATCCACTTTTATCCTTTGGTCTAATTTGAGTTAGTTAATTTGAGTTAGTTAATTAATACTTTGAAATACATTTTTATTATAAAAAACTAAAAGTAAAATATCAAAATTTGAATCAATATATCTAAAAAAATGATATCATATGTAATCCAAAAAAATCTAAACGTTTTTTGTCCAACTATTTTTCCAAGATCCGTAATATCTTTATTACGTGCAATTAATAGTCTGTAAGAATTAAACATGGTATATATCCATAGTAAAAGAAAAAGTATCAGGAAAATAGGTGTTAGAATCGTTCTTATAAAAATAATTATACCTATTATACCTGAAATTAAAAACATTATAAAGGAAATCCTAGCGGCAGTTCTTACTCCAAATGATGCAGCATATGTTTTAACTCCTAATTTTTTGTCTCCCTCTAAATCATGTATGCCTTCAGGGAGGTCATGAGCGCCATCTGCTAAATATGTGAATATTACTAGTAGTATCATATTTTGAAAATCATATGTATTAAATGAGATGTATCCAAAAAAAGATAAATTAATTGTTATGTCTCCTGTTGGAGGAATTACAGTCCAAATTGCTAGAAATCCAAATATTGGAACAACAATCCACTGCAGTGGAGTAGTTATTTCAGAGTAAGCTGGTAGTTTTACAATTTTTTTTAAATATTTATTATGAACCGCCACAAAAAGTGCAATAATACTTGCAAAACAAAAACATAAAAAACTTACAAGATATGAAAAAACAAATGTTAAGGCTGAAAATACAAGTGCAATTCCAAACATTTTTTTAATACTTATTCTTCCTGCAGGTAATGGTCGATCTGGATGGGAGATAGCATCAATACCAATATCAGTAATATCATTCCATAATAAAGTTGCAAAAAAACCTGAATATAGTGTTAAAATAGTAAAGATAATAACAATAATTATTTCTGATCCATATGGTTTTATTCCATATGAAAGCATTGGAATACAGGCAAACATAAAAATATATTGCACAAGTCTTATAGTAGAAAAAGAACGCCATTTGTTTAAAAAGATACTTGGTTGATTTAATAATTTGCCAACTTTATGTAACAATATTTTACACCTTTCATATTTTGGAACTTGTCTTACTTTTAATATAGTTAATCATTAATATTTATTTCCGATTATATCCTGATACAATATGTAAATGATGGTGAAAAAAATAAGTAACGTAGAAAAAAAGATAAGAAAGTATTATGAGGATATTTGGTCTCCACCAATACTAATTAAAAATAGAATTGATAACCCACTTTTAGGATTTCATTATGGGTTTTATGAAAAAGGTATAAAAAACTTCAAAGACGCAGCCATCAACATGAATGATTTTGTTGGTAGGCTTCTAAATTTAGATAATAAAAAAGGTCGTATTATTGATTTAGGGTGTGGTATAGGATCAACAATTATCTATCTAGCAATGAAATATCCAAACATAAAATTTTTTGGTATAACGCTAGCTCCTTCAGAAATCAATTTTGCAAAAAAATTACAAAAAGAAAAACAAGTAGAAAATGCTGAATTTATTTTAGGAAATTTTATAAAAACTAATTTTTCAGATGAATATTTTGATGGAGCTTTTGCACTTGAATCTTTCTGTTATGCTCAAAATAAAAGGGATTTTTTAAATGAAATAAAAAGGATATTAAAGTCTGGTGAGAAATTGTTAATAATTGATGGTTTTCTAAAAGATATATCACTTGCTTCATTCATGCAAATTGTATATAAATCCCTTCTAAGTAGACGTGCAGTTCCAAATTTAATGAATATTAATGATTTAAAATTATATCTTGAAGAAGGTTTTAAAGAGGTTAATATCCTTGAGTTATCACATAAAACAGCATTTCTATATAATTTTCTCCAACAGGATTATTTAAAGATTATAATTAAATTCTTCTATGTTCAATTAAATAGATTATTAAAAGGAAAATCATTTGAACCAAAAAAAGACATTGATTATATATGGGGTGCTCTTGTCCCAGAGTTGTTTTTGGGATTAAATAAAAAAATTGGATATTATGTTGTTACTGCAATTAAGAAATAAAAAAAATATTATACAGATGTAATTTAATAAAGTGATTAATAATTTTATGATTACAGATAAATATATATTTTATAAAGATATATTTAGAAATTGAAAATTTATGAATTTTCTTTTATTTAGAAGTCCAATTGAATTGACCAAACCTGGATCTACAACCTATGGATATGATACTAAATGTTATCCTCCATTAGGTATATTGTATATTGCAGCAGTTTTACTGGAAAATGGTCATAATGTTGAAATCATTGATCTTAGCTTTGAAAAACCATCAGAAGATATTTTACAAAAAAAATTGTTGTCAACAGATGCAATAGGACTTGAAGTTTATTCTGATAATTATAAAAATGTGGATAATTATGCAAAATTTTTAAAAAAAATAAATCCTGATATTCCATTAATAATTGGTGGACCTCATTGTATATTCTTTCAAAAGAAATCTCTTAATCATATACAAGAATCTGATATTGCTGTTACAGGTGAAGCTGAAGATGCAATTATTGAAATTTCAAATTATTTAGAGGGTACAAAAAAAATCTCTGATATTAGTAATATATTTTTTAGGGAAAATGGAAAAATTAAATCTGGTAAATCTTTTAAAGTTATTGAAAATATTGATAATATACCATTTCCTGCCAGGCATCTTATTGAAAAATATGATTATGATTTTTTACCAAAAGCCTTTGTTTATAAGAAACGATTAACCTTAATGGAATCTAGCAGAGGATGTCCATATCACTGTCTCTTTTGTTCACGATATCAAAACTTTATAAAAGATTATGGTTATCGTCAGAGATCTGCAGAAAACGTTGTAGAAGAAATCCTGGAAATTGATAAAACCTATGGATCTGTAATGGTAATTGATGATAATTTTTTAGCTGATAAAAAGAGAGCTCATAGAATATTTGAATTGCTCATAGAAAATAGAACTAATATTGAAATATTAATTATGGGGGCAAGAGTTGATTCCGCCGAAAAAGAGTTATATTCAAAAATGAAAAAAGCAAATGTTACATTTATTAGTTTTGGTATCGAATCTGGAAATCAAGATGTGCTTGATTTTTATAATAAAAATATTACTTTAAACCAAATAAAAAGAGCTGTTAGCCTATCAAGGGAAATGGGTTTTCAAACTTCTGGTACTATAATGTTTGGTGCTCCAATTGAAACAGAACAACACTTAAAAAGAACCATTAAATTTATTAAATCAATAACTCTCGATTTTGCAATTTTTACTGTATTAAAATATTATAAGGGCTCCCCTTTGTGGTTAGCTGCATTTAAAAACGGTAATATTAATGAAGATGAATTTTGTGTTATACCTGATTCTAGAAAAAATCTTGGCATGCTTTCATCTGAAGAGCTTATCAAATTTTCTAAAAAAGCATATACATCTTTTTATTTAAGACCCGCTTATTTTTTTGATCAATTTCGACAAGCTATTTTAAAAAAGGATTTTTGGTTGTTTAAAAATTATATCAGTAACAAGACTTTTGCACTTTTTCTAGATCCACCGTAAATTACAGATAGAAGAACATCGATTC
>JABAOH010125335.1_pt2 | contig 76083 bp, 68 predicted proteins | sample 7062181 | NCBI WGS metagenome assembly JABAOH01 (sample SAMN14538630, study PRJNA623070) | marine sediment metagenome | biome: marine biome [ENVO:00000428]; feature: marine pelagic biome [ENVO:01000023]; material: deep marine sediment [ENVO:00002113]; isolation source: pool of 5 deep marine... | reverse complement strand
GCGTAGGGTGCGATGGCCTCCGCCTCATCAGCGTGCAGGCGCAGGATGACGGGGACGCCGCCGTCCTCGCCGGGCATGTCGTCGACGAGTCGAAAATTGCTGTAGGAATCCATGAGTCGCAGTGTGTTCACGGCACGCGGGCTGAACGGATCGAGTTCGTAGGCGCGCTCGAGGTGGTCTCGCGCCCGGGTCATCTGGTTATCGCGCAGCAGGTTGATGCCGATGTCCTCGTGTGCCGCGGCGAGTCCCGGCTCGATGTCGATCGCTTTCTGGTACAGATCGATCGCGTCGCGATAGCGGCGGGTGATGACGTAAAAATGTGCCGGAAGCGCATGGATCTGGCCCCAGTGCGGATTGTAGGCCAGTGACAGCTCAGTCCACTCGCTACGGTCTGCATTGTTGAGCAGATCGAGCGATGCCCGCATTGCATAGACTTCGAGCGGCGGCCAGTCGTGCTCGCGAATAAGCTTGTCGGCCTCCTCGAGGGCGGCCTCGACCTCGTCGTAGTTGCCGCTCTCGAGGGACACGCGCGCAATCAGCAGCCATGCGCCGAGCGTTGCGCCATCGTCGAATGTCTGCCCGTTGACGAGGGGCTCGATGTAAGCGTTCGCGGCATCCTCAAAACTGCCGACGAGTACGCGCGCCGCGCCGAGCATGGCGAACGGGTTCGTCGGGTCCTGTTCCAGCACCTCGCGATAGATGTTCATGGCTTCGCTATTCTGGTGGGACGCGGCGAACAAATCGCCCCAGCGCACCTTGGTCGCGTAATCGTCCGGCGCGGCCGCCATTGCCACGCGAAACCACTCGTTAGCCTGCTTGAGGTTGTTCAAAGCCCAGGACGCTTCGGCCTTGACCGGCGCCGGCGTTTCGTCGCGCAGGAGATTGGCGTAGCACAGCGAGGCATCCGCGTTGCTACCGCGCCAGTACAGCTGGTCGCATTGCAGGATCGCCGGGTCGGTGACGGCCCCGTAGTGAATGTCGCGGGCGTAGGCGGTGCCGGCGCTTACGAGGCCGACGACGAGAATGGCGATGCGGGCCAGGTCAGTCATCTGTACCGAGCTCCGCTTCCCGCGCTTCGATCGCGTCTTCGATACGCGCCAGTTCGAGCATCTTCTGCAGCAGCTGTGACTGGTATTCGTTGGCGTCCATGTCTTCACGGCCGAGCCGCAATGCATCGATGTCGGCAGAAAGGGCATCGCGCTCCGCGATCATTGCGGCGAGTGCAGTATCGACGACGGCGGGGCGCGCCCCGCCGAGGCGGGCAAGCGCGAGTCGTTCCGAACGTTCGCCCTCCAGGCGTGGATGCTCGGTTGCGAGCTGGTCATTGCGCTCGAAGTAGTCGCCAACCCTGCGTTCGGCGAAATCGAAAGCCTCGCGAACCGTGATGAGGTCGTTCTTGTCGATGTCCGCGCTCGCGTCCGACAACGCCGCTGCGAAGTAGCCTCCGAACCGTGTCGCATGTCGCTCCGTTCCACTGCGGGTGGCGAGCACGAGAATGCGGTCGTCGCCGACCAGGAGATCCGCAGTTGCGCCACTCGCGCTACTGGTATTGACGATGAGCTGATTTCCGGCGGCGATGTCCTCGAGAGCGGCGGCAAGATCCTCGCCGGTCAGGTCGGGCCCTTCGATATTGAACTTGTACTCGTAGTCGTCGTAGCTGCCGTGACCGATCAGAAAGATGGCAAGCTGGTCATCCGGCGACAGCTCGCGCTGCAGTGCCGAGAGCCGTTCGAGTACAGCATTGCGCGTCGACTCGACCATGCGCAACAAGTAAATATGATTATCATCGGTCACCGAACGCGCCGCCGTGTGCACGGCTTCGACCTGCTGGTCGAACTGAGTTTCGTACACGGCCTCACCGGGTATACCCTCGACGATCAGTACGTGCAACTCCGCCACTGCGGCGGCTGGCAGCAGCATCAGGGCGGTCAGCACGCAATTCGTCGATCTCAAATCGTCCTCCAGCGGCGGCGCAACAACCATTCGCCGAATTTCAGGGACAAGAGAAACACAAATACGATCGGCGCGTCCCAGACCGGGCGCAGTATCTGTTCCGTGATGCCGACGCTCGAGTATCGCAACAGGTCGGGCAGCTCGCTCATATCCTCGGGTTCGAAGTAACGACCCCCGGTGGCATCCGACAAGCGCCTGAGCAGAGCTGCGTTGCGACGCAGGTTGAAATACTCGGACTGTCCGGACTCCGAATACGCACTTGCCCTGGCCACATGCGCTACTTCGCCATTGCGTTCGGCGATGGCTTCGAAAAACCAGCTGCCCGAGGCGCCGAGTGATACGTCGGCGATGAACACGCCGGCAGCGTCCGGGCTCGGGGGCAGGGCCACAGTGAAGGATTCGCCGTCTTCATGGGAGATGACGGCCGACACGCTGATGTCGTCCATGGGACGGAAAGCGTCGTCGCGAAATTCGGCGCGCAGCCGAATCCCGGACTCACCGTGACCGGCGTCCGCTGCCAGGGAAACGCCCTCTGGCGCGCTCGAGACGAGTGCGCGCATGAATTGTTTCCAGAACGTCTCGTGGCTCTGGTCCTCGAGCGGCATGCTCATCTGCCAGCGCCAGGTGCCGCCCGTGGCGAGTATGTACACATGGCCGCGCCCGAACGGCTGGGTAACCAGTAATGGCTGGCTACCCGAATCCGTGACGACGTCGAGCAGACTGACCGCAGCGGGTTTGAGGCTGCCCAGGGCCTGGTAGTCGGCGATTTCGGGGAGTTGGCGCCAGGCCTCCACGTTTTGCGCCGGTGTTTCGGCGAGTCGCAGCATCTCTGCATCGGCGCCCTGGATCGTCAATCGAACATTCGATTTGACGCGCGCAAACGTGTCCACGCCCGACGAGGGCAACCTGGCCGGCAGCAGGTCGGCGATCGCGGACTGTCCCCAGCCACCGTTACCGAGACCGTTGGGACCGGCCAGCATAAGCAGGCTGCCACCGCGCTCGCTCACAAATTCGCGCACGATTTCCAGCTGCTCACTGGTCAGCGACGCGGCCTCGACGCTGCCGATGATCAGGGCATCGTAAGCGAACAGCTCGTCGCGTGTCGCCGGAAAACCCTCTTCGAGTTCGTCGGCCGATTCGAGGCCCTGCCGGTAGAACTTGTTGGGACTGACCCGCAGCAGCGTTGCGAGACGAATGTCGCCTTCAGGATCCAGCGCGCGCCGCAGGAACTTGTATTCCCAGCGGGGCTCGCCCTCGAAATACAGCACGTTGAACTGCTGTTGCTCGACTCTGACGAGGACGGAACGCTCGTTGTTCCGCAGCTCGGGTTCCGTGTCGATGCCGTCGACGCTGAACTGCAGCTGGTGGTAGCCGGCATCGCGCAGATCGATCTCGATCCGCGCTGTCGTTGTCGTCGCGTTGGCCAGCAGGGTGACCGCCTCGGTCGCAAGCAGATTGTCGCCGTCGTATACGCGCACGCGAGCCTCGCCTTCGCGGTCATGCCTTATTGCCACACGCGTGGCTACGGTGCTGTCGGGAAGGGCTCTTTGCGGCGCAATGACCTGCGCAAGCTCGAGGTCCTCGGGTACGCGGTCCCGACCAATGCCAATCGTGTGTACCGGCACCCCGAATGCCGCGATCTCGGCCAGTTCCTCCGCCGAGAGACCGCCGGTCGTGTCGATGCCATCCGACGCGAGGATAACGGCAGCGAGCGACTGCGCGCGGGCGCCATCGATGATGCCGACGAGCGAGTTCGCGATCGACGTCACCGCACCGTCAGGCGTCTCGTCCGCAAAACTCTCGGTGCGTGATTCACTGCCGGACAATGTATACCTCTGTGCCGTAACACCGGTCGTATCGCCCGACATCACATCACCCAGTGCGGCGATAGCCCGGTCGAATCTCGATGTCGAGTCGCCGTAGGCCATGCTTTCCGATTTGTCGACGACAAGCGCAATCGTGTTTTCGCCGGGTTTGAGTTGCTCGGTCTTCAGCGCAGGTTGCAGCAACACGACCAGCACGACAGCGACCATGGCGAGCTGCAGCACCCAGACAACCAGCAGTTGCGGGATGCTCGCAGTCCGGAACCGCCGGACCAGGATATAGGTGATTCCGCCCGCGGCAACAACGGCAAGAATGGCGAGCATCCACGGTGGCCACTCGGCCGTAAAAACGAGTTCGCTACGGGCAAATTCCTGGCGGGAATATTTAAATAAGAACTCGAACAATGCTGAGCGGCGTCCCTGTCAGTGAGTCATCGCATAGATGAGATAATTGACGCCGAAACGGTAGGCCAGGGCGGTCATGTTCTCGGGGTAGTCGGGCCAGTCCGCATGCTCCCAGGCATCGCCGATGTCCATATTGTGATTGATGGCCACCATCAGGCGGCCTTCGTCATCGTAGATTCCTCGCCAGTAGGGCGTATAGCCGTCGCGTTCGTAAGTCACTCCGGAGTAGATGTACATGCGCGACGGAATCTGGATGCGCTGGTCGAGGTCGTACAGCACGTGAAAGGCTTCGTCATCCTCCGGGATGTCGACAATCGGGCGGTCCGGAAAGACCCTGTCCATCGAAGCCTTGAAGGCGGCCCATTCGAACGTGCCGTGAAAATCATCGACCATCAGGAACCCGCCGCGCAGCAGGTAATCGCGCAGTCGTGCAGCTTCCTGGACGTTGAGGTACCAGTAGCCGACCTCGACCGCATAGATCCACGGGTAATCGTAGATATTGCTGTCCAGCGGAATCAGGACGCGGCCCTGGTCGGCCGCGTCCACCGTGGTCAGCCTGTTGATTCCCTTGAGGAAATGATGCTCGGCCTCGGGCCAGTCAGTGCGCCACGCCTCGCCGCGATAGCCCGCCTGGGCATAGCGGTTGCCCGAATAGGCCAGCCGGACAAACTGGAATTCGCCCGGCTCCTCGCGCTCGTCGACCGTGACAGTCCTGAAGTCACCCTGGGCAAAGGCGAGCCCGGCCGCGCCGGCAACGGCAATGCACCCAGTGACGAGCAGTTTTCGGGCGAAATCGGGCATCTGTGGCCTGCGCTTCGGGTTCATGAATAATACAGACCCTGCGCCGACTGAATAATTTCAGTCACAGCCGGATTCTGCTCCCTTACTCGGGCTTCCGGGCACGAATCAGGAAACGGTCCGTGTTTCGCCCCAGCGATTCGTCGCGCATGTGCAGCGAGTGGTCGTCATCCGGGTTGTCGAGGATGTCCGATGCGGCTTCGACCACAAACCCGGCTTCCTCGAGCGCCGCCCTGGCAGCGGAGAGCTCCATGCGATGCAGCGCGCTATTGTCATTGCCCGCGCTGCCCTCGTGATCGATGACGATGAATACACCGCCCGGTCTGAGCGCGGCGTAAATGTCGGTCAAGAAGGCCTGCAACGCATCGGTTCCGCGGCTGGCATAGTCGTGCAGGTTGAGCGCCGTGAGTGCGGCGTCGGCTTCTGCGTCCAGACCCACAGCACCGGTTTCGGCATACAGTGGCGTGACATTGCCCAGCCGATCGGCCCTGGCCGTCATCGCTTCTTCCACGCGTGCCCGGCGCTGAACGGAATTGTGAGCGATTACGTGACCTTCGGGCCCGACTGCCGCCGACAGCACTTCGGTGTACCAGCCCGAACCTGCGGCAACATCCAGCACGGTCATTCCGGCGCCGATTCCGCCGAATTCGAGCACTTCCCGGGGGTGCCTGTTCTCGTCCCGGTCTTTGTCGCCAGCGGGTCGCTCGGGAGCTACAAGTGCGTCGTCGAATCCTTCGGCGAGCTTGCCTGATGCACCCGTCGAGGCCAAAAGCATTACGGCCGCGCAAACGAATAGCGGGTTCCTCGATGTCATTGTCTTATGCCTCCGAGCCGGGGGAACAGAGGGCCCTAGAGTAAACCACGAACTAGAGCCCTTCGAGTCGCATTATGAAGTCGTGCCGCCAGCGTTCGGCGCGCTCGATCAGGTTGAAGCAAAATACATGCTGCCCGGAGACCTTCAGCGTCGGGTCTGCGATCACAGGTGCCAGGGCGTATTGCAGCGCATCGGGCACATACTCCGGCGCAGCCATCAGGTGAGCGGCCCTTTGGCCTTGCCGTTTCAGGAAACGCACAGAATCGCCAACGCCGATTCGCAACGAAGTCTTGATCAATGCGCTGCGGTCTGCCGCCCCGGGCATACCGAGCCACGCATCTAGGTGTACACCACGATTCCGGATCTCGCGCAACCAGGCATCGATACGCTCCGCGTCGAAACACATCTGGGTGACAAGGTAGTTCGCATACTCTTGCTTGGCGAGGAGTTGTTCGACCAGTTCTTCATCGCTCGCGACCGGATGTCCCTCCGGATGAGCGCCGATACCGATCTCTATAAATCGGTGTTCGATGTCGGCGAGATCGCGCAGCAGGTCGAATGCCTTGTGATACGTGCCGACAGGGTTGTCCGCATCGCCGCCAGGAACGAAGATACTCACGATCGACATCTTGTTGATGCGGCCGATGATTTTCCTGAGATGTGCCTTGTCGCGCACCATACGCGCGGCGATGTGCGGAATGACCCTGAAACCTCTGTCGGCAAGGCGTTCCGACATGTCGAGCGTCTCTTCGACGCCCTTGCTTGGCGAACAGGTGACGGCGATGTACGAGCCCGGCTCGAGAATGTCGATTTTCGATTCGATCGTCGGCGTCGGGAAGATCTCCATGTAGGATTTGCGCACTGCATCGAGCAGTGCCGATCGTTCGCTTTCGTTGAGCTCACGCATCACCAGTCACCCTCCGTGAATTCTGGGCGATTCTCGCACAGGACGAATTGGCGAGACAGTGGATTGCTGGACCAAATCCGGTCACGTACTATCGGCGCGCATGACTGAGACGAAGAACCCGCCTCTCCTGTCGATCGGGCCGCGTGTCCGCAAATCGCCATTTTTCGATGCGACGCTGCGCTATGGTGCGACAGCATTCACGATCTATAACCACACATTTCTGCCGGCGTCCTACGGCGACAATGTTCGTGACTACTGGAGCCTCGTCAACGACGTCACGCTCTGGGATGTCGCGTGCCAGCGCCAGGTCGAGATCGCCGGACCCGATGCATTCGAATTCGTCCAGTTCCTGACGCCGCGCGACATGTCGAAGTGCGCGGTCGGGCAATGCCAGTACCTGCCGCTGACCAACCAGGATGGCGGCATCGTCAACGACGCGGTCCTGCTGCGAATCGAGGAGAACCTGTTCTGGTTGTCGCCAGGTGACGGTGATGTGTTGTGGTGGGCCATGGGCATCGCCGTCAACAGCGGTCTTGATGTACATGTCCGTGAGCCCGACGTATCGCCCTTGCAGTTGCAAGGACCCAAGTCGCCGCTCGTGGCGCGCGACCTGTTCGGTGACTGGCCCGTGCATATGAAGTACTACTGGCTGCAAGAGACCGATCTGGATGGAATTCCACTGGTTGTTTCCCGAACCGGTTGGAGCGGGGAGCTCGGCTACGAGCTGTATTTGCGGGACAGCCGATACGGCGATGAGTTGTGGGAGCGCGTCATTGCTGCCGGCCAATCCTACGGCATTCGGCCGGCGGCCCCGTCGACGATAAGAAGTATCGAGGGAGGCCTGTTGTCGTATGTATCGGATATCACGCTCGAAGACAGCCCCTATGTGATTGGTATGGACCGCTTTGTGGACTTTGATCAGGCCGGCGACTTTATTGGCAAGGCGGCGCTGCAGAAAATTGCGAACGAGGGGCCATCCCGCCGGCTCGTCGGCATCGAGATCGACGGCCCGCCACTCGAAGTGCCCAATGAAGAGTTCTGGGACGTCACCGTCGATGGCGAAAAAATCGGTCATGTGACGCGCTGCGCACACTCGCCACGGCTCGATCGCAATATTGGTTGGGCCAACGTGCCGGCAGCACTGGCGTCGATCGGAACAGAACTTGTTGCCGATTCCCCGGCCGGGGATCGGCGCGCCGTCGTATGCGAGGCGCCTTGGTTCAGGCCCCAGGTGAAGATTCCCGACGAGATGAAAGCCTAGACGGCGAAGTCGGCAACCTCGAAATCGCCAAGCGCATCCGATCCGTTCACGATCACGTCGAGCAGGAAAGCGGTCTCCGGCAGCACCTGCTGCATATAGAAGCTCGCGACCTTGCGTTTGACGTCATAAAACTCGCCTTCATTGTCCGCGATCGAGTCAACGATCTGCGCCCACAGGCAGCCGATGAACGCAAGGGCGAACAGTCGCAGATACTGCGTTGCGCAGCCGCGCATCGCGGCATCGTCTCCGGCCTCGGCTTTCGACTGCACCCACTGCGTCGCTTCGATGAGGTGATTCAGCCCCAGGCGCGCTGCGCCGGCGATGTCACCGTGGCTGCCATCCGCATACTCGTCGAGGACTGTCAGCCAGCCATCGAGAAACTGGTTTGCGAATTCCGTCATGCGGCCGGTGATCTTGCGCGACACGAGATCGAGGGCCTGGACTTCGTTGGTGCCTTCGTAGATCGGGGCAATACGGCAATCGCGGACCAGTTGCTCCATGCCGTGTTCGCGGACATAGCCATGGCCGCCATAGATCTGCTGTGCCGACAGCGTGCTGCTCATGCCGAGGTCGCTGAAATAGGCCTTGATGATCGGCGTCAACAGGGCAACCGTACTCTCCGCAACGGCGGCAGTCTCGGCGTCGGGAGATTTCTCCATGATGTCGATATTGAGGCCGGCGAACACCGAGAGCGCGCGTGCGCCCTCGACCTGGGAACGTATGGTCAGGAGCTGGCGCTTCATTTCGGGCTGATAGACGATCGGATCCGCTGCAGCCCCTTCTTCGGGGCGCGGCGCCGGTGCTTTGCTTTGCCGGCGCTCATGCGCGTAGTCGAGCGCATTCTGCAGCGCGATATCAGACAACCCCAGGCCCTGCAGGCCGACCGTAATGCGTTCCAGGTTCATCATCTTGAACATAGCCGCGAGGCCGCGGTTTTCTTCGCCGATCATGTAGCCCGTCGCATCATTGAATACCAGCGAACAGGTCGCGGATGCCTTGATACCCATCTTGTGCTCGATCGACGCGGTCTGCACGGTGTTGCGCTCACCAAGCGAGCCATCGTCATTAACGAGAAACTTCGGCACCAGGAAGAGGCTGATACCCCGCGTCCCGGCCGGCGCGCCATCCACGCGCGCGATCACGAGGTGCAGGATGTTTTCAGTCAGGTCATGGTCACCCGACGTTATGAAGATCTTCTCGCCACTTAGCTTGTACGTGCCATCGCCCGCCGGAGTGGCCTTTGTCTTCAAAAGACCGAGGTCGGTGCCGCAATGAGGCTCGGTGAGGCACATTGTCCCGGACCATACACCCTCGACGAGATTCGGCAGGTACTTGTCGCAAATCTCCTCGGACGCGGAGTGGGCCAGGCAGTGGTAAGCACCGCGACTCAGCTCGGTATACAGCTTGAATGCAACATTGGTTGCGCCGAGGATCTCGTCGATCAGGCCTTGCAGTGTTTTCGGCAGACCCTGGCCGCCGTGGTCAGGGTTGGCGTCGATGCTGGTCCAGCCGGCCTCGATGAATTGTTTATAGGCCTCTTTGAAGCCAGGGGGTGTCGTGACGTTGCCGTCGTCAAACGTGGCGCCATGCTCGTCGCCCTCGCGGTTGATCGCCAGCAACTCGGTGCTGGCGAATTTTCCCGCCTCCTCGAGGACGGCTTCGATCAAGTCGAGGTCGACTTCCTCGTAACCGGGCAAGGCATTAAGGCGGTCGATACCGATCCAGTCGCGGATGAGAAAGAGCATGTCCTGAATGGGTGCGTTGTAAATCATAATGTGTCAGTTTCGAAGTGGTGTGCCGTGCTCGAGCATGAAGCGAATCCGGTCCCGGGTCTCTACCGTTTGCCCGAGCGTCACGAACGCCTTGCGTTCGAGATCGAGTAGGTCATTTTCGGACAGTTCGGTTCCGGCGTCTATGTCCCCGCCGGTTACGATCATGGCGATTTGTGAACCGGTCGTGACGTCGTGGGGCATCAGTTTGCCGTCCTGATGGGCATTCTCGAGCCACGTCTGCATTTCAGTCCAGGCGTCGCGCCCCGGCATCGCGATGGGTTGCCGCCTCGCGGCCTCGTAGCCTGGCGCCAGCTTGTCGATCGCCTTGGTGGCCGCGCGCAACAGCCGATCCCGATTCATTATGTAGGTGTCCACGCCGTCGCGGAACATGGCCAGCTCCCTGGCCTCGAGCGGCGACCGCGCGGTCTTGCCGTAGCCAATGTTCATGAAGGCCTTCCAGGCAGCCTTCGTAATGTCGCCTTCGTGCTCGTACCAGCGGTACAGCATTTCCTTGACGCCACCGCCGCCGGGCACGACGCCGACCAGGGATTCCACGAGGCCCGTGACCGAGTTGGCGTGGTAGATGACCTTGTCCGTGTGCAGCAGGACCTCGAATCCGCCGCCCATTGACAGGCCCGAAGGTGCGGCAACGACCGGAATCGGCGCGTACTTCATCGCCTGCAGTGTCTTCTGGTAATGATCGAGAAACGCGTCGAGGCCGACCATGTCGCCTGCCTCGACAAAACCCAGGATCGTCGCAAGATCCGCGCCGCACGAAAAGTGCTGTGCGTCGTTGTGGATAACGAGGCCCCTCAGGTTGTCCGTCGCGTAATCGACCGCAGCCTCGAGCAGCCGCATCGAGTCCGGACCGAGCGCGTTGGCCTTGCTGTGAAACTCGACCAGACCGACGAAGTGCCTGAGTTCATAGAAACTCGCGGCGGCGTTTTCCTCGACGGGCTCGAGAGTGCGGCGTATTTCACTAAAACGTTTCACACCCTTGGCGCGCCGGAGCTTGCTGAACCCGCCATCGGATTCGAGGTAGCGCAATTTCTTTTTCTTGGCGCGGTAGAACGACTCGCCGGCCGCCGTCCTGAGGAACGCCGGCACGTCTCGTCCTTCGCTCTCCAGGCGGGCAATGAAGCGGTCGACGCCGATGATGTCAATCATTTCGAAAGGCCCGCGGATCCAGTTGTAGCCGAGCTTCATCGCGTCATCGATCGCGACGAGCGACTCGTTGACCTGCGGTACGAGCGACGCTGCGTAACACAGCGTGTGCGACAGCACTTCCCACGCGTAAGCGCCAAACGCATCGTCGAGACCGAGAAGTCCGGTGAAGTCTCCCGAGAGTTCGGCGTCGACCGCTGCCCGGGGCTTGCAGGGGGCGTAGTCGCGGTATTCGAATGTGTCGACGTCGAGCGTCTCGCGACCAACGCCGTCACCTGCCGTCCGGTAGAAGCCACCCTTGCCGCCCTTGTTGCCGACGAGGCCCGCGTCGATCATCCGATCCATGACCGGTATCCGCGCGGCCACGGCGTGAAACGCATCGTTTTCCGGAAGTATCGACTCGAGACTTTTCACGACGTCCGACATCAGGTCGATGCCGATCAGGTCATAGAGGCCGAACACGCCGGTCTTGGGAATACCGAGCGGCCGCCCGAATACGGCATCCGCCTGCTCGGGTGCCAGGCCCATGTCGAAGGCCGTGTGCAGGGCTTTCTGGATCGCATAAACGCCCACCCGGTTGCCCAGGAAACCCGGCGTGTCGTTACAGACGACGACGCCTTTGCCGAGCTTCTTGTCGCAGAATACTTCGAGACACCTGACGACGCCGGTTCTCGTGTCCTCTCCCTGCACGAGTTCGAGCAGACGCATGTAGCGCACAGGATTAAAAAAATGCGTGATCGCAAACTCTTTGCGAAACGATTCGGGCATGTCTGCGACGAGCAGCGAAATCGGGATCGTCGATGTATTCGACGACACGATCGACCCGGTCTTGCGAACGGCATCGATCTGCCGGTACAGCGCCTTCTTGACGTCGAGTCGTTCGACAACGGCTTCGGCGATCCAGTCCACCGTGGAGATCCTCTCCATGTCGTCTTCGATGTTGCCGGTCGTGATGTGGCGCAGCAAATCCTTGTGCAACAGGCCGGGCTGATTCCTGTCGAGCAGGCGCTCGATAGCCCTTTCCGTGACCGCATTGCGGTTGGGCCCCTCGACGGGGACGTCCAGCAGCACGACGTCGATGCCGGCGTTGGCCAATTGCCCGGCGATGCCGAGTCCCATCGTCCCTGCGCCGATGACGGCGGCGGTTTTGATCTCGTACATCGGTCTACTCTACACGGCGGGGTTGTGCCGGAATATGAAATTCCTTAGCAAGATGCGGCACTTGTTGGGCGCTTCCTGCGGGACCATGTGCCCGCTCTCGGGTATCACGGCGACTTCGGGGTTATTGAGATGGGCGATCAGCTCGTCGGTAGCGCGCTTGGGCGCCATCCGGTCCTTGCCGGCCACGATGACCTGCACCGGGCCCGCAACCCCCGGCGCCGCGTTTTTGCCATTGCCATAGTTGTTGCAGGCATGCAGGTCGGCGGCGAGCGCCTCCGGCGTGTTGCCGCGCATGATCTTCCTGCCGCCGACAACCATCGAGTTACCCGGTATCGGTCCCTGGTGGTAGTGGCCTGCAGCGCCAAATCCCCAGCCTGTCATCATTGCGATCGCGGCCTCGGGATCGTCTTGCGCCGCATTGAGGAGCGTGTCGTTGACGGGCGTTGCCAGGCCGCTCGTCACGAGCGTCACAGAACGCAGCCGGTCCGGGTAGCGCGACGCATACTCGAGTGCGACGAGGCAGCCCTGCGAATGGGCGACGAGCGAGACGTTTTCGATATCCAGCGTCGCGACGACGTCGTTGAGCCAGTCCGCCATGGCCTCGATGGACTCGAGCGGCGGCCCGTCGGAGTTCGTATGGCCGGGCAGGTCGAGAGCAAGCACCGAGTAATTGCGAAACGCAAAAAACCGCGACTGCAGGTTCCACGTCGTGTGATCAAAACCGCTACCGTGCAAAAAGATGACACACGGCCTGCGGTTGTCGAACGGCTTGCCCCCGGTCGTCGCGAATACCCGCTTGCCGCCAACGTCGAAGTACACGACTCAGTCCTTGGCAATACGTTTGGCGGCGCGCAAGCCGTTGTCGAAGTCCGCCTTGATGTCGGCAATATCCTCGAGGCCGACCGAGAGCCTGACCATATCCTCGGTAATGCCGGCAGCCTTCAGCGCCTCGGCGTCAATGCGCGAGTGCGTTGTCGTGGCCGGATGAATGACCAGGGTCTTCGCGTCACCGACATTGGCAAGGTGCGATGCGAGTTCACACGCTTCGATGAAAGCCTTGCCGGCCTCCCGCCCGCCCTTGACGCCGAAGCTGACGATCGACCCGGCGCCTTTCGGCAGGTACTTCTTCGCGAGATCGTGGCTGGAGTGCGAGGGCAGGGAGGGGTGGTTTACCCAGGACACCTGGTCGTGAGCCGACAGGTAGTCGAGCAACTCGCGCGTGTTCGCCATGTGCTTGTCCATGCGCAGGCTCAAGGTTTCGATACCCTGCAATAGCAGGAAGGCATTCATCGGGCTCATCGACGGACCGATGTCACGCATCGCTTCCGCGCGGATGCGAGTTGCGAACGCGCTTGGCCCGAATTCTTCCCAGAGGTTGATGCCCGAAAACGGGGCATAGGGTTCGGTAATCGTCGGGTACTTGTCACTGGCCCCCCAGTCGAAGTTGCCGCCGTCCACGACGGCCCCGCCAATCGCGACACCATGGCCGCCCATCCATTTGGTTACCGAGTGCACGGTCATATTGGCGCCATAGTCGAAACAGCGACACAGGTATGGTGTGTTGAACGTTGCGTCGACCATGAATGGCACGTTGTGCGCGGCTCCGATTTTTGCGATTTCCTCGAGGTCGAGGATGTCGAGCCCCGGGTTACCGATCAGTTCCCCGTAGATCAGTTTCGTGTTTTCCTGCATTGCCGCGCTGCATGCGCCTGTGTCGGTCGGATCGAAGAACGACGTCGTGATACCGAATCGTGGCAACGTGTTCTTCATCAGGCTGATGTTGCCGCCATACATCTGCGTGGATGCGACGATGTGATCGCCCTGACCGAGTATTGCCGTGATCGCACAGAACGTCGCCGCCATTCCCGACGACATGCAGACGGCCGCGGAACCGCCCTCGAGTGACGCGATGCGCTGTTCGAGTACACCAACGGTCGGGTTGGTGATGCGCGTGTAGGCATGACCGCCCCGCTCGAGATTGAATATCGACGATGCCGTATCGGTGTCGGGGAATACGTACGAAGTGGTCTGGTAGATGGGCGCGGCGCGCGCACCGAACTCGGGATCGACGGTCTGGCCGGCGTGCAGGCTCAGCGTGTCGAAATTCAGGAAACGCGACACGGTATCAGACCATCTCGAGCGCGTCGGACAATGCCTGGATCAGGTCGTCGGTATCCTCGAGGCCGACGGATGCCCGCACGAGGCCGTCGATGATGCCGACACGCGCGCGTTCTTCGGGTTCGACATCGGCATGCGTCATCGTGACCGGATGGGTGATCAGCGACTCGACGGAGCCGAGGTTCTCGGCAAGGCTCCAGAGTTCGATGTTGTCCATGAGTTTCTTGCCCGCCGCGAGGCCGCCCTTGACCTCGAACCAGAGCATTGCCCCGAAGCCGCTGGCCTGGCGCTTCGACAACTCGTGTTGGGCAAACGATTCGAGACCGGGATAGGCCACCTGTGCGACTTTCGGGTGTGCCTCGAGGAACTCGGCGATCGCCATGGCGCTGGCCGACTGCGCGTCCATCCGGACCGATAAGGTCTTGCAGCCCTGCAAGGTCAGCCAGGCAACCTGCGGCGACATTATCGTGCCCGTACTGTTCTGTATGAAGCGCACGGCTTCGCCATGTTCCCCGGTCTTGCTGATGACGGCGCCGCCGACTGTCGCGTTGTGCCCGTCCATGTACTTGGTCGTGCTGTGAATCGACACGTCTGCGCCGAGTTCGAACGGGCGCTGGAAATACGGTGTCAGGAACGTGTTGTCGACCGCATGGACGGCGCCCGCGTCCTGCGCAATCTGGGAAATCGCAGCGATATCCGAGCACTTCATCGTCGGGTTGGCCGGCGTCTCGGTCAGTACCAGGGCCGTGTTATCGCGCACCGATGCGGCGACGTCGTCCGGATTCGACGTGTCGGCGAACGTGTAGTCGATGCCGAAACGGCTCAGGATCTTGGTGCTGAGACGGTAGGTTCCACCATACGCGACGTCGGAGACGATGGCGTGTTTGCCCGCCTCGAGAAACGCGAGCATCGTCGCGAGTACGGCGCTCATCCCGGTGCCGAAACACGCGCAGTCGACACCGCCCTCGAGATCGGCGAGTTTCGTCTCGAGCGCCTTGACGGTCGGGTTGCCCGAACGCGAGTAAGTGAAACCCTTGCTCAGGTATTCGTCGACCGACGGTTGCACGTAGGTGGTCGACTGGTAGATCGGCGTGAGGATCGATCCCGTAATCGGATCCGGCGTTACGCCGGCATGAATCTGCCTGGTTCTGAAGCCCATTTTTTTTCCTTGTTGGGGAGGTATGGGTGCTACGAATTGCCTAATTGTAACGGGTCGTCGGGGTCGACGCCTTCCATAAACTGTTTCTTGCGGTCGAGATTGGTGAGCTGATAGACAAGCCCGAGCCAGTTGTTGACGATGGCCTTGCCGGTGTCGCCCCACGTGTTGTCGCAGTAGGGCAGCAGGGTTTCCTCGGGAAACTGCGGCGCATTCGCCTTGCCATCGCGCGTCAGCTTGGATATCAGCGCCTCGGCAATCTCCTCGCCTTCTGCAGTCAGGAAATTGTCCGGGATGCGCGGTAGTTTTTCCCGCTCCCCCGCGACGTAGCGGTTGTACTCGCGCTTGAACTCCTTGAGCAGGCTGATCGCGCCGTACTCGGGGTGCCCCTGGAAGTAAACGACCCGGAAACCGTCGGGGCTGACGGCAAGGTGCACGCCGATATCGCTTTCGGCCAGCACCCTGCATCCCGCCGCCTCGAATCGTTCACGCGGGATGTCGTTGTAGCGCGAGTGCGGGGCCTCGAAACGGGTATTGACGTCGCGCAGGATCGGGTGGTCCGGCGCCGTGCTGCGGTGCGTATAGACGCCCCATTGCTTTTGCGGAAGATGCACACGGTCGATGTCGTAGTAGTGCTTGACCAGTGCATGCGTCGCCAGGCAGGAACAGAAGATCGATGCCACGTTCGTCTCGGCCCACCGTACGACATCGATCAACGGCTCCCAGAATGGCTCATCGACGAGATGTGGTTCGATCACGTTCGCACCCGTGATGATCAACGCGTCGAGGCCTTTCTCAGCGAGATCCTCGAATGCGAAATAGTGCTTCGCAATATGCGCCCTGGCCGCCTCGCCGCGATTCAGCCCGGGCAACGAGAACGGGTAGACGAAGAATTGCGCAATCGGGTTGCTGCTGCCGACAAGATGGATGAACTGCCGCTCGGTTGCCTGCAGCGCCGCATCCGGCATCATGTTCAGGAGGCCGATGTGAAGCTCGCGGATGTCCTGGTGTTGCGCACGGTCGAGCGACAGGACGACATGGCCGTCTCTTCTCAATACGTCGAACGTCGGCAGCTGGTTGTGTGCGACCAGGGGCATGCGCCGAATGATCGCACAAAAAAAGCCCGCCGAATGGCGGGCTTTTCGTGTGCTTGTGCCGGATTACCCCGGATACTTGAGCCCGTCCGCGATGATCGCCTCCAGGCCATCACGGATGATCTGGCCCCAGCGGCGCCCAAGGCGGCGGACTTCTGCACGATTTCGCGGCGGCGAGGACTCGAACATCGTAGCCCCCTCGGCCGCACGGCGGTCGACCGCGCGGGCCAGCACGGTATGGCTGATCGAGTCGCGAAGCTCCAGAACCAGCGTGGCCTCACCGACCCGGTCGATAAGGATGCGGCTGCGTCCGATCGTCTCGGGCGGTACGCGGGAAACGACATCGAGCAAGCCAATATGGACGTCGAGTACATCGGGACCGGCCTCGTCGACAACCTCGAAGACCGTGCTCCTCATGATTTCCTCGCGGAACGCACCAGCGATCTCTTCCTCGAACAGGGCTCTTGTGGCCTCGTCGAGCTGGAATTCGTTGCTGCTGCTGCGCGAACGGGACGACGTGGTTCCTGCCCGGCCGCTGTAAGGACCGTCGACGTTGCGGTATTCGACGCCAAGATTGTGGAACCGAACCTTGCTGATGCCGGTCAGGTCGAGGTCCGTCCGTGCCCAGACCGCGTCCATGATTGTTCGATCGATTCGGGTCAGGCCGTCGTGCGTGACCTCGGCATCTTCACCCGTCTGGAATTGCGGGGTAGAAGAACACCCTGCAGCAACCGCGACAATCGCGATTGCGGAAAAGACTCGCATATTCACTTTTTTGCCCCTTTGGTCAGGAATTTCTTGTTGTTACACGACAATCTTAGCCCATCGGGATTTCGAGACCAACGCAGAACTCGTAACAATTCGTGTCTGTACCTACTTCTTGTCGACAGTTACCCAATCGATGATGCGTTCCTCGAGAATCGGATAGAACGGGTTGTATCGCAGGCGGAGCAGCCAGTCGCTCGAGAGTTTGAGCAGGCCGCGCTCCCCGCGAATGTCGATCTGGCCCAGGTAGAGTTCGCCCGGATCGTCCGGCCGGTACTGGCCGTACAGAGGATCATCGGGCGGAAACGGCAACGCCACGTGTGATAGCGAGATGATGCCGCGAGGCCAGGACAGGCCCAGTTGACGTGTCTCGGTAACCTCGGCCGAAAATGGCGGTTTATAGCGTTCGATCACGGCCGTTCCCAGCGGATCCGCGTTTGCGATCAGGCGCAGCCCGAAAGGCAGCGAGCCGTCGCCGATCAGGCGATTCGTGAACGGGCCCGGGTCCGCCACAAGGATTGGCGATGCAATGGCGGAGCGGTTGATGTCGAAGAGCACGAGTTCGTTACCGTTATCCGGCAGTCGTCCGAGCAGCCGATCGACGAGCGCATCCGTCGATACCGTCGCGTCCACTGCCGACTTGAACACGATAATCGGCGGCATCTCGTCGCCCCGGCCCGGCGATACCAGCTTCGAAATCCGGCTGGCCGTGTAGCGCGTCAGCTTGTGCACCTGTGCTCCGGCATTGACCGGAAACGAGTTGTACTTGTAAGGATCGAACTCGGGTATGACGTCGGCCCACACGAGGCGGCCGAACCCGGGTATGCGGCCGAGCGCCGCAGTGGGTCCGGCCAGCGCCGCCGCCCGTGAGACGCCAATGGCCGGGGAAACGAGTATCAGGCTTGCCGGCGCCTTGCCTTCCTCATCGAGGGCCCCGATTGCCAGGTCCAGCGCCAGGGCAGCGCCTGTCGAGTAACCGGCAATGTGAATCGGTTTGTCCCCGAGGCCCGTTGCCAGGTGGTCATACGCAAGTTCTGCTGCGGCGGCCCAGTCCTGCCAACGGGAGAACCTGAGGGCCGCGGGAACCGTGCCGTGGCCGGGAAGCCGCAAACCGAGAACCCGGAATCCCATCGCATTGAGTCGCGCGCCGAGCGTCCGCAGGCTGTAAGGAGAGTCGGTCAGCCCATGCAACAACAGGATGCCGCCACGCGGGTTGTCGGCATCGAGCAAGAAAGTCCGGTTGAAGTCCGGATCGCGCGTCCGCGGGTCGGCTGCGCTGCCGCTCGAGTAGCGATTGAGCACGAACGCATCGCCCGTCGGCACCTTGCGATAAACCTCGTCGTCCAGTTCCGCAAACACGCGCTCCTCGAGCGCCAGGTAATCATCGAGGGTCGCGATTTCGTCAGCGTCTCTGGCCGTGAACTCGGTCTGCAGCCGCGCCATGTGCCACAGTTCGAGCGGCTGGCCGCCGAACGCGGCGACACCTGCCACGACAACAACGACTGCAACTGCCAGCCAGCGCCATCTCAGGAATCGCTCGAGTTTCATGCCCATGTCATCGCCCGCCGGTCAGCACCCAGTATTCCGTATCCTCGGGCGTCCTGATGCGATACAGCAAGCGGCTTTGCGGCGCCCGGTCCTCGGACGTTAGTCGCAGAAACAGGTCGTCGTAGTACTCGGGTGTCTCGAGACTGAAATTGTGGAAATTCCGCGTGCGATTCACGGGCGTTACGTCGACGAGAGTAATCAGCTCGTCATCAGGCTCCATGATGTCTGAAATCATAATCGCTTCGTCGAGCATGTCCGGGCTCAATGTGCTTTCGCCAGCGCGCTTTTCGCGGTTGATCAGCCGGCTGACGAGCAGTGCCCGGTCATTTGACGAGACGTATACGATCAGGTCACTGGCAAACGCCCGGATCTCGTGCCGGAAGCGCTCGTTGAATTCCGCGTGATCCACGTCGGGCGCCGTCAAAATGACATGATTGAGTTCGCGACCCTCGTCGGCCCACGTCGGGTCCTCGTACAGCTGGCTGAAGGCCTGCGCCACCACCTCGGCTCCCATACTGTTCGCAACGATCGACAGATTGTCCGGCTGTATGGTTGCGACGATCAGCTTGAGAGCTGCTGCGAATTCGGCACCGGATTGCTGCGCGACACTTCGCGCCGCCCGGTAGCCACGCAGCGACGATCCCTGGTCGCCGGGCCAGTCAAAGACGAGCACCGGCGTATCGATGTCGAGTACCGACGCGATAAACGCAGTCTTGCGCAGCGCTGACGCAAAGCGCTCGCGGAAGCCGTGAATCACAACAAGCAGCGAGCGGTTGGGCGACTCGTTGACGACGGCGCGCAACTCGTCGATGAACTGCTGCTCCGTGAGCGCCTGTGCCGCCGACAGCCGGATCTCCTCGTTTTGAAACCAGTCCGTCGCGTTGATAATCATGCCCAGCCCCAGCGACGGCCTGATGCTGGCGTCGAAAGTGCCGACCGTCAGCGTCTCACTACGGTCTGACGTCGCCCGTTCTTCGACCGGTGTTTCAATGCCCGCGATGACGCGATTCGTGACGAAGAAGTGCCGGTATTCGCCGTCCACGTCTGTCTGCGAGACCGTCATGCGCCGGAAAAGGAATGCCTCCGCATGACGAATCGCCGCATCGGTCGACATGAAATAGAACCAGTAGAACCAGCCCGCCAGGATGACGAGAAGGATCAGGAGCGCTGCTATCACTCGCTTCCGGGTAATGGTCATCTGTGAGAATGTAACGCATATGAATACCCCGGCGCATCGCTGCTCCAGGAGGCTCTTGCTCCTTGCACTGCTGTTATCCGCGAATGCGGCGGCGCTTGGGCAGGATGAAGCGGCATCTTCGACTCCGCGCGCACCCGAAACCACTGAGTTGGAAAAAGAATTCGCCTGCCCGGATCATGTGTCCGAGCCGGAAACCACGGGGGCCGATCCGCGGTGTCTCGAGCTGGAAAGCGTCGAGCGCGACGATACTGCGGATATCGACACCGAAAGCACGGTCGATACCGCCGAACTCAGGAGTGGCTTCATAGTCACGGGCGACTTCCGGCCGCTCCTGAATCACGTGGACCGGACCAATCGCGCCGGCGAGGATTCGACCGATACGACGGCACAGGCTAGGCTGCGGCTCAAAGGTTCCGCCCGGCTGTCGGACCTGATCGGCGTGGGCGCGCGCGTCGCGGGTCGCTGCTCGTCCGACGACTGCGACCTGGAGTGGGTTACTGCTCGAGCGATACCGCAACAGAACGGGCTCGAGCACGGCCAGTTCACGTTTGACGAGATGTACGTGCACTTTTTCCGAACCAACCGATTCGATTTGACGCTCGGCCGGCAGCAGACCCGAATGGTGCTGCGCGGCGGTGTTTTTTCCCGATCGCTGGACCGCAACAACAGCAACAACACGAACATTACCTGGACCGACGGCGCGCACTTCGCGCTGCGCCAGCGCTGGGGCTGGGACGGTCACGTCATCATCGATCACAATACGGCGGGAGGGTCGGGCAGCGTTCGCCGCGGCCAGCTCGATTTTACGCCGAGCAGCGCGCGCACCTCGTATTACGTGGGTTCCGAAAAGCTCGTACCACTGGGCCCGATCGTGCAGCGGTCGGTGTCGATAACCTACCTGCCGAACGCACTGATGGTCGACGGCGAGGTCGACGGTCGCCGGGAAAGCTATATCGGCTATGTCGGGCGCATGGCGTTTCGCTGGCCGTTACAGACCAGCGGACCGTTCTTCCGTGGCGGTTTCGAGGTGGGTTACGCTCCGAACGTGCCGACCCCGGAAGGCGCCAACCTCGCATCCGAGGTCGACGGGCTGGCCTGGAATGTCACGGCCAGCATCATGCAATTCCGTCCGGATCAAAATATCGGGCTCAACTACAGCCGCACCGGCGCCGGCTGGCTGCTGTCGCCCAATTACGTGCAGAACGAACAAGCCATCGAGCTGCGTTACCAGTGGCGGCCGCAGGACCGGCCGGCAATCGATCTTCGAATTCGCTGGCGCGAGGACATCGAGCAATTGACCACGGCCAACCAGAAACGCGAGCGGTTCGACGCTTTCCTGCGCCTGACCTGGCAGTTCGGCCGCTGATGTTACAAATAAGCATTAGCACTGATCCCACACGGCGCACGTAAATCGGTATGATTCCGCGCACAAGTAAGAAGAACTCCGGATATCAGGAGAGGGGATAATGAATCACTTGATCAATAAAGCGGCCGTGCGGGTGGCCGCGCTGGTGTCATTTGTCGCGCTGCTCACAGCCTGCTCGAGCGGACCGCGAATCGTCACCAATTCGGCGCCCGGATTCAGCCTGGCGGGTTACCAGACCTTCAGCTTCCTGCAGCCCTTATCGACCGACAACGGCAACGTGCGAACGCTCCTGAGCAGCGAGCTCATCAACTCGGCGCAGCGTGAGCTCGAAAACGCCGGCCTGCGACATGTCGATCGCGGTGGCGACCTGCTCGTGAACTTCGTCGTGTCGACGCGCGAGACGCTGCAGACTCGTCCGAGTTCGGGCGCATCGATCCATCACGGGGCCGGACGCTATGGCACCTGGGGCGGGTACAGCATGTCGGTGTCCACGACCGAGGTGGTCCAGCGCACTGAGGGCACCGTCGGGATCGACATCATCGATGCGCAACGCCAGCAGCTCGTCTGGGAGGGCGCCGCAACGGGCCGTGTCACCGACCAGGTGCGACAGAACCGGGCGGCGGCTGTCGACCTGGCCGTGCGCGACATATTTGCACAATTTCCCTGATTAACAATTAGCTCAAAGGTCCAGTCATGAAGAAGATGGGTGTTCTTGCGGTTGCCATGCTGGCGACCACCTCATTGTTTGCCGACACGCTCGAACTCGCCGATGGCCGCCTGCTCGAGGGCGATTTCATCGGCAGCAGCAACGGCATCATCATGTTCGACACGGGCGAGGGAATTGAAGCCTTTCCCGAGAGTGAGGTCGTCGGCATGTGGTTTTCGAGCGGCGTTGCGACGCGCGAGGCCGAAGCATCGACGGGACCTGCGCCGACCATAACCGTGCCGCAAGGCACGCGCCTGGTCGTCATCATGAACGATACGCTGGATTCGAACCGTCACAGTGCCGGGCATCGCTTCCGGGCGCAGCTCGATAGCGCAGTCGTCGTCGACGGCGTGACCGTATTGCCGCGTGGCACGACGCTGCACGGCCAGATCACGGCGGCACAGCAGTCGGGCAGGGCGGTCGGCTCCTCCTCATTGTCCGTCGAGTTCACCGACGTCATGGTTGACGACGTCCTGTACCCGATCGCGACACAAGGTCTCAATGCCCGGACGAGCGGAGAGGGTGCCCGCACGGTCGGGCGCACGGCGAGAGCGGCAGCCATCGGCGGCCTTATTGATGGCAGCTCGGGCGCGCGCACAGGCGCACGCGTCGGTGCAGGTGTGTCGATTCTGACCAGCGGTGCAAGCATCAATATCCCGCGTGGCACGATCGTCGAGACTTCAATCAGGACGCCACTCGTCCTGCCCATGTAAGAGGTGACATTAATGAAACTCCGCAACTCAGCACTCGCGGTCCTGTTATCGATCATGCTCGTGCCCGGGCTGTCCTCCGCACAACAGGGCGAATGGCTCGTGGCGCCTTATATCTGGATGTCGGATGTCGGTTGGGACATCTCGGCGCGTGGCAGCGGCACGATTGCGTTCAGCGACATCGTCGACAAGATCGACGGTGCGGGCCTCATCCGCGTCGAGTACGCGCGCAACCAGATCGGCTTCACGTTCGACTATGTCGGCCTGTCCTTGTCCGATAGCCGGCGCATTTCGACCGGGGGAATACTTCCGGTCGATATCGATATACGTGCAAACGTCGATATGACGGTTTTCGAGGCCGGCGCATTCTGGCGGCCGTCGAGAACCGACAGCGGCATAGACGTAATTGCCGGTTTTCGGACCACGGACGTCGATTCGAACCTGATCGTGACGCCCGCCAACACCCAGCCACAGCGCTTTGATTCAAGCAGCAGTTTCACCGACTTCTATGCCGGTGCTCGCTACCTGCACCGCTTCACCGAGACCTGGGATTTCTCGATTCGTGGCGATTACGGAATCGGTGGATCGGATGGTGCGCTCAACCTGATGGCAAGCGTCGGTTGGCGTACACGCGGTGCATTCGGTATGTCGCTGGCCTACCGGCACCTGACGTTCGACATCGACGAGCGCATCGAGGGCGAGCCCGCGACGAACAAGTTTGATTTTTCGGGGCCCGCGCTGGGCTTCATGTTCCGCTTCTGATTCGACTCAAACAGAGAAAGATGACAAGTAGCAAGATTGCGAAAGGGTTTGTTGCCGGTGCGGCAAGCCTTATAACGATGACTGTTTATGCCGCAGGCGGTGCCGGCGGCGAGATCGAGAAAGTCGATCCGAACGTGCATTTCCATCCGAAAGGCAAGCCGCCGTCCGAGCACACGCTCAAGGTGCTGCAGGAAGCGCGCGACTCGATGCCGTTCGACGACTACACGATCAACCTGATCACGCCCGACAACGGCGAGAAATTCGCGGTCGAGTTGTCGAACGCGACGTTTACCAATGTCGAAGGCTTCCTGCACGACGATCCCGACCTGTCGATCACGATCAATCGATCGGACCTCGAGAACATCATGATGGGTGTCAAGAGCTTCGCGGCATCGATCGAGGACGGTACCGCGCAGGCTGAGGGCAACGTTGACATCCTCGGCGAGATCGCGCGGACGCTCGTGACCTTCGAGATGGGTTTCGAGATCCTGCCCGGCACGGCCGGGCCTGCGGGGGATGTCGACCTGAACCCGTACGAGGTCTCGGACAATTCGGTGCAGCTGAGCGGTGAGTAATCCGTGGCGAGATCTGCGTTAAAGCGAACGGCCCCGCTCGGGGCCGTTTTTTGTCTGCTTCTGGCAGTCTCGCTGACGCAGGCGCAGGAAGTTGCCGAGATTCCGTTCTGGCACCAGCCGGCTGGCAGCGCCGGCCTCGGCGGCGGCCTGCGCTTCGGCCAGGATCCGTACCTCGCAGCCGACAACGACGACCATCGTAACCTCGACCTCGTCCCGTTGTACCTGTACGAAGGCAAGTACTTCTTCGCCCGCGGCGCCTCGGGCGGCATTCACATCGTGAACAACGACGACTACCAACTCAATATCATGGCGCGCTATCGCTTCCAGCAACTCGATCCCGATCGCAACGAGTTTTACGAGGGTCTCGAGAAACGCCGCCAGACGCTCGATGCCGGCGTCGAGTTCCGCATTACCAAGGCCTGGGGCGAGCTGGCGGCCAATTGGCTGACTGACACGCTGGATCGCCACAATGGCCAACAGGCGCAGGTCACCTACCGCTATCGCTTCGAAACCGGCCGCTGGTCGATTTCGCCGTTCATCACCTGGACTTACCAGGACAAGAAGCTGACCGATTACTACTTCGGCGTCAGCGAGGCGGAGGCCACGATCGACCGGCCGGCGTTTTCGGCGGGTTCATCGCAGTGGAATACGTTCGGTCTCAACACGGCCTGGCATTTCTCGGATCGCATCGTCTTCTTTGCCAACGTCGCCTTCTCTGGCGCCGACTCCGATGTCTGGGACAGCCCGCTCGTGGAAGAGTCGAACATGTCGCAGTTCTTTGTCGGCGGCACGTATACGTTCGGCAACGCGCGCAAGCCTTCGGATATCAACGATCCGCTTCGCAAGGGCGAATGGGCCTGGCGTGTCAACTACGGTTACCAGGCGTCGGGCAATATCGTCAGCGAGATCGACCAGGGTGACTTCTCGAAGAGTGAGCTGGCGGACACGCGTATCGGCGGCCTGACGTTCAGCAAGCTGCTTCACGACGGTCCGCGCGTCGACTTTCTCGGCCGCTTCGCGCTGTTCCGGCATTTTGAGGAAGACGAGGGCAACGGCAACTTCAACAGCTACAACGCTTACATCATGGCGATGGGCAAAGGCTACTCGGGCTGGACCGGCGAGGAATGGTTCCGCTGGGGCTTCGGCTTCGGTATGTCCTATGCCGACACGGTCCCGATCGAAGAGCAGCGCAAGCAAGCCAATCGCGGCGAGAACACCGCGCACTTCATCAATTACCTGGAGATGATGCTCGACTTCCCAATGCGGCGCATGACCAAGGCCAAGTGGGCGCAGGACTGCTACGTGGGCCTGTCGATCGTGCATCGTTCCGGTATTTTCGGAACGTCCGACCTGCTGGGCGATGTGTCGGGTGGCAGTGACTGGATCACGGCCCACCTGGAGTGCGTACGATGAGAGTCATCACAATCATCTTTGTGCTCCTGGCCTGCATGGGATCGGCCAGTGGCGAATGGCAGGCAGATCCGGCGAACAAGAAGCAGGTTGCCTCGGCCAACGCGATCGAACAGATCAAGGAACGCATACCGCGCTCACAGCCGTTCTTCGAGGACGCTTACGGCATGGCCGTATACCCGTCCGTCACCCGCCTCGGATTCGGTTTCGGCGGTGCCGTTGGGAAGGGCTTCGTCATCGAGGGCGACACCATCATCGGCACGACCCGCTTCTGGCAGTTCACGTCGGGCATCCAGGCCGGTGTCCGTAACTTCAGCATGGTCATCCTGTTCAAGGACAAGACAGCGCTCGACTACTTCAAGGAAAGCAAAATGCAGTTCCTCGGGCAGGCGGGTCTGGCCGCGTTCACCAAGGGAGTCGCCGGTACTCCGGCGTTCAATGACGGCGTGGCGATCTTTACCGTAACGCGACTCGGCCTGATGGGCGAATTCACGGTGTCGGGCGCCAAGTTCACTTATCGCCCGATGCCCGGGCTTGAACAAGACACAGAATGAGCCGCTTTATTGGAATCCTCGCGCTGCTCTTGCCGGTTTCCGTACTGGGTGATGATCCTTTGCCGATTCATCCCTATCTTTCCAGCAAGTACTATGCATCGGTCGGGCTGTTCCTGCCCGACCAGGACGTGAAGCTCAGCCTCGATGCCACGTTATCGGTGCCAGAGGGTGCAATAATCCCTTATTACGATTTCTCGCAAACCTTCGGGACTAAAACTTCGGACGAAACGTTTTCCGCAGAGATCGGCTGGCGTTTCGGCAAGAAGTGGCAATTGCGAGGTCAGTATTTCCGCGTTGAAGACAAAGCGACTGCCACACTCGAAGAAGACGTCGAATGGGGCGAGTATATCTTCAACTCCGGCTCTTCCGTTGGCGCCGGGACCGACATGCAGGTCACCCGCTTGTTTTTCGGCCGTCACTTCCGTTCGACCGAGACGGGCGAGTTCGGACTTGGCATCGGCAGCCATATCCTCGACATTTCGGCATACCTGGAGGGTAATGCGACATTGAGTGGCCAGGATGTTGGTTTCGTCGAGGAGCGGGCAAGTATCAGCCAGCCACTGCCGAATTTCGGCGCCTGGTACATGCACGCATTTTCCGCAAAGCTTGCTGTGATGGTTCGTCTCGACTGGCTGTCGGCAAGCTTCGACAAGTATGACGGTCGCATCGTCAATGCGGCGGCTTCGCTGGGCTATTCAGTGGGCGACCATTTCGGGATCGGCCTCGCCTACAACTTCTTCGAAATCGATTTCAAGATCGATGATGAAGACTGGCGGGGCGGAATTCGGACGCGCTTCAATGGACCCTATATTTCGCTGACGGGGTACTGGTAGCCGGGCCGATGTTTGCGCGACTGAAAACATCGCAGAATCGAAACTTCGTGCTCGAGATGATCGAAGCCCAAATTGGCAACTAGGGAATCGGAATGGATTCTCCATTGGGAACCGCAAAGCCGCGCTGAAAGCCAGGCCGCCCGGCAAGCTGGCGGTACCATCGGCAAACAGCCGGGAAATCGTCGAGTTCGATTCGCTGGTACTCGTACCGGGACGCCCAGCACCAGATCGCGATGTCCGCAATGGAAAAGCTGTCGCAGACGAATTCGCGGTTCTCGAGTCGCGCATCGAGCACGCGGTACATGCGCAATGCCTCGCCGTGATAGCGAGCCTCGGCATATTCCGACTTGCCTGGGTTGTACTTGAGGAAATGATGCGCCTGGCCAAGTAGCGGCCCAAAATTCCCCATCTGCCACATCAGCCACTGCATGACACGCCAATACTCCGGGGTTCCGTGATTTGGCAAAAGCCGGCCGGTTTTCTCGGCCAGGTACAGGAGGATGGCGCCCGACTCGAACAGCGCGAAATCACCGTCCAAAATCGCCGGGATCTTGTTGTTGGGACTGATCCTGAGAAACTCCTTGTCGAACTGTTCACCTTTGCCGATGTCGACCGGCACGACGTCGTAGGGAAGGTCGAGTTCCTCGAGCGCAATCGAAATCTTGCGTCCGTTCGGCGTGCCCCATGTGTAAAGCTTGATCACGTTAGGTTTCCTGAAAGTGGCGCCCCAAGTGTACGCGATGCGCTTGCCCGCGACCGGTTTCCCGACCCTCGGCCGTCTATTCGGACACAGGGGGCAATAACGGGAGACGACCATGAACGGCGTTAAGACAAAGACAGTCCTGGCCTCCGCCGTGGCGGCACTGCTCTGCGGTACTGCCGGCGCGACAGAGCCCTGCGGCGACTTCGGCGAATGCAAGGTGCTGGTTGAGATCAATTCGTCGGATGGCGACATTGGTTTTCATTTCCTGATGGACGGTGACAATCTGCGCTACGGCGCACTGTTCAACCCGAAGCATCGGAAGATTTACTCGTACGGCGCTCGCCGGGAGCTGGCGCACCAGTTCGTGACCGAAACATTCAACGAGAGCGCCGAGCCGCTGTGCTGGCATCCGGAGCCGGAAGATGACGAATACGGTGAGCCGGTCGTAACACTTGAAGAATTCATCGACCGCTGGATGGACGGCACTTATCACTTCTTTGCAATCGGCGAAGGTTGGGAAACCTCGTACGGTCAATCCGAATTGTCGTTCAATCTTCCCGCCGCTCCGGCCGATGTCGAGTGGGAAGAGGAGGAAGACGGTGACGATACCGAAGGCGAGATCACCTGGCTGGCAGGCAGCGATCTCGGTGAATGCGCCGATGAGGATGATATTGCCGAGCTGATTGCTGAGGGCGTTCTGCCGATGAATCCGGCCAACGTGCCGGTAGCCGCCTGGGAGGTCGTGCTCGAACCTGACGTTGAAGACGGTGATCCGCTCAATGGCATGAACTACGTCGTCCGCATCCCGGGCGACGCCGAAGAACTCGAGGTCGAAGTGCCCGACGACTATCTCGAAACGCTGCCGGATAACACGCCAGCCAAGGTCGAAGTCGGCGCGATCGGTTTCGATGACAACGCCACGTTCACGGAAGAGGGCGACATTTGTCTGAATGAAGATGACCCGGACGAATTCGATGATTTCGACGGCTGCGGATTCGAGATCGAAGAGGACGATTAAGATCAGGCGCTGCAGCCTTTTCGTGGCGGGGCTGCTGTTGACCGGCAGCCTCGCCTGGCTGCGTCTCGGCGATGCGCCGGAGCCACCTGACGTCCCTGTCGCGGCTCTGGTCGAGACGATCGAGGTTGTGGATCTGCAACCGGTGACGGCACCTCCCCCGGCCGTTGCCGAGTTGCGGGTCCCGGCCGAGATCGCCTACTTCGAGGCCGTGCTCCTGCAGGGCGGATTCGCGTCGAAGAAAACCGCTATCCGTGAACTCCGGCATATTGGCACCGAGGACGCGACTAAAGCCCTGAGCCTTGCGCTCGGTGATGGCGATTCACGGATCCGCCGCGTGGCGCTAGAGGCGCTGGCGTCGATTCAGGGTGACGCTGCGACAGCGGCGATCGGGAGTCTCTACGCCGACCGCGATCCGCGGGTGCGTGCCGATGCAACATTGTCGCTCGCGATGACGGGCGGCGCTTCGGCCGTGGAATACCTCAGGCTTGCGATTCACGATCCCGATCCGCTTGTTCGCCGGGCGGCTGTCAATTCCCTCGGCGATATTGGTGACGACTACTCGGTGACGGTCATCCGGGAAGCCCTGGAGGATCCGGATGAAGAGGTGCGCCAGCGAGCTGTCGAGGTAATCGATGAAATCAATGACGATGCGGCGTTTCGCGCGCTCTACCCACCGATGCCCGACTAGTACTTGCCGATCATCGTGCGACGCGGCTTGACGACGTTGAGTACGATAGACGATGACGCGTCCTTCACGGCCGGCATGCTCAGCAACTCGCCGTCGATGAACCGACCGAATGACTCGAGGTCCGGTGCGACAACTTCGAGCATGAAATCGATCGTGCCGGATACCATGTGACAGGCCTGTACCTGGGGGTGCTCGACGACCTTGCGCCGAAACTCCTGGGCCAGATCGGTACTTTGACGGTCGACACTCACCTCGACAAAGGCTTTGACGCGGTGGCCGAGCGCCTTTTCGTCGAGATTGACCGTGAAGTTCTCGATCACGCCCTCTTCCTCGAGCGCCTCGACGCGGCGCTGGCAGGCGCTCGCGGAGAGATTGATGCGCCTCGCGAGGTGCGACCAGCGCATGCGTCCATCTTCCTGAAGGGCTCGCAGAATCAATGCGTCAAATCGATCCATAGAGCAGGAATACTGCAAGGAATTATAAAAAAAGTCAAAAAAACTGCATTTTTTTGACTAAATGCGCTAAAAATTGCGTGCACCCTGCGTGGTCTTCTGCGTAGACTGATCGCAGATCGGAATACACCTGCATTCAATGGAGAGAACTATGGCGTACCTGAAGAAAGTCGACCACGTCGCATACGCGGTCGAGAAAGGCAGCATCGAAAAATGGGCCTGGTTCCACATCGAGGTCGAGGGCGGAACGTTGATCAAGCGCATCGACGACGCGCGCCCGGGAGACCCGAACAGCAGCATGAAAATCTGGTGTATCGATTACGGTGATTTCGGCATCGCGCTGATCGAAGGCATCGACCGCGCCGAAAAGTCGCAGGTCACAAGCTTCGTCGAAAAGCACGGCGATCATTCCTGCCAGCATGTCGCCTATGACACCCATAATCTCGACGCCTTCATCAAGCACATGAAGAAGCTCGGCGGTCACCCGCGCGGCGACGTGCTCGTGCAGGACGACGGCTTCGGCATCCTCAAGCAGATGTTCGCCAAGGGCTATGCGTCGGGTCATGCCGGCGAGGCGACCTTCCCGGAGTACTGCGAACGTCCGGAGACAGAGGATGAGGCCAAGGAAGTCGAGATCACGTTCTCGGATAAAGCCGGCGGCGAGTTCTACAAGCAGGTCCAGGATGCGATCGACGAAGGTGACGAGCAGCCGTTCTTCGACTTCAGCATGATGCCCGATGACTGGGAAATCCCTGCGGAACAGGCCAAGGGCAAGAAGGACCCGAACGCAAAACTGGTTGCGGCGTAAGCGCCAACCGCTTTCGTAATTAGTGCATCTGAAGCCCGAGGATAGCTCGGGCTTCTTTCGTTGTGGCCGGGTGACGGTCGTACTCGGCGCAGAGTTCGGCGGCCTTCGCAACGAGGGCCGCGTTCGATGGTGCGAGCGTGTTCGCGTCGAGTCGAATATTGTCTTCGAGTCCCGTGCGCAAGTGTCCGCCGAGTTCGAGGCACCAGCGATTGACCTCGATCTGCGCCTTGCCGATGCCGGCCGCAACCCATGTCGCGTCGGGCAGCAGGTCTTTCAGTTTTTCGAGTTCGAACTCGAGGATATCGCGGTGTGCAGGCAGCGCGTTCCTGACACCCAGCACGAATTGCACGTGTAACGGTTGCTTTAAAAGACCTTGCGCGACGAGGTCGGCAGCCCGGTACAGCATTGCGAGATCGAAGACCTCTATCTCGGGCTTGATGTCATACTCGAGCATCGTGCTTGCGAGTTCCTCAATGAGTTCGTTCGAGTTCTCGTACACCGAAACGGGGAAGTTGCACGAACCGGTCGCCAGGGAGGCCATGTCGGGACGCAGGTGCAACATCGATCCGCGCTCGGAGCCCACACCGGAGCGGCCACCGGTCGAGAACTGCACGATGATTCCCGGGCAGTGTTTGCGGACGCCTTCCTGGAACTCGGCGAACTTCTCGGGGATCGTGCCCGGCGAACCGTCGTCATGGCGCGAATGAACGTGCACGAGCGATGCCCCTGCCTCGAAGGCTTCATGTGTCGACTCGATCTGTTCGGATACTGACTCGGGAACCGCGGGATTGTGGCTCTTCCTTGCAACGGAACCTGTTATTGCCACGGTGATAATGCACGGGTCGGACATGGATTGTTGCCTCATTGCGACACTGGTTAGCGCCAGCGTAAAGGTCTATTGTACGCACAAGAACATCGCGGGAGAGAGTCATGAAAACCACGCTTGGGTTGCTGGTTCTGGCGTTACCGTTCGTTTGTGCTGCCGATGTCGTCGTGCCGGTCGACGAGGTCGAAAGCTTCGTCAATGTCCGACAGGCGCCGGAGGCGGGCACCGAGATTGTCGGACGCCTGCAAAGGGGCATACCGCTCAAGCACGTTGCCTCGGTGCCGGGCTGGCATGAGGTCGAGCTCGACGGAGAGGGCACGACCGGGTTCGTCAGTGCCGATTGGTCGATGGTCATTCGCGACGAACCGTCCGGGGAGGTCGTCGGGGAAACGGCTGACGAGGAAGTGGCCGAACAGGCCGTCGAACAGGTCGTCGAGGAAACGGTTGAGGAATCTGTCGAAGAAATGGTGGAGGAGACAGTCGAAGACGCCGTGGAAGAAGCCGTCGAAGAAGTGGCAGAAGCGGTCGTTGAAGAGGTCGCCGAAGAGGTCGCCGAAGAGGCCGTCGTCGAGCCGGTTGAGGCGGTTACAGTGATCGGCGAAGCAGGACCACCGGGACCACCGGGACCACCCGGACCGCCAGGACCGCCGGGACCGGCCGGTGAGGGTGCCATCGACGGCGATCCAGGTTACCTCGTTCGTTTCAAGGAGGCGACGGTGGGTGAATCGTCACAGATCTACGATAACGGTAACCAGATCGGTATCGGCACGACCAAGCCATCGCAGCGGCTCGAGGTTAACGGCAACATCCAGATCAACGAACAGGCCAGCAACGTGGCGGGATTGATGATCACTCAAGCCTCGGGCGAGACCGGCTACATCATGCACAATGCTGCGAGCACGCTGACGATCGGCGCCGGCTCGATAGACCGGGTTACGATCGATCGCGATGGCAATGTGGGTATTGGCGAATCAAGGCCGTCCTATCCCCTCGAGATGGCGAGCGGCGCCCATGTCACGGCAGGCGGTGTCTGGACAAACAACTCGACACGCCGTGACAAGGAGAACATCAGCGAGCTGATGCTTGACGAGGCGCTGGCGGCGCTCGCGGAACTCGAGCCTGTCCGCTTCAATTACAAGTCGGAAAATGGTGAAACCTACAACGGCTTCATCGCAGAAGACGTCCCGGAGCTCGTAGCGATGAGCGGCCGGCAGGGCCTGAGCACGATGGACATCGTTGCGGTTTTGACGCGCGTCATCCAGGAGCAGCAGCGGCGAATCGAGGCGCTGGAAGCACGGGTGGGCGACTGAGCTCATCAGACGTTTTAGTACAATGGCCGTCTAGAGGTAATGGACGAAACCACTTGCGCCTGAAGAACTGCTACCGAACGAGCGATTTTCGCAAACTTGCGAAACAGCGCCTGCCTGCACCGATCTTTCATTACATCGATGGTGGTTCCGACGACGAAGTCACCCTTGCCCGTAATACCGCCGCATTCGAAACGGTGGACCTGGTGCCCAATGTTCTTGCCGGTGTCGATGAAATCGACATGTCAGTGACAGTCCTGGGCCAGAAGCTCGACATGCCGCTATTCTTCTCGCCAACGGCGATGCAACGGCTGTTCCACCACGATGGCGAGTTCGCGCTCGCGGACGCTGCTGAAAAGTACGGAACCATGTTCGGCGTGTCGACGATCGGGACGCGCAGCATCGAGGAGCTCAGCGCGCGTAACGATGCTGCCAAGTTGTTCCAGATCTACGTGCACACGGATGCTGCACTGACGTCCGACCTGATTGCGCGCTGCAAGGCAGCGAATTTTGGCGCGATGGCGCTGACCGTGGATACGATCGTTGCCGGCAATCGCGAGCGCGACTATCACACGGGCATGACGACGCCGCCCAAATTGACACCGGCGAGCCTGCTGAGCTTTGCGATGCATCCGCGCTGGACGTTCAATTACCTGCTGCGCGAGAAATTCGACCTGCCGAACATCTCGTCGGTTATCGAGGCCGGCTCGAAAAAGTCGTATTCGGTGGTCGATTACCTGGACACCCAGCTGAAACGAACAATCGACTGGGACGATGCGGCGGCCATGATCGAAGAATGGGGCGGCCCGTTTGCGATCAAGGGTGTCATGTCGGTTGCCGATGCCCGCCGTTGCGTCGACGTCGGCGCCAGCGCAATCATGATTTCCAATCACGGCGGTCGGCAACTGGACGGATCGCGTTCCCCATTTGACCAGCTGGCCGCGATACTCGATGCGGTGGGCGGCGACATCGAGGTCATCGTCGACGGCGGCATCCGCCGCGGCACGCACGTGTTGAAGGCGATGGCCATGGGTGCGACAGCCTGCTCGGGTGGGCGTATGTACCTGTATGCGCTGGCCGGAGCCGGCACGGCCGGTGTCAACCGGGCGATGGGGCTCTTGCGCGATGAGATCGAACGCGACATGCGCCTCATGGGCTGTTCGTCAATCGCCGAACTCAGGCCCTCGATGATTGCGCATCGTCGCTGAAATGCGACGCATTTCATGTCAAATGAACATCGAACCGACAATCATTGTCGGTATAGTCATGTCTCGATCGCTTCGTTAGGGCGTCAACGATGCAAGATACGAAAACGCTAGCGGTGGTAACTGCCGCGCTGCTGATCAGCAGCTGTGGCGGCGGTGGGTCTGGAAACGGCAATAACAATCCACCGCCACCACCACCACCGGACACGGTCGGTCTGGATGCGCGGCCGAGTAACCTCACCTGCGTTGCTCCCGACCGCGCGTCGGTCGGCACGATCGATGTGGTCGACGCGTTTCCGACTCTGCCCAATATCGGCGCGCCGACCAAGGTTCTCGTCGAACCTGTCGCCGATCCGCGCTGGTTCGTGTTGCGCAAATCGGGGCAACTCGTCGTCTTCGACCCGGATAACGCGACGACGACCCCGACATTCCTCAATTTATCCGGCGTCGTCCGAACAAATTCGGAAGGCGGCCTGCTCGGCATGGCCTTCCATCCCGACTATCCGGGCGTGCCCGAGGTGTTTCTCTATTACACAATCAACGGCCCTGGCGGCGTCAACATGCGTTCGGTTATATCCAGGTTCATCCTCGACGACATCGCGTCGCCGGGCGCCGGGACCGTCGAGCAGGTCATCATCGAGATTGACCAGTTCGCCGACAATCACAATGGCGGCGATATCGCATTCGGTGCGGACCGGCTGCTTTACATCGGTCTCGGCGACGGCGGAGGCGGCGGGGACCCCAACGAGACCGGTCAGAACACGCGCAACCTGCTCGGTTCGATGTTGCGCATCGACGCCATCGGTACCGGTGCAGACTACAACATACCAGGCTCGAACCCGTTCTCGGCCCAGCCCAAATGCGGCCCGACCGAGGTCAACGCCAATGATTGTCCCGAGATTTATGCCTGGGGCCTGCGCAATCCCTGGCGCTGGAGCTTCGATCCGCCGACCGGAGACCTCTGGCTCGGCGATGTCGGCCAGAATCAGTGGGAAGAGGTCGACATCATCCTGAACGGTCGCAATTACGGCTGGGACTGCCGCGAGGGTGCGCACGATTTCGAGCCGGCCGGATGTTCGGGCCCGTTCGAGGAGCCGGTCGCCGAGTACAACCATGCGAACGGCAACGTCTCGATTACCGGCGGCTTTGTCTATCGGGGGACCGGTATCCCGGGGCTGCAGGGCCGTTATGTCTTCGCCGATTTTGCGTCCGGTCGCATCTGGGCGCTCGAATCCGACGGCTCGGGCGCACTCGAGGAACTGATCAACACAACGACTAACCCGTCCTCGTTCGGCGTCGGTGACGACGGTGAGCTGTACTTCACCGACTACAATGGCGGGCGCATCATGCAACTCATCGAGACCGGCGGTGGTGCGGACCCGGTGCCCGATCTGCTGTCCGACAGCGGATGCGTGGATCCGGGCGACATTACCCGCGTTTACAGCGGCCTCGTTCCCTATGGCATCAATGCGCCGTTCTGGTCGGACGGTGCCGGCAAGGATCGGCACATCGGTCTGCCGGACGGCTCGGCGATCTCGATTAATGCGGTCGACGACTGGGAGTTTCCCGCGGGGACCGTGATCGTCAAGAACTTCACGCTCAACGGTCGCCTGATCGAGACACGGCATCTGATGCGCCACCCGGACGGCGTCTGGGGCGGTTACACCTATGAGTGGAATGCGCAAGAGACCGAGGCGACGCGGGTGCGCAATGGCAAAGTCGTGAATATTGACGGGCAGGACTGGATCTACCCGGACGAAGCGGAATGCTTTCGCTGTCACACCGGTGTCGCGGGCGTGGCGCTCGGCCCCGAAACCAGCCAGATGAATCGCGACTTTACTTATCCGCAGACCGGCCGCACGCACGGCCAGCTCGAGACCCTGGATACGATCGGCATGTTTGCGTCGCCGCTGCAGGGTGACCCGGCGACGCTTCCGGCCATGCCGGATCCGACGGACGCGAATGCGGCACTCGGCGACCGCGCTCGCGCCTACCTGCACACCAACTGCGCAAACTGCCATCAGCCGGGCGGGCCGACGCCGGTCAATCTCGATCTGCGCTATACGACTTCGCTTGCCAATATGAACGCCTGCGATGTCGTGCCGACATCCGGCGATCTCGGCTTGCCCATGGCCCGGATTGTCGCGCCGGGCGACGCTGCCCGATCGGTGCTGGTCGCACGCATGAACCTGCGGAATATGGACGGCATGCCACCGCTGGGCTCGACCATCGTCGATGGGGCGGGCGTAGCCCTCGTAAGCGACTGGATTAACGGCCTCGCGGCCTGTAACTGAGCGTTGCCGAATTGGCGTTTCTGTGACGCCAATCAAGTGTTTTGTGGTCCCGAAAGCCCATAATTGTGTGCAATGGAGGGACCATGCAGCGACTGATCACCTCAATATTCGTGCTGCTCGGCTTTTGCACGGCCGCTGATGCGGATGTGTGGAAGTGGGTCGACGCCAACGGCAAGACGCATTTTGTCGATACGATGAAGCCGATCTACACCTGGATCGACGAGTTCGGCAAGGTGCACTACAGCGACACGCCGGGCCACGAAGACGCCGTGTCGGTCGAACTCGTCTGGCACTCTCCGGGCACCCTGGACGACGTCGAAGGCGAGGAAGGCGAGGATCAATCGGGTGCTTATGCCGATCCCGGCGAAACCGCCGAGGAGCGGGCCGAGCGCGAACAGGCCGAGGCTTACTACTGCAAGCGCGCCACTGAAATCTACGACTCCTACGTAAATGCCCCACAACTCTATCGCACCAGTGAAAGTGGTGAGCGCGAGTACCTGAGCAAGGCGGAAGGAGACGCGATCATCGCCGAGACCAAGGCGAAGGTCGACGAGCTCTGCCGCTAGAAGCTCTTCTTCGATTCGATCAGGAACTGCACGTCATCGATCGAATCGTCCCCGTTCAGAGGAAACGCCACGTCGACATGGATGATGCTGCGCGTGCCGGTTCGTGTCGGCGCAAGGCGCAGTCCGAATCCGACATCGCTGAGCCAGCCAAGGTTTTCGCCACCGAGCGGATCGTCGCCCCAGATCCGGCCCGTGTCCGCAAAGATTGCACCGCCGACGCGCACGAGCCGGAACGGGTACCAGTTCCAGAAATAGCGTTGTTCGACCGTAAACAGGACCTTGGAGTCACCCGACTGATAGCGTAACGGGTAGCCGCGCAAACCCGTATCGCCGCCGAGCTCGACGGGATTGTCGAGGTCCAGGTTGTCGCCCCAGGCGCCCGAAACGGTCGCAAAAAAAGTACGCTGGTCGGACTGCTGGTTGTAGTAGCGCACTTTATAGGTCAGCAGCGCGTTGACGGAAGCGCCGCTTTCGACCCGGCCATTCGCTTCAGCGGACACGAGCACGGCTGATTTGTGGATATCGCCGAAAGCCTGGCTGGCCGACAGCCAGTAAAGCGCCGCATCGCGGTCGGCGCCGAATTCCCGGTCAGACCAGCCGAGGGTCCCGGCAAACCGCCACCCCGTCAGGAAGTCCTCGGTCCGTTTGATCTGGTCACGATTCTGGGCCGTGTCGAACCGGTCTTCGAAAATCTCGATCCCGAAGTAGGGATAGACGAGTTCGCGATTCTCGGGAATTGCAGGCGGCAACGTCGGGTCGGGAACCATCGAAAACTTGTTGTCATCATAGGCGAACCCGGCCGTATACCGCCGCACCCAGCCATTTTGCAGCCCGTTCGACCAGCCCCCGAAGGCCGTATAGAACTCGCGCTCGTGGCGGAACTCGGCGGCTTTTTCGCCGAGCACGTACAGCTTGCGCTCGATATCGAAGTCGGAACCGTTAACACCGGCCGTCCAGCGCGCATCCAGCGAATAGAACGGACGTATTATCGAGGCCTCGTTCCAGTGGCCGTCGGAATTGTCAGAATATTGCAGCTTCAACTGCGTCCAGCTGCTGCCGAGGTTCTTGTCACGGAATGTAAATAATGTGGAATCGCGATCGACGTCCTCGGAGCGCGCGACGAGAACCTGCTGACCCCAGCCGAACAGGTTGAGTTCCTCGAGCTTGATCAGTGTCCGGTTTTCGCCACCGCTGCGCGCAAATGAAAATCCGGGCTTGAGTGTCCAGACGTCGCGCGTGCGGACTTCGAGATCGACGGTGCCGTCTTCGCGGCGCAGCGGCTTGATCCACGCGTCGTAGAAATAGGTGTTGCGCCGCAATATGCGTTCGGTTTCCTCGACCAGGCGCTTTGAAAACGGCTCACCTGTCTCGAACAGGAGTTGCTGCTCGATGACCCTGTCCTTCGTGACGATATGCAGCTTGTTGGCCCACCGGTAAAGCCAGTTGTTCTCTTCCGGATCCGACAAGTCGAACACGTCTTCTTTCTCGAGAACGATTTCACCGATGACGACGTTTTCATCCTCGAGCCGCTGCGGGTCGAGGGGTCCCGGCTTCTCGTCCTCGGCCAGGGCGATAGCGCTCGCCAGGGCAAGCACGACAGCGATTCTTGACAGGATTCGAATCATCAACAGGCCGACTATATACTCACGAGCGGTTCGACTACCAGATAACCGTCAACGACGATGCTTTGTATGCGTTGACGGGCCAATGCTGCCGCCATCTGACCCTGACGCGGGCAGTCATCACACAAATGCTGCGTACTTGATGAATTCCGGGAGTCCGCCAGGGGATGGCTGAAGCTCGCGCCTGTGACAGCCGAAAACAGTATAATCAGCCGCTTCCAGAAACTCGGTGAGAAAGGATGCAAGACGAGCTGATCGGTGAAGGGCTGACCCTGATGTTGGCCGGTATGGGCACGGTATTCGTGTTCCTGACCGTACTCGTTATTGCCATGACAGTGATGTCGAAGCTTGCCTCGCGGCTCCGGTCGACCAATGCTGCAACTTCCGAAGACGACGGTGTCGTTGCGGCCATCGCGGCGGCAATCAACCAACATCGCCGCAAATAGATATACGACGAGACCGGGATGAGCGACAAGAAACCACTGGGCATCACAGAGCTTGCGTTGCGCGACGCGCACCAGAGCCTGCTCGCGACGCGTATGCGTATCGAGGATATGCTGCCGATCGCCGACAAGCTGGACCGGGTCGGCTTCTGGTCGATCGAGAGCTGGGGCGGTGCCACGTTCGATTCTTGTATTCGCTACCTCGGTGAGGACCCCTGGGAGCGCATCCGGCGACTCAAGGAGGCGATGCCCAATACGCCGCAGCAGATGTTGTTCCGTGGGCAAAATATCCTCGGCTACCGGCATTATGCAGACGATCTCGTCGAGAAATTTGTCGAGCGCTGCGCTGTCAATGGTGTCGACGTTTTTCGGATCTTCGACGCACTCAACGACATGCGTAACCTCGAGACCGCTGTCAAGGCGACGCTCGAGGTCGGCAAGCATGCGCAGGGTACGATTTCCTATACGGTGAGTCCGGTCCACACCATCGACCTCTGGGTGGACCTCGGCCGCCAGGTCGAGGATATGGGCGCTAACTCGCTATGCATCAAGGATATGGCCGGGTTGCTGAGCCCGTATACGGCGTTCGAGCTCGTTACGCGGCTCAAGAAGGCGCTCGAGATCCCGATCCATCTTCATTGTCATGCAACGACGGGTCTGGCAGTCCCGACCCTGGTCAAGGCGGCGGAGGCGGGGGTCGACGTTGTCGACACCGCAACATCGCCGATGAGCATGACCTATGGACATTCACCCACAGAGACGCTCGTCGCTGTTTTTGACGAAACGGAGCGGGCAACGGGCCTCGACCTGAACCTGCTCGAAGAAATCGCAGCTTACTTCCGCGAGGCCAGGAAGAAGTACGCACATTTCGAGGGTGGGCTAAAGGGCGTCGACTCGCGCATCCTCGTCGCGCAGGTACCGGGGGGTATGCTCACCAACCTGGAAAACCAGCTTCGCGAGCAGGACGCGGGCGACAAGCTCGACCAGGTGCTCGAGGAGATACCGCGGGTACGTGAAGACCTTGGCATGCTGCCACTGGTGACGCCGACATCTCAGATCGTCGGAACGCAGGCCGTGATGAATGTGCTGGCCGGCGAGCGCTATGCGACGATTTCCAAGGAAACGGCCGGGGTGCTCAAGGGTGAGTACGGCGCGACGCCGGCGCCCGTCAATGCGGATTTGCAGTCGCGCGTGCTGGACGGTGCCGACCCGATCACCTGCCGCCCCGCAGACCTGCTCAAGCCGGAGGTCGAGAAACAAACGCAGGAACTTCGCAAGCTCGCTATCGAAAAGAAGATCCACCTGGCCCATGATGAGATCGACGATGTCCTGACCTATGCGCTGTTTCCGCAGATGGGCATACGGTTCTTGCAAAACAGGGACAATCCGGCTGCGTTCGAACCGCCGCCGAGCCAGGCTGCGGCAGCGCCGGTGGCACAAGTTCCCGCGGGCGGGCCGTCGGTTTACTCGGTGCGCGTTGATGGCAAGGCCTACACCGTCGAAGTAGCCGAGGGTGGAGAACTGACAGACGTGCGGCCTGCTGCCGCTGCACCTGGCGACAGCCACACTGTCACTGCTGTCCTGGCCGGCAACATCTTCAAGGTCGAAGTTGAGCCGGGCGACACAGTCAGCGAGGGCGATACGCTCATCGTCGTGGAGGCGATGAAAATGGAAACCGTGGTCGCAGCACCGCGGTCGGGCACCGTCAGCCAGGTTCACGTCTCGATCGGCGACGTCGTTGCCGTGGGTGACCCACTCGTCGTTATCGACTAGGCATGGAACTCGTCAACGAAATCTGGCAGGGGTCGGGGCTTTACCAGATCACGGCCGGGCAGGCCGTCATGCTCGTCATCTGCTTGTTGCTGCTCTATCTCGGCATCGTCAAAAAGTTCGAACCGCTGTTGCTCGTCACGATCGGCTTCGGCGGATTGCTGTCGAACATACCGGGCGTCGAGATCGCGACGGGCGACGGCCTGTTGCACCTGATGTATGTCGTCGGAATTACCACCGGCGCTTTTCCTCTACTTATTTTTATGGGCGTCGGCGCGTTAACCGACTTCGGGCCGTTGCTCGCGAATCCGCGCACGCTGTTTCTCGGGGCCGCAGCCCAGTTCGGTATCTTCGCGACCCTGCTGGGTGCGCTCGGTCTCACGTCGCTCGGCTGGGCGGATTTTTCGCTGCGTGACGCAGCGGCGATCGGGATCATCGGCGGCGCCGATGGGCCTACGGCGATATACGTAGCGGGCCGGCTTGCCCCCGATCTTCTCGGCGCTATCGCGGTTGCGGCTTACTCTTATATGGCGCTCGTGCCCCTGATCCAGCCGCCAATCATGAAGGCATTGACGTCCGAAGCCGAACGCAAGATCGAAATGAAGCAGCTACGCGAGGTATCCAAAACCGAGCGCATCATTTTTCCGATCCTGCTGCTCCTTCTTGTCGCGTTGCTCTTGCCCTCGGCCGCGCCACTCATTGGCATGCTCGCCTTCGGCAACCTGATGCGGGAATGCGGTGTTGTCGATCGCCTGTCCAACACGACCCAGAACGCGCTTATAAACATCGTCACGATATTCCTGGGCCTGGCGGTCGGATCGAAACTCAGCGCCGAGCAGTTTCTCGATATGAATACATTGTTCATCCTCGCGCTCGGAATCGTCGCGTTCGGCATCGGTACCGCGAGCGGCGTGCTCATGGGCAAGCTGATGAGCCGCCTGTCGACCAACCCGATCAATCCGCTAATCGGTGCGGCCGGCGTGTCCGCAGTGCCGATGGCCGCAAGGGTTGCCAACAAGGTCGGCCAGGAAGCCAACCCGCACAATGTCCTGCTCATGCACGCGATGGGTCCGAACGTGGCCGGGGTCATCGGCTCGGCAGTGGCCGCGGGCATCATGATCATGTTTACGTCGTGACGATCTCCGAAACCACGACGACACGACTCAGCCTGATCGGCTTTCTTGCCATCCTCCTCGTTGCCTGGTTCTGCTACCGGCCAGCACTCAGCGGCGATTTTCAGCTCGACGACCGATCCAACCTGATCGGGCTCGCCAACGTAGAGGACCTCGGTTCGGCAGTCGATTTCATGTTGTCGGGCCAGGCCGGCCCGACGGGCAGACCGCTGGCCCTGTTGACTTTTGCGCTACAAGCCGATCATTGGGAGGCTGGCGCCGGTCCGTTCCTGACCGTCAACGTGCTGATTCACCTGGTCAATGCGGCACTACTCGCCGCATGCCTGTACCTGTTGACGATTGCGCGGGGTGTCAGTCGCGACCGGTCGGCGATGGTTGCGGCGATAGCTGCTGGTTGCTGGGTCCTGATGCCGTTGCTGGCCACAGCTTCGTTCCTGGTTATCCAGCGCATGACGACGCTGAGCGCATCGATCACGCTGCTCGGGTTACTTGCGTATCTGTTTGCACGTGGCCAGGTCGCCAACAGTCCGCGCAGCGCGCTCCTTGCAATGAGTGCAAGCCTGGTGCTGGGCACAGGACTGGCAATATTCTCCAAGGAGACGGGACTGCTGTTGCCTTTGTACGTTCTGGTTCTCGAGGCGACCGTGCTGAGCCGGCCGACAAGTGTGGATCGCCGCTACTGGCGCGCCTGGCAGGCCGCTTTTCTGGTTCTGCCGACGCTGGTCGTAATTGCCTACCTGTTGACGAGCGTCGACTACCCCGACTGGTTAATCACATGGCGCGGCTTTACCGCCGGTGAACGGCTCGTGGCAGAGTCGCAAATACTCTGGGTCTACCTGCACAAGGCGGTTTTCGGTTTACCGGGGGAACTGGGTATCTTCCTGGCAGGCCCGACAGTCAGTTACAGCCTGGCGGCGCCACAGGCTGCCTTGTCGATGGCGGGCTGGCTCGTATTACTCGCAGGGTCGGTCATCTGGCGCCGCCGCTATCCGCTTGCCGCGCTGGCTGTGCTGTGGTTTCTCGCCGGCCATAGCATAGAGTCAACCATCGTGCCTCTCGAATTGTATTTCGAGCATCGGAACTACTTGCCGATTGTTGGACCCGTTTATGCGTTGACCGCTGTTCTCTTGCTCGGTGCCGGAATCCATCGCAGAGTCCTTGCGGTCCTGGCCCCTGTATATCTTGTGACCAGCGCCTTGTTTCTTTACAGCTTTGCTTCGATGTCTGGCGAGCCATCCACGTCGTCGCGTTACTGGGCATTCAGGTATCCCGATTCGGTGCGCGCCGTGACGACGATGGCAAGCTACCAGCTGACCGAGGAAGGGCCGATTCGCGCCCTGGATACACTGGATCAGTTTGTCATCCGGAAACCCGAGCACGCCTATCTTCGCATTCAGGAGCTCAACATACGCTGTATGTTTCTGCCGGGAGAAGCGCATGATGTGGTAATAGAGGAGTTGCGGCGCGAATTACCGACTGTCGAGTTTACGTATACGGCGGGTACGATGTTGTCGCAATTGCTCGACTCGGTCGTGGCGACTAACTGCAACGGTGTCGGCCTGGAACAGGTCAGGGAGCTGGCGAACGTTTTGCAGGGCAACCCGCACTACGGGCTTGTGCCGGGCTACAATCAGTTTCATCACAAGCTCCTGGCCGGCATCGCACGGCAACAAGACGACTTCGATACAACCGTCGAGGAGTTGGAAAAAGCGATATCGTTTCAAGGTTCTGGCGAACTCAATATGATGATCGTGACAACCCTGGCAGGGGCGGGCCAGTTTGACCAGGCAAACGCATTCATATCGGCTGCGCTGGATGATGAACCTCGCAACCCGCTGCAGCGCATTGCCTGGCGCAGGAATCTCGCGAGCCTGAGTGCATACGTCGACGAGCTTGAGCGATACTCCCGGAACGACGAGTGATGAGCAGCGACCGGCAAACGGAGAACAGTGAATAATGTCTGAGACCAGTGTCAAATTGTCGATCATTATCCCTGCCAAAAACGAGGAAAAAGCCATTGGTTCTGTGGTCAAAACCGCAGCGCAAGCCCACCCGGGCGCCGAAGTAATCGTGGTTGATGATGGTTCCGACGACGAAACGGCGGCGATTGCGGAACAGTCGGGCGCCAGGGTTATCCGGCATCCGGAGAGCCTGGGCAACGGGGCCGCGGTAAAGTCCGGGGCGAGAGCCGCCAATGGCGAGCTGCTGGCGTTCATGGACGCAGACGGTCAGCACGATGCACGGGAATTCGAAAAGCTGCTCGTCAAGCTCGACGACGGGTACGATATGGTGGTCGGCGCGCGTGACTCAGGATCGCACGCCAACGTAGGCCGCTTTTTTGCCAATGGCCTTTACAATGCGCTCGCGTCGCTAATCAGCGGCCGGCAGATTCTCGACCTGACCTCGGGGTTTCGCGTCGTCCGAGCGTCATTGTTCAAGCAATTCCTGTACCTGTTGCCGAACGGGTTTTCGTACCCGACGACGATAACGATGGCGTTCCTGCGTAGTGCCTATCCCGTGTGCTTCGAGACCATTGCTGTAGGCGATCGCACAGGCAAAAGCCACATCCGCCCGATACGCGATGGNNCTGCCGATCAGCGGTCTGTTCTTTGCGACCGGCGTCGGCTACTACGCATACACCTACTTCACGGCAGGGCGATTTACAAATATGAGCGTGCTGATTATCAGTGCGTCCGTAATCATTTTTCTCATCGGGCTGATATCGGAACAGATTACATCCTTGACTTATAGCAAGTCGTGACCATGCGCCAATGCGTTTTCGTCATAGGCACCCGCGCCCAGCTGGTCAAGGTGGCGCCCGTGCTGCGGCTGGCACATCGGGTCAATCTTGGCCATACCATCTGGCTAACCGGCCAGCATGACGAATCGATCGATGACCTGATCGACGATTTCGAAATCCAATCGGAGTTCGTCTGGCCTGCGCAGCGCAAGGAGCGTTCGAGCATCCTGCGCCTGCTCGGCTGGTTTCCGGGTACGGTGATCGACTGCAAACGTTATCTATCGAGTGTCGCGAGTCGGACCGGCGCCCGCCCTGTAGCGATCGTGCATGGGGACACGTTGTCGACATTTGCCGGCGCCCTTGCGGCAAAGCTCGCCGGCGCAGAGCTTGTGCACCTGGAGAGTGGCCTGAGTTCCGGGGCCCTCGGAGATCCGTTTCCCGAAGAAATCCTGCGTCGCCTGACTTTTCGGTTGACCGACGTTGCACTTTGTCCGAACGATGATGCATGCAAACGAATGCACAGACTCCGTGGATGCCGGGTCGTTCACACTGGTGAGAATACGCTGCTCGATTGCGTTCGTCTTGCCATTGCATCCGGACACGATCACGATTCTGCTGCGGGGAGCGGCTACTTCGTGGCGTCAATACACCGGTTCCAGAACATTTACAGTCGCAGCGCTTTGACGCGCATCGTGGATGAGCTGACAGGCCTGTCTGTAATTGCGCCGGTCCAGTTCATTTTGCATCCACCCACCGAACTCCGGCTACGGAAATACGGGCTATACGACCGCCTCGAAAAGGCATCCGGTGTGGTACTGCGTCCGCGACTGCCGTACACCCAATTCGTCGCGTTGATCAGCAAGTCGCGGGGGGTCATTAGCGACGGCGGATCGAACCAGGAGGAATTGTCCTACCTGGGCGTGCCGACGGTGCTGTTTCGCAGCCGTTCGGAGCGCCCGGACGGGCTGGGCGCCAATGTGGTGCTGCGTTCCGAAGCGGGCGCGTCGCTGGACGAATATTGGCGAGCCGGAGAATTCGATGCCCTGCGACGGCCGTCACGTGTTGACAGTGACGCACAGCCTTCGCAGGTGACGGTCGACACGCTGGCAGGGATTGTGACGGGCGCATCAATTGATCGAAGTGCGGCCTGATACAATTCACCCGGGTTTGGCTAGCCGGGACACTGCATGAGCGACGGCTCCGACAACACGTTTGATGCCGGCGCCTACTGGCAAGAGCGCGTTGTGTCCGGTGCGGACTTGAGTGTCGTCGGGCACCGCTCCATGGGCCCTGTCTACAACACCCACATCTACGAACGGAGGATCGAGGTCCTGGAGCAAATGCTGTCGCGCCACACCAGCAAGGCTATCCAGGACCTTCGTGTACTCGATATTGGCTGTGGCAGCGGCTTTTATACGGGCTACTGGTCAGCGCGGGGTGTGCGAGATTATGTGGGCGTCGATATTTCGCCGGCGACAGTGCAACACCTGGCCGAAAAGTTTCCGACGTACGAGTTCATAAATCGCGATATGACTGAGCCCGATGGCGACGGCTTCCTGGTCGACGAGCCTTTCGATGTTGTTACGGTATTCGACGTTTTCTACCACATCGTCGATGACGACAGATTTACCCGTGCCGTCGATCATGCAGCCAAGGCGATCGCAGCAACGGGCTGTGTGCTGGTGATGGATCAGCTGTGCCCGGAACGCTATCAATTGTCGCGCCATGTCGTTTACCGCTGCAGGGCGGATTATCTCGCGACCTTCAGCGCCCGGGATCTCGAACTCGCTGACGACGAACTGCTGTTTCATTATCTTGTGCCGCCGTTGTCTGGCAGTCGCGTGGTGGATCTTTCGGCAGCAACCGTCTTTAAAGCGGCCGGATTCGTGCTGCGGCTATCTGGGTCGCTCGCGGCGCGCTCGGCGGCCGCGCTGCGGCGATTCGATGCGCGGCAGCGACAGCAGGGCCGGCGTGTGTCCAATAGCGAAATGCTTGTATTCAAGCGGCCTGGAGTCTCCGCAGACGCATGACCGACGACAGCATCTACGACGACAACTACTACCTGGGCCTGCCGGTCGATTCGGGGCGGATCCGAACTTTGACCGAGCGTATCGCATTTCGCAAAAGCGACGTCGTCTGTGAAATTGGCTGTGCAGCAGGACACTTCCTCGCCGAGATTTCGCCACACATTGCATCGGGAGTCGGTCTCGACACGTCAGCAGCGGCGATCGCCGCTGCGCGGTCGATCAGCGACAGAGGGCAACTCGACAACCTGCGGTACGAACAGATTTCTGCCCAGGAGTTTGCGGCCGCCGACGCTAACCGGGCACGATTCGACTACGTGCTGCTGCTCGACGTGACGGAGCACGTCGACGATGACGGCACGCTCGAGATCTTCACTGCCGCGAAGCGCCTTCTCAAACCCGGGGGGCAACTGATTATTCACACCCCGAATCTCACTTACTGGCTGGAGATGCTCAAGGACAGGGGCGTAATCAAACAGCTCAGGGGACACATTGCGGTCCGCGACGAAGCCCACTACCTGGGACTGCTCGATACAGCAGGTTTACATGTGCTCAAAGTCGTTGGATTGCCGCATTATCGTCAGCCGATGCGCGCGGTCGATAGCCTGTTGATGCACCTGCCAATCCTCGGGCGGCTATTTCGGAGTCGCTTGTTCATCGTCGTTGCAGACACGATTGCTCGTCAGGGTAACGAGTCATGAGTGCCGGCAAGATGCGCCCCGTGTGGTCGATCTGCCTCGTCTTCCTGGCGCTGACAGGAGTGATTTTCGCGGTATCGGCACTTCCTCTGGACGCGCTGGGCGAACTCCGCTTCGAGTCCGTCGCTCCGTTGGTCCTGCCATCGGTAGCGCTATTGCATCTCGTCTATCTGCTGCTGTCGGCGGAAGTGTGGAGACGAATGGTGCGCCTGGTAACCGGGGCGAGGATCGCTTTTTCCGATGCGTACCTGCAGATGGCGGCGGTAGCTGTGGGCAAGTACGTTCCGGGCAAGGTATGGGGCTTTATCGCTCGAGTGGGGCAGCTGCGACGCGAGCAGGTCCCGGCTCACCTGACGGTGATCGGCAGCCTCATCGAACAGATTCTCGTGGTAGCGGGCGGTGCAATTGTCATCGTTGTGAGCAGCTTCCTTATATTTCCGGGCTACCACGCAGTTATCGGCGTTCTCGGCATACTGATCGTTGCGGGATTGGTATTCGTTTCCTACAACATCCCTGTGATAGTGCGCTGGCTTGCGCGGCAGGCCGTGCCCGCCGAGATTGCCGAAGATGTTCGCTTTGGACCCTTGCGGCTGCTGATGTTCAGTTTGGCCTATGCGACGCTCTGGCTTCTCAGCGGGGTCATTCTTAGCATTATTTACTACTCTGCGTTCGACGAAAGCGTGTCGATACAGGGTGTGGCGGCGATTATCCTTGCCAACACAATTGGGTTTATCGCCGGATTTCTCGCAGTATTCGCGCCGGGAGGACTGGGTGTCAGAGAAGCTGTTACGGTACTTGTGCTTGCACCGTTCCTGCCGGTACGCGAACTCATCGTTGCCGCCGTCGCATTGCGGGCGTTGATCGTACTGTTTGATGGCATCAATGCTTTGATAATGCTTGTCGGCGAGTCGCGGCATGCATTGAGAAACAGCGACTGATCAGGAAAACCATGCTCAGCAGCGGAATACCTACTATTGCGGAATACCAGGGATTGGAGTCCGAGCCGAAGTATCGGGATTTGCTCGAGCATTCGCGCCTTTTTGAAGACAACTGCCAGACGGGAAATGTGTCAGCAAGGATCTATGGGCGAAAATGGGTACAAGACCCATTTCTCCAGTGGAGCCGGCGCTGGGAATACGTGTACACGGCGCAACGCGTGCTGGCCTGGGCGACGACCCGCCCGACGCCTGCCAATTTGGTCGATGCCGGCTCCGGCTTCACGTTTTTTCCGTTTTATTTGATGCAGTGCAATCCTGGCCTGAACATAGACTGTTACGACAACGACCCGCTGGTCGGCGAGGCGCTGAGAGCAGTTGAGAAAGTAAGAGGATTTGCACCCGGTTTTCGGCGGGAAGATCTCGAGGCCCTGCGACAGGACGACGAGTCCGTGGATGCCGTATACAGCGTCTCGGTCATCGAGCACACGCGGCATCCGGAACAGGTGATAAACGAGGTCTTCCGGGTTCTGAAGCCGGGCGGGCTGTTCGTGTGTACGTTCGATGTGTCGTTCGAAAGCCGGAGTCCAATGCACTGGTCCAGGGTCGCCGCACTGGTAGAGCACGTGACAGGTATGTTCGAGATTTCCAGCGACTGGACAGACATCGACTTTACCGGCCTCGAGTCGAACCCGGGTATCGTTACGACTGCTTGGACCGCTGCGACCGGGGCCGCAGCTCTACCCTGGCGGCATCCGCTGCTTGTCTGGTTCTATGATCTCGTTCGTGGCAGACCGCGCGGCAGGCTCTATCGACCAATGACCTTTTGCTGCGGGGCGTTTACAAAGCCTACTGCCGGTTGAAGTGATCCTCGAGCACCTGCGCGACGCAGCTCGTCAGCCGCTTGCCGGTCTCGATGTGCAGGAACTCATTCGGCCCGTGCGCATTCGATTTCGGCCCGAGCAGACCCGTAATCAGGAACTGCGCCTCGGGAAACTTCTCGCCGAGCATACCCATGAACGGGATCGTGCCACCGGTACCCATGTACATCGACGGCTTGTCGAAGAAGGCCTCGGACGCCTTGTTCATCGACGCCTCGAGCCAGTCCGCCACGGCCGGCGCGTTCCAGCCCGCCATCGTCGACTCGACTTCGAACTCCACATTGCACAATGGCGGCGTGTCGGCCTCGAGCGCCGCCTTGACGACCTCGGCCGCTTCATCGGCATCGCAGGTCGGCGGCAGGCGGAATGACAGCTTGAGCGTATTGAACGGCAACAGCACGTTGCCGGCGTCGACGAGNNGGCGCGTCGACGGCCCATGGAAACTTCTGATAGGCGCCGTCGCCCAGCGTTTCGGCGGCTTTCTTGGCCTGCTCGATGCGCTGCTCGGGAATTTCGACGTGGAGCCCGTCGAGCAGGATCTGTCCGTCACCCTCGTCCTCGATGCGGCCCAGCAGCTTGCGCAGGATGCGAAAGCTCGACGGTACGACGCCGCTCGCCGTGCCCGAATGCACGCCCTCGGTCAGCACGTCGACGCGCAACTGCCCGGTCAGGTTGCCGCGCAAGGATGTCGTGCACCAGAGCTGGTCGTAGTTGCCGCACTCGGCATCGAGACAGACGACGAGGCTCGGCGAGCCGATGCGGTCCTCGAGCATGTCGATGTAATAGGGCAGGTCGAAGCTGCCGCTTTCCTCGCAGCCTTCGATGATGACGACGCAGTGCGCGTGCGGAACGCCCTGTTCCTGCAAGGCGCGAATCGCGGTCAGCGAGCCGAAGGTCGCGTAGCCGTCGTCGGCGCCACCGCGGCCGTACAACTTGCCGTCCTTGATGACCGGCGTCCACGGGTCGAGGTCCTCGTCCCAGCCGCTGAACTCGGGCTGCTTGTCGTAGTGCCCGTACAGGAGGACCACGTCATCGGATGCGCCCGGGATGTCGATGAACAGGATCGGCGTGCGACCCTCGATGCGCACGATCTCGACGGTCATGCCTTCGATCGGCTGCTCTTTCGACCAGGCCTCGAGCATCTGCACGGCGGTTTCCATATGGCCATGCTTGGCCCAGTCCGGATCGAACGACGGCGACTTGTTCGGGATCTTGATGTACTCGGCGATCGTCGGAATGATCGTGTCATCCCACTGCTTGTTAACGAATGCGGCAGTCTTGCTGTTGTCCATGAACCGGATCCTTGTTTTTATTCGGTCAATTCGCGATACAGGGTCCGAGTCATGCGCTCGGTCGATATGAAGCTCCAGCTCCACGTGTCGTGGTAGTCGGCCAGCGGATTGGCTTCGACCACTTCGTCGGCCGTCATGCCCTCGACAACGAGCGCTTCGACCCTGTTTTCGGCATCCTCGAGCATGTCGACGGCGGCCTGCAGGTCGGCGCGAGTTCCGGCCGGACCATGACCGGGCAGGATGACCGTGTCCTCGTCGGCCAGAGCGATGATCTTCTTCTGGGCAGCGATGAACCCGCTGACCGTGCCGCCCTGGTCCAGGTCGATATAGGGGAACACGTAGTTGAACCAGATGTCGCCCGCGTAGATGACGTTCAGGCCGCGAAACTCGATGATCGCGTCGCCGTCGGTATGGGCAGTCGCCGAATGAAAGACGTGGGCCTCGATGCCGTTGATATGGAACGTCAGCGCATCGTTGAACGTGACGACCGGAATCCCTTCGGCGCCACCGGCATTTGCAGGATCTTCCACGAGTCGCTTGCGCAGGTTCTCGTGCGCGACGACGTAGGATCCCGCGCCGGCAAACGCGGCATTGGCGCCCGTATGGTCGCCGTGCACGTGCGTGTTCACGACGAAGTCGATGGAATCGCCGGCCAGTTCGGTGACCTTGTCGACAACGGCGTCCGAATAAGGCGGCATGCCGTTGTCGTACAGGACGTTGTACTCGTCGCCGGACTGCAGCGTGAAATTACCGCCGCCGCCAACGATGTGGTAGATGCCCGGCGCAACCTCGGTCGCCTCGAGATTGGTGTCGTCACTTTGTGCCAGCGTCGTCCCTGCGGCAAACAGGAAGGCCGCCCCTGTGATCAGCCTTTTCACGATCATCTCCTAGGAATTACTGGGAAACGAAAACTGCGCCTTTTCTCTGACACCGCCGGAAGGCCAGCGCTGCGTGATCGTTTTACGGCGCGTATAGAAGCGTACACTATCCGGGCCGTAGGCAAACAGGTCGCCGAATAGCGAGCGCTTCCAGCCGCCAAAGCTGTGCATGGCAACCGGGACGGGCAGCGGCACGTTGACACCGACCATGCCGACCTGGATGTTGTCGGCGAAATAGCGCGCGGCCTCGCCGTCGCGCGTGAAGATGCAGGTGCCGTTGCCGTACTCGTGGTCGTTGATCAGCTGCATCGCCTGTTCCTCGGACTCGGCGCGCACGACGCAGAGCACCGGCCCGAAGATCTCTTCCTGGTAGATGCGCATGTCGGGCGTGACCTTGTCGAACAGGCAGCCGCCGAGGAAAAAGCCTTCCTCGTGGCCTTCGACTTTGATATCGCGGCCATCGACGACGAGTTCGGCGCCTTCCTTGACGCCCAGGTCGACGTAGCCCCGCACCTTGTCATGGTGGTCCTTGGTCACCAGCGGTCCCATGTTGTTGCTGGTGTCGGTGCCATTGCCGACTTTGAGGTCCGCCAGTTCGGTCTTGAGCTTGTCGACGACCGTATTGGCTGTTTCGTCACCGACACAGACCGCAACCGAGATCGCCATGCAACGCTCGCCACACGAACCGTACGCCGCGCCCATCAGCGCGCTGACCGCATTGTCGATGTCGGCATCGGGCATGACGACGGCGTGGTTCTTCGCGCCACCGAGTGCCTGCACACGCTTACCGTGTCTGGTGCCTTCGCTGTAGATGTACTCGGCGATCGGCGTCGAGCCGACGAAGCTCACGGCCTGCACGCGCGGGTCCTGCAGCAGCGTGTCGACGGCTTCCTTGTCGCCGTTGACGACGTTGTAGACGCCGTCGGGCAGACCCGCTTCCTTGAACAGGTGAGCGACCAGCATCGGTGCGCTNNGGCTTCAAAACAAACGTGTTGCCGCAGGCGATCGCCATCGGGAACATCCACATCGGCACCATCGCCGGGAAGTTGAACGGCGTGATGCCGGCAACGACGCCGAGCGGCTGGAACTCGGACCAGCTGTCGATGTTCGGGCCCACGTTCCTCGTGTGCTCGCCCTTGAGCAGCTCGGGGATGCCGCACGCATAGTCGACGACCTCGACGCCGCGGCCGAACTCGCCCATCGCGTCGTCGAGCACCTTGCCGTGCTCGTTGGTCAGCAGCGCGACGATCTCGTCGGCATGCTCCTCGAGCAGCTGCTTGAAGCGGAACATGATCTTGGCGCGCTTCACGGGCGGCGTGTTGCGCCAGGCGGGGAAGGCCGCTTCGGCGGCCGCGATTGCGTCTTCGACCGTGGCTTTGGTCGCCATCGCGACGTGGCGTGTCACCTGGCCCGTTGCCGGGTTCGTGACCGGCAGCGTGCGGTTGTTGTCGGCAATGTCCTCGCCGTTGATGAAATGGCCGACGATCTCGGCAGCTTCAACGTTCTTTGCGGGTGTGGCGTTCATGTCGTCTCCTGCTAGTCAACCGCGTCAACGACGCGGCGAATAGCCTCGAAAGATTGTTCCATCTCATCGACCTTCGAATTCAGGAACGGTGAGAATTGTAACGTGTCCATGCCGTTGCGTACGACGAGGTCCTCGTTCCAGAAGCACTGCTTGTGAATCTCGAGACCCCGTGCGCCCGGCGCGCCGGCGCGCGGCGCGAGTTCGACGGCGCCCATCATGCCGAAGTTGCGCACGTCGATGACCTTGTCATGGTCCGCGAACGAATGGAGGAGGTCTGCAAACGTCTCTTCGAGCGCCAGCGACTGCTCGAAAATCCCTTCTTCATCGTACACGTCCATCGTGGCGAGGCCGGCGGCCGCCGCGACCGGGTGGCCCGAGTAGGTGTAGCCGTGGAACAGCTCGATCATGTGGTCGGGGCCCTGCATGATCGCGTCATGGATCTTCTGCTGCACGAGCACCGCGCCCATCGGGACGACGCCGTTGGTCAGACCCTTGGCCGTCGTGATGATGTCGGGCGTCACGCCGAGTCGCTCGGCGCCGAAAGCTTTGCCGACCCGGCCGAAGGCCGCGATGACCTCATCGAAGATCAGCAGGATGCCGTGTGCATCGCAGATCTCCCGCAGCCTTTCGAGATAGCCGACAGGCGGCGGCAGGACACCGGCCGAGCCCGCGATCGGCTCGACGATGACGGCCGCGATGTTGCTGCCGTCGTGCAGCACGCACAGGCGCTCGAGATCCTCGGCCAGTTCCGCGCCATGCTCGGGCAAACCGCGGCTGAAGGCGTTGCGCCCGATGTCCAGCGTGTGCCGCAGGTGATCGACGCCCGGCAGCAGCGCCGCGCTGAAGACTTTGCGGTTCGGCACGATGCCGCCCACCGACATGCCGCCGAAGTTCACGCCGTGATAACCCTTCTCGCGACCGATCAGTCGCGTGCGGTGACCTTCGCCTTTGGCGCGATGGTAGGCGAGGGCGATCTTGAGTGCCGTGTCGACCGACTCCGATCCGGAGTTCGTGAAGAACACATTCGAGAATCCATCGGGTGCCATGTCGATGACGCGCTCGGCCAATGCAAACGACTTGTCGTTGCCCACCTGGAAGGAAATCGCGTAGTCGAGCGTGGCGACCTGCTGCTGCACGGCCTCGACGATCTTCGGGTGGCAATGGCCGACGCCGCACGTCCACAGGCCCGAAAACGTGTCGTAGACGCGCCGGCCGTCACTGGTCGTGTAGTGGTGGCCATCGGCGCCAACGATGACACGCGGCGCTTTCTTGAAGTCGCGATTGGCCGTGAACGGCATCCACAGGGCATCGGTGGTGACGGCATTCATCGTTGCAAACTCCGCAGGTTATCGGTCAATCCGACCAGTGTACGGCCGATCAGGTATGTTAAACAATCAGTTATGTAGCCTATCGTAAGCCATTGAATTTATATAAAGATTGGCCGAAAATGTTTACTTTAGTAAACAATTATCGAGAGATCTTCCATGGACCAGGACATCGGTTATCGGCTCAAGGCTATCCGCACCCGGCTGGGTATCTCCCAGCGCCACCTGGCGCGCGTGTCGGGCGTCGCCAACGCCACGATTTCCCAGATCGAGGCCGGGCGGCTCAACCCGACCGTCAGCATGCTCAAGAAGGTGCTCGACGGCATCCCGATGCCGCTCTCGGAGTTCTTCGCCGACGACTTCGAGCAGGCCGACCGGATCTTCTTCCGCGCCGACGAGCTGACCGAGATTGCCGACGGCGGCGTCTCGTTCCGCCAGGTCGGGGCGAATCTTCACAACCGCGCGATCCAGCTGCTCAAGGAGTGCTACCAGCCCGGCGCGGGAACCGGGCGCCACGCGATCACGCACGAAGGCGAGGAATGCGGCATCTTGCTCTCCGGCCGCCTCGAGGTGACCGTCGGCGACGAGACGGCCGTACTCAGGGCAGGGGACGCCTATTATTTTCGCTCCGATCAGCCGCACCAGTTTCATAATCCGGGCAACGAACCCTGCGAACTCATCACGGCTTGCAGCCCACCCAGTTTCTGATCCAAAATGACCGCCCGATTTTTTTAATCCTGATTAGAATTTGATGTCCGCGTTCGGCACCGTTTTCTGCGACGACTTCGTCATCGCCCATTACCGCGATGGCGCCTGGCAGGAACCATCAATCGAGCCCGTTGCACCCTTGCAGCTGCACCCCGCGGCCCACGTGCTGCATTACTCGAGTAGCTGCTTCGAGGGCTTCAAGGCCTACCGCTGGGGCGATGGCAAGGCGCGCATTTTCCGCCTGCACGACCATGTCGCGCGCATGCAAAAAAGTGCGGCGTCGCTATGCCTGCCGATTCCCGATGCCGACATGCTGGCGCAGATGGTCATCGACATTGTTGGCAACAACATTGACGAGATTCCCGCGCCGCCGAGTTCGCTCTACCTGCGTCCCACGCTGATCGGCACGCTGCCGAACATCGGCGCCGCTGCCGCGCCGTCGCACGAAGCAACGCTGTACGTCCTGACCTCGCCGGTCGGTGACTACTTCGACGGCGGTGCGCGTCCACTCAAGCTGCTGATCGAAGACCAGAAAGCGCGTTCGACGGAACAGCTTGGCAGCACGAAGACGGGCGGCAACTACGCAGCGGCTCTCGGACCGACGCTTGCCGCAAAGGCAGAGTACGGCGTCGACCAGGTGCTGTTCTGCCCGGGCGGTGATGTGCAGGAAACGGGGGCGGCCAATTTTCTGCTGATCTCGGACGACGAGGTCATTACGAAGGCGCTCGATACGTCGTTCCTGCACGGCATGACTCGTGCATCCGTCCTGACACTCGCAGCCGAGCTTGGCTACAAAGTCAGTGAACGCGAATTTACGGTCGACGAGTTGCTGCAGAAGATCGACACCTACGAAGCTGCGCTTTCAGGGACGGCCGCCTGCCTGGCGCCGGTTGGCACGTTCGTCTACAAGGGTGAGGAAATCACGGTGCGCGATGGTGAGCCGGGCCCTAACGCGGCGAAGCTGCGCGATGCGTTGCAAAGCATCCAGTACGGCAATGCCCCCGACACGCACGGCTGGCTGACCGAAGTCTGACCGAAGACGGCGGTCTGCCGTCTATATCGCTTTCGAGAATCGATCGGTGTTCTGTTCGCTGCCGATGTAACGGTCGAACGTCATCGCGATGTTGCGCAGCAGAAGCCTGCCTTTCGGTGTGATGCGAATGCCCGATGTATCGAGTTCTATAAGCTCGTCGTCGGCCAGCGGGTCCAGTCGCTTGATCTCTTTCGCGAAGTACTCGCGAAAATCGATCTCGTGTTCGCGACCGAATTCGTCGTAGTCGAGCGCGTCGTAACACATCAGTGCCTGGATAACGTCGGCGCGCAGCAGGTCGTCGTCGTCGACCGCGATACCCTTGCGGATCGGCAAGGTGTCGTTCTCGAGCAGCGTCTCGTACTCCATCGTCGTGATCGAGTTTTGCGCGAACATGTTGCCGATACCGCTGATCGAACTGACGCCCAGCGCCACGAGATCGCAATGACGGTGTGTTGAATAACCCTGGAAGTTGCGCTGCAACGTGCCGTCGCGGCGCGCGAGCACGAGTTCGTCCTCGGGCAGGGCGAAGTGATCCATGCCGATGTAGCTGTAGCCAGCCCCGGTCAGGCGCTCGATCGTGTGCTCGAGAATGTCGAGCTTGACCTCGGGCGCCGGGATATCGTCGGCATTGATCATGCGCTGGCCCTTGAAGCGCTGCGGCAGGTGCGCGTAGTTGTAGACGGCGAAACGGTCCGGGCGCATGTCGATGACCGTGTCGAGTGTCGTGCCGAAACTGTCGACCGACTGGTGCGGCAGGCCGTAGATCAGGTCGAACGAGACCGACCGGAAACCGGCACGGCGAGACGCGTCGACGAGCGCCGCCACCTGCTCGACCGATTGCCGGCGATTCACGGCCTGCTGCACTTTCTCGTCGAAATCCTGGATGCCGAGGCTGAGCCGATTGAACCCGAGCTCGGTCAGCACGCGAATCCCTTCTTCATCGACCGTTCTCGGGTCGACCTCGATCGAAAATTGCCGCTGGTCGCTGTCGTCGAATGTAAACGCGCCACGCAATTTGTCGAGCAGGGCGGCCATTTCATCGTTATCGAGGTAGGTCGGCGTGCCGCCACCGAAGTGCAGCTGTTCGACGACCCGCGACCGATCGAACAGCTCGGACTGCATGTCGATCTCGCGATACAGGTTGCCCATGTACTTGGCGACGCGCTCCTGGTTGCGAGTCACGATCTTGTTGCACCCGCAGTAGTAGCACAGCGAGTGACAGAACGGGATGTGAACGTAAAGCGACAGCGGCACGCCCGAGGCGTTGCTGGCACGCGCATTGGCGATGTAGTCATCGACGGTCAATTCGTCGCTGAACTGGACCGCCGTCGGGTAGGACGTATAGCGCGGCCCACGGCTGTCGTAGCGCCGGATGAGATCGAGGTCGAAGCAGACAGAATCGGTAGACATAGTCTAAATGATCCCTGAATTCAGGGCTGGCTCACATGGGTATTTTCCGCAGGCCGTGTAGGAGAAACAACGCAATCGTAAACAGCAGCATGGCGACACCCTGGTGCGCCGCAGCCAGTGCGATCGGTACGCCGAGCAACAAAGTCGCAATACCGAGGGCGACCTGCACCACTGCCACGCCCAGCAATGCCGTGGTCGCCGGGCGCATCCTGGCGGGCAGCCGCGCACGTCGGGAGCGCCACCAGTACACGACAACAAGCACGAACGTCGTCATCGCCAGCACGCGGTGGTCAAACTGTACGGTTGTCATGTTGTCGAACGCGTTGCGCCACCAAGGTTCGAGCGCAAAAAGGCCCGGCGGCACGAGCGAGTCGCCCATCAACGGAAACGTGTTGTAGATCATTCCCGCCTTGAGTCCGGCCACGAACCCACCCGAGATGATCGTGATCGATATCAGCGCCGTCAGCAGGAAGGTCCGCGTATACCAACGGTGCCGGTGATTCGATTCCTGGGGATACAGTAGCGACAGCGCCACCCAGAACATGAAGCCATATATAAGGAATGCCGCAACGAGGTGCGCGGTCAGCCGGTACTGGCTCACATGCGGATTATCGACGAGTCCGCTCTTGACCATGTACCAGCCAAGCACGCCCTGCAGTCCGCCGAGGACAAACATGAGCAGGTATTTCGGGATGTCCCGGCCGCTGAAATAGCCGCGAAAAAGGAAGACGAGAAAGGGCACGGCGAAGACGATGCCGATCGTACGGCCGAGCAGGCGATGCAGGTACTCGAGCCAGAAGATGCCCTTGAAGTCATCGACGTCCATGTGCGCGTTGACCTTCTGAAATTCCGGGGATTGCTGGTACATCTCGAACACGCGCTGCCACTCGGCATCATTGAGTGGCGGCAGCCAGCCGAGGAGGGGGCGCCAGTCGACCATCGACAGGCCCGAGCCGGTCAGGCGCGTAACGCCGCCGAGCACGACCATCGCGAAGACGAGCGCGCAGCAGATGAGTAGCCAGGTCGCAATCTGGCGATTCCGATAGGGCGTCGACATGGGGCGCAATAGTAGCAATACATCGAGCCCGCGTGGTGCCCCGGACTAGGTATTTTCCCCAGTAGTGATGTGCGCCGGGGGTCGATAGTCTAAGCCTGTCACACAGAGTATCTGGTCTCGGTTTGGCCAATGTCATAACCCCCACGAGCCGCGAGACCTGACAGACCGGGCGGGCAGGATGCCCGCCCCTTTTTTTGTGGGCCCCGAATTCCCGATGCCTGTACCATGCGTGCGGTGCGATACCTGAGAACATATCGACTGCCCGTTCTGGGCTGTCTCCTCGGGCTCGCGGCGTGCGGCGAAGCACCGGACCCCCGGGTTAGCAAGCCGAGCGAACCCGAGTTCGTCGGCAGCCTGGCCTGCAAGAGTTGCCACGTCACCGAATTCGAGGGCTGGCGCGACTCGCACCACGACCTCGCGATGCAGCCTGCCAATGCCTCGACCGTGCTCGGCGATTTTGACGATGCCGGGTTCGAGTACTTCGGCACCGCAAGCCGGTTCTACCGCGACGGCGAACGCTTCCTCGTGCGAACGCAGGATGCGGTCGGGGAGGACCGCGAGTTCGAGATCCGGTACACCTACGGTATCGAGCCCTTGCAGCAGTATCTCGTCGTATTCGACAACGGCCACGTGCAGCCACTGCCGTTCGCCTGGGACGCGCGCGCGCCGGAGGAAGGCGGTCAACGCTGGTATCACCTGTACCCGGACGAATACATCGGTCCCGGTGACCCGTTGCACTGGACCGGGCGGCAGCAAAACTGGAACTACATGTGCGCCGAGTGCCACTCGACCAACCTGCAGCTCAATTACGACCTGGCCAGCGACGCCTTTGCGACGACGTGGTCGGAGATCAACGTCGGCTGCGAGGCTTGCCACGGTCCGGCATCGCTGCACGTTGCCGCGGCGCAGGACGAAGATACTTCCGACGACGCCGGCCTCGTGATGGCGTTCAATGACCGGGACGGCGTCAGCTGGCGCATGAATGCAGAGACCGGAATCGCCGAGCGCAACCCGTTCGCCATGCGGTTGCCGAGCGAGCCCGAGGCGTGCGGCCGGTGTCACTCCCGTCGCGGTCAGATCACCGAGGATTACGAATACGGCCAGCCGCTTTCACATACGCACCGGCTGGCACTGCTGACCGAGCCGCTGTATTACGCCGACGGCCAGATCCGCGACGAGGTGTATGTCTACGGGTCCTTCGTGCAGAGCAAGATGTACCAGGCCGGCGTGACCTGCAGCGACTGCCACAACCCGCACTCGGCCGAGTTCCACGCGGGCGACGACCTCGATGCCGTGTGCGCCCAGTGCCACCTGCCGCAGAAGTTTGCGGATACCTCGCATCACGGGCACGAGACGGTGCAGGTCGCCTGCGTCGACTGCCACATGCCGTCGCGCGTCTACATGGGTGTCGATGCCCGGCGGGATCACAGCCTGCGCGTCCCGCGTCCCGATCTCAGCGTCGCATCGGGTGTCCCGAACGCCTGCACGATGTGCCACAAGGACCGGGACGACGCCTGGGCCGCGCAGGCAGCACGCATGTGGTGGGGCGAGCCCGCCGCGACTTCCGATGCGCTGCCCGGCATCGTGCGCGCGTCGCTGCTCGCGCAACTCGTGCCGCCATTGAGTCCCGATGAAGCCGCGGCCCTCCGGCAGGGATTCGTGGATCCCGATCCGCTCGTGCGGCACGGCGCCCTGCAAGCGGCGGTTAACTTTCCGCCGGAACTGTTGCTCGAAGTCGTCCCGCAGCTGCTCAGCGACGACGTGCGCAGCGTCCGCATCGACGCCGCCTCGCTGCTCGCGCAACTGCGTGACTATCTGCCGCAGCAAGCGGCTGTCGCCTTCGCTGCGGCAGCGGACGAGTACCGCGCCGCGCAACACGCGATTGCGAGCCAGGCCGTCGCGCACGTCGCGCTGGCCGAGTTCGAGAGCCAGCTCGGCGACCTCGAACTGGCGCTGCAGCACGCCGACCGCGCGGTGGCCATGGAACCCGGTAACCCGCTGGCCCGGCATTCGCGCGGCTTGCTGCTCGTGCGGCTCGATCGTCACGACGATGCCCTCGGCGAGCTCCGCGCAGCGGCGCGGCTGGCGCCCGGCAATGCCCGGTTCGCCTACGTTTATGCCGTCGCGCTCAATTCGCTCGGGCAGCCGGATGAGGCGTTGCGCGTCCTTGAAGAGGCCGCAGCGAACCACCCCGAGGACCCGGACATCGCCGCTTTCCTCGAACTGTTGCGCGCCGACTAGACGACGGCCGTGATGCCGTCGTAAACGAGCTTCAGGCCCACGCCGAACAACAAGACGTACACGAAGGCGAAGAAAAACCGATCCGAAACTCGCGCGTGCAGCCACGCGCCGATCAGTACGCCAATCGGCGCCAGGATGACCAGGGCTCCCGATGTCGCGAGGTTGGTGAAATCGAACTGGCCCAGCCACGCATAGGGAACGAGCTTGACGTAGTTGACGACGGCGAAGAACACGATCGTGGTCGCGGCGAAGTCGGTCCGATTCAGCGGCCGGCGCAGCAGGTACATGCTGATCGGCGGGCCGCCGGAATGCGCGATAAAGCTCGTGAAACCCGCGATCGACCCGCCGGCGATGCCATAGGACTGCGGAAAATCGGGAAGGGCGGCACTGTCCTTGCGGCGCTTGTTGGCCCAGTAGTGCAGCGTGAACGAGATCGCGACGACACCCACGATCAAGCGGACCACGGCCGGGCTCATGTACTCGAAGAGCAACGTGCCGACAAGAATCCCGACCAGCGAGGCCGGCAACAGGATGCGGAGTTCGGGCCAGATCCACTTGCCACGAAACTTCCAGAGCGCAACGAGATCCATAACACAGAGGATTGGCAGCAATATGGCGGCAGCCTGGACCGGCGAAACGACCAGCGCCATTAACGGGACCGCGGCCGTACCGAGCCCGCCGCCAAAGCCGCCTTTCGCAATACCGAATAGCAGGACGGCCGGGACGGCGGCAAGATAGAACAGCGGATCGGTGATCAAGAGCGCCCCCGGCAGATGAATCGTGGTTAAATAGAAGGCTGAATAATAAAGAAAAAACTCCGTGAAACTGAGAATTCGTGACAATTCATTGCGACTGCGCCTGACGCGCACCGAAGTCGACACGCTGCGCGACGAGGGCATTGTGCAGGCCCGCACGGCATTTCCCGGCGGCCGCGAGCTGCGTTACGAGGTCGAAAGCAGCCCCGCCAGCGTGAAGCCGGGGGCGTTCCTGTCGAACACGACCGTCACGGTCCGGCTTCCCGAAACTGCGGTGCGCGCCTGGGCAAGCAGCGACCAGGTGTCCATCGAGGGTGAACTGCAGCACACCAATGGCGACAAGCTAACGATCCTGGTCGAGAAGGATTTTGCCTGCCTCGCGCCGCGCGAAGGCGAGGACGAGTCGGACATGTTTCCCCACCCTGCAGCCGGGACGGATGAACAATCCTGCTGATGTCACGCTACGCGAAGTTCGAGCCGGAAACGATCCGCTTCCTCGAGGAGCTGTCCGCCAACAACAATCGCCCGTGGTTCAGCGAAAACAAGTCGCGGTATGAAGAGCAGGTGCTCGATGTCGCGCTTCGATTCATCCAGTCGATGCACGACCCTCTGCACGAGATCGCGCCGCATTTTGTCGCGCAGGCGACGCGGGTCGGCGGATCCCTGATGCGGGTGTATCGCGATACGCGTTTTTCGAAGAACAAGCTGCCTTACAAGACCAACGTCGGCATCCAGTTTCGCCACGAGCAGGCGAAAGACGTGCATTCCCCGGGCTACTACGTGCATGTTGCGCCGGACGAGGTATTTCTCGGGGCGGGCATGTGGCGCCCGGATTCGGACTCGTTACGCAAGATCCGCGAACGCATCGTCGCAAAGCCGGCAGAGTGGCGCCGGGTAATACAGGACGAGTCTTTCTCCCGCCGATTCGACATCGGTGGCGAGGTTCTCAAGCGACCGCCGCGTGGCTTTGACAAGGACCACGAGTTCATCGACGACATCAAGCGCAAGAGTTTTATCGCCGTCTGCAACCTGGACAGCAATGCACCGCTGGGCAGCGGGTTCCAGAAGACGGTCGAGTCCTCGTTCAGGGCGGCCGAACCGCTGATGCGGTTTCTGTGCAAGTCCGTCGGAGTGCCGTTCTAGCCCTTGGCAGGCACAAGCACGATCTTGCCCTTGTGCTGGCTGCTTTCCATCAGTTCATGGGCGGCAGCCGCATCATTCAGCGAAAACGTGGAGTCGATGATCGGCCGAACTTCACCGGACTCGAGCAACGGCAACACATTCTCACGGACCTCGTCGGCAATCCGGGACTTGTCCGCGACACTTTGCGGGCGCAGTGTCGAACCCGTTATCGTCAGGCGCCTGCCGAGCACGACGCGCATGTTGAGTTCGGCCACCGGGCCCTGCAGGAAGGCGATGATCGCGTAACGGCCCTCCAGCGCCATACTGTCCAGGTTCTTCTGCATGTAGGGGCCCGCGACCATGTCGAGCAACACGTCGACGCCACGACCGTCCGTGTAATCCATGACGGCTTCTTGCCAGTCGCCCGCCTTGTAGTTGATGGCCTTGTCGGCGCCGAGGTCCTCGCAGAACCGGCATTTATCGTTGGTGCCGGCCGTCGTGATGACAGTACACCCGTGCGCTTTTGCGAGCTGAATCGCCGTCGTGCCGATGCCACTCGATCCACCGTGCACGAGAAATGTCTCTCCCTCGGCAAGACGGCAACGCATGAAGACGTTGTACCAGACCGTGAAGAACGTCTCCGGCACGGCGGCCGCCTCGATCAACGACAATTTCGGCGGCACAGGCAGACAGTGCCCTTCGTCGACCCGGCAGTATTCGGCGTAGCCGCCACCGTGGGTGAGCGCCATGACGGAGTCGCCGACCGACCAGCGGCTGACGGATTCTCCCGTCGCAACGACCTCGCCCGCGATCTCGAGGCCCGGCAACTGACTCGCATCGGGAGGCACGGGGTAAAGCCCCTGGCGCTGCAGGACGTCGGGGCGGTTGACGCCGGCCGCCATGACCCTGACCAGCACGTCGTTGCCGCCGATCCCGGGGACGGGCTCTGTTACCGGGATGAGCACCTCGGGGCCGCCCGGTTCATCGATGGCGATGGCTCGCATCGTTTCGGGAATTGTCATGCAGGCTTATCCATTCAGGCACGCATTGCGAGTATGACGCCCGGTCGAACATGGACACAAGGACTGAACTGTGGATACTGACCCGGCAGAGCAACACGCAAGATTCGTCATGTCAGAAAACCCCATCCTGTGGAGCCCCGGCGAAAAGCGCAGTCATGCATCAGCGATGTATCGCTTCATGCGCGACAACGGCTTCGACAACTATGACGACCTGTATCGCTGGTCGATCGACGAGTCACCGGCGTTCTGGGAATCGCTCGCAAGGTTCTGCGACGTCAGGTTCGACAGAATGGCGGAATGCACGCTCGCCCGCCCGGACGACATCATGGATGCGGGCTGGTTCGATGGCGGCCTGCTCAACTTTGCCGAGCACCTGCTGCGGCATTCCGGCGATCGTCCGGCGATCATCTTCTGTGGCGAGAACGGGGCACGCCGCGAGCTCAGTTTCGACGCGCTGCGCGATGCCGTCGCGTCGATTGCGGCCGGCCTGCGCAAGGCGGGCGTCGGCCGGGGCGATCGCGTCGGCGGCTTCCTGCCGAATTGCCCGGAAGCGATCGTCGCGATGCTTGCCACAGTGAGCATCGGCGCAACGTGGTCGTCGTGTTCGCCCGACTTCGGCGTCAACGGCGTCGTCGACCGCTTCGGCCAGATCGAGCCGAAGGTGCTGTTCGCCGCCGACGGCTACTACTACAACGGCAAGCGTATCGATTCGCTGCCGGTCGTCGCCGGCATTGCCACGGCCATACCCAGCATAACGACAGTTGTCGTCGCGCCATTCCTCGAGGACGGTGGCGGACCCGGCGAGGGGTGCGTCGCCTGGGATGACTTCGCCATCCCCGGCCAGGGTCTCGCGTTCGAGCCCGTCCCTTTCGATCACCCGCTGTACATCATGTATTCGTCGGGCACGACCGGGGTACCCAAGTGCATCGTGCACGGTCACGGCGGATCGCTGCTGCAGCATCTCAAGGAGCACGTTCTCCACACCGACATTTCGGCCGAAGACCGGCTGTTCTACTTCACGACCTGCGGCTGGATGATGTGGAACTGGCTCGTCAGCGGCCTGGCCCCGGGCGCGACGATCATGTTGTTCGATGGCTCGCCGTTTTTCGACGACGGCCACGGGCTCTGGAAGTTTGCAGAGCGAGAAGGCATTACGGTGTTCGGTACGAGCGCGAAATACCTGTCGGCACTGGAGAAGGCCGGCCTGCGGCCCGCCGACGATTATGACCTGTCGCAATTGCGCGCGGTCCTGTCGACGGGGTCGCCGCTGGCCCCGGAAAGTTTCGATTTTGTTTACGACGCGATCGGCAAGGACCTGCAGCTTGCTTCGATCGCCGGCGGCACCGACATACTGAGCTGCTTCGTGCTGGGCAACCCGATCCTGCCCGTGCGGCGTGGCGAGATTCAGTGCCGGGGCCTGGGCATGGCCGTCGAGATCTTCGATGACGACGGCAAGTCGGTTACCGGCCAGCAGGGCGAACTTGTCTGCACGCGACCGTTTCCTTCGGCGCCTGTCGGATTCTGGAACGATGCGGACGGCGCGCGTTATAAAGCCGCCTACTTCGAACGCTTCCCGGGTGTCTGGGCGCACGGCGATTTTGCCGAGCTCACCGAGAGCGGCGGACTCATCATCTATGGTCGGTCGGACGCGGTGCTCAATCCGGGCGGCGTCCGCATCGGCACGGCGGAGATTTACCGGCAGGTGGAGAAGCTCGACGAAGTCATCGAAAGCATCGCCATCGGACAGCAATGGGACGACGATGTCAGGGTCGTGTTGTTCGTCGTGCTGCGTCCGGGTGTCGAACTCGACGACGACTTGCGGGGCCGGATTCGCAGTGTCATTCGCGAGAATACGACGCCTCGCCACGTACCGGCGAAGATCGTTGCGGTCGCAGAAATTCCGCGCACGAAAAGCGGCAAAATCGTCGAACTTGCAGTACGCTCCGTGGTGCATGGACAACCTGTCAAGAACACCGAAGCACTCGCCAATCCCGAGGCTCTCGATAACTTCAAGGACATCGCGGAACTCGATGAAGCTTAGGTGTGTCCGCTGATGGCGGACGTGGATTTCCAGGGTGTCGAAGTCAGCTCCGGACGGGTACTGCCCGAATGGATCGACATCAACAAGCACATGAATGTCGCTTACTACGTGCTGGTCTTCGACCAGGGTGTGGATGCGCTCTGGAGCCGCTTCGGCATGACGTACGACCACATTCGCGAGGTAAACAGCTCGACGTTTTCGGTCGAGTCTCACGTCATGTACCGGCAGGAACTCAGGCTGCATGATCCCTACATCGTGACCGCGCAGATTCTCGCGTACGATGCCAAGCGCATTCACCAGTTCCAGCGCCTCTACCACGCCGAAGAGCAATTCCTGGCCGCAACGTGTGAATGGATGAGCCTGCACGTGGACCTGGCGGCGCGACGGGTGGCTCCCTGGCCGAATGCGCTCCTCGATGACATTGAGAAAGTCGTGGCAAGCCAGGGTGAATGGCCGTGGCCCGAGGATGCCGGCCGACAAATGAAAATTTCCGCGCCAATCTACAGTGCGCGGCGAGAGGGGGACACTTAGGTGCGTTGTCTTCTCGCCATCGACCAGGGAACGAGCAGCAGCCGAACCGTCCTCTTTGACGGCGAGGCCAACCCCCTGGCCAGCGCCCAGCAGGAGTTTCGGCAGATCTATCCGCAACCCGGCTGGGTGGAACATGACCCGGAGGACATCTGGCGCTCGGTGCAGGACGTCACGCGGGACTGCCTCCAGAGTCTGACGGGCGACATTGCCGGTATCGGCATTACGAACCAGCGCGAAACAACGATTATCTGGGATCGCCGGACGGGTGAGTGTGTTTACAACGCGATCGTCTGGCAGGACCGGCGTACCGCCGATCATTGCGAGCGGTTGCGGTCCGAGGGTGCCGAACCGATGGTCATTGAGAAGACCGGGCTCAGGCTCGACCCGTATTTCTCGGCCACCAAGATCGCCTGGATCCTCGACAATGTTGCCGGCGTGCGCGAGCGCGCGTCGAGCGGGCAGCTTGCGTGCGGCACTGTCGACACGTTTTTGCTCTGGCGCATGACCGGCGGCAATGTGCATGCGACGGATGCGACGAACGCATCGCGCACGATGCTGTTCAACATCCACAGCCAGGAATGGGACGAAGAACTGCTGCGGCTGTTCGACGTGCCGCGAGAACTGTTGCCGGAAGTCCGTGACTCCGCGGCAGAATTCGGCGTCAGCGATGAGACCGCGATCGGCGTGGCCGCGCCCGTGACCGGTATCGCCGGTGACCAGCAGGCGGCACTGATGGGGCAGGCCGGCTTCGACGAGGGCATGACCAAGAGCACCTACGGCACGGGCTGTTTCGTCATCGCCAATACCGGCGATCGGGCCGTGCCGTCGCGGAATCGTTTGTTGACCACGGTCGCCAGCCGGATCGGCGGCAAAGTGACGTATGGCCTCGAAGGCAGCGTGTTCGTGGCCGGATCGGCCGTGCAGTGGCTGCGGGACGAGCTCGGGATTATTGCTCACGCGCCCGAAACCGAGGATATCGCCGCCATGACCGGCATCGTTGACGACGTTCACGTCGTCCCGGCGTTTGCCGGGCTCGGGGCGCCGTACTGGGACGCACACGCGCGCGGCGCAATCCTGGGACTGACGCGCGGCAGCGGCCGCAATGAAATCGTTACCGCCACCCTGCAGGCGATCGCGTACCAGACCCACGACCTGGTCGAGGCGATGTCCGATGACGGCATCATGCCGTCGCTGATCCGTGTCGATGGCGGCATGGTCGCCAACGACTGGTTTTTGCAATTCCTCGCCGACATCCTCGGCGTAGTCGTCGAGCGTCCCGTAAATGTAGAGTCGACCGTGCTGGGTGCGGCCTGCATTGCCGGCCTGCAGTCGGGTGTGTTCGGGTCTGCCAGCGACATCGCGAAAATCTGGCGCCGCGAACGGCTGTTCGAGCCGGCGATGGACGAGGACCGGCGGCAATCACTGCTGGCGGGTTGGGCGAGAGCGGTCGATCGCGTGAGGCAGGGCGGCTGAGCATGCTCCGGACACGGCAAAAACTGGGCAAGTACCGGATCCTCGGCCGTATCGCGTCAGGACCCCTGGCCGATGTGTACAAGGCGTTCGATACGATTCACAAGACCCGCGTCGCGATCAAGATTCCCAAGGCAGGCGACGCGGCAGGGGAGGAGGAATTCCTCCACGAAGTCCAGGTCGCGACCCGGCTCCGCCACCCGAACATACTGTCCGTCATCAATGCCTCCTATATCGATGATCACTTCGTTATCGCGATGGAACTCGGCGAAGAGTCGCTGGCCGACCGCATCGAGCGCCGCATCTCCACCACGCACGCGCTGGACATGGCGAGCCAGGCGATAGCGGCGCTCGCACACGCGCACGAGCACAAGATCATTCACTGCGATATCAAACCCGAGAATTTCATCCTGTTCCCGGGCAACCAGCTCAAGCTCGCCGACTTCGGGTTCGCGAAAATCAGCCTGCGCACGCTCAAGGCATCAGGCTCGGGGACCATCGATTACATCGCGCCCGAACAGGCGATGGGGCGGCCGAAGTTCCAGTCGGACGTTTTCTCGCTGGGCCTCGTGTTGTACCGGCTGTTCTCGGGCAAGTTGCCGGAATGGCCGTTCGAGTGGCCGCTGGCAGGGCACGATCGGCTCGTGTCGCGCGTCCGGCCGGAACTCACCCAGTTTCTGCGCAAGGCGATCCAGCTGGACCCCAAGAATCGCTACCGCGACGCCGTGCAGATGCAGTCGGCTTTCGAGCGCCTGCAGAGCCATGCGCGACGGCAGAAACGCGCGAGGTCGAAAAACGGCGCGGCGCGCGGCTCGTCGTGGCGGCAGCTGCAATGGCGCGAGTTTCAGCGGCAGTACCGCAAGGTATTGCACACGGACCAGCAGTGCCGGCGCTGCGAGGGGCCGGTTGCCGAAAGCATGCAGGCCTGCCCGTGGTGCGGATTCGACAACCCGGCGCGCGGTTCGGCGGCACTTTTCGCATCAACCTGCCCGCGCTGCGAGCGTGGCGTCAAGAACGACTGGGACTATTGTGCATGGTGTTACGGGCCCGGTTTCGAGGAAGAGACGACTCGCCGCTATCCGGACAAGCGGTACACGGCGCGTTGCAGCAACCGGCGCTGCAAGGGCCCGCTCATGCCATTCATGCGTTACTGCCCGTGGTGCCGCATGAAAGTCAGGAAGCCGTGGAAACTGACAGGCAGCCGCCACCGCTGCAAGGCGTGCAAATGGGGCATCGCGCGCGAGTTCTGGAATTACTGCGCCTGGTGCCGGGAGCCCGTGCGCCATGAATGAACGTGTCGTCATCCTCGATGGTGCCACTGAGCCTGATCGGCAGCAGGCGTCGGCCGGCGGCGGCGAGTTCGTCGCCTATACCTGCCGGGCACCGGACAAAGAGACGGAGAATGAAGATACCGTCGCGATCATCCCCTACGGTCCCGGTGCGGCCGTATTGCTCGTGGCGGATGGCGCCGGGGGACTGCCGGCAGGCAAACGCGCTTCTCTGACGGCCGCAGAGAGCCTCGTTGCATCGCTCGAAGCCGCGATGGCGGAGACGATGCTGCTGCGCACCGCGATTCTCGACGGCATCGAGGCCGCCAACGCGGCCGTCAAGGCACTGGGCAACGGTTCGGCGACCACGTTGACCGTCGTCACGATCGAGGGAAAGACCTTGCGCGCTTACCAGGTTGGCGACTCCGAGGCCGTTGTCGTCGGGCAGCGCGGCCTCGTCAAGCTGCAAACGATGCCTCACTCGCCGACAGGCTTCGCGGTGGAAGCGGGATTTCTAGACCAGAAGGAGGCGCTGCACCATGAAGATCGTTACCTGGTATCGAATTTCCTCGGCAGTAACGATATGCGCATCGATGTCGGTGCGGAAGTCGAACTGTCGCCGCGCGATACCGTAATGCTCGCAACCGATGGTCTTATGGATAATGTGCACCTCGGGGAAATCATCGAACGCATCCGCAAAGGCACGCTCGGCGACGCCGTAGAACGGGTGATTTCGCTGGCTGATCGCCGTATGGCGGGGGTTTCGCCGGCCCAGCCGAGCAAGCCCGACGACCTGTCCCTGATCCTCTTCAGAAAGCCCGGGCAGAGTGGTTGATCGCGCGCGGACCGCGGTATATGGTCATAGACATCAAGCCGCGGCCTAAAGGACGGTGCTGGCGGTGGTTTCCGATGGAACTCAGCCGCGCTTTTTGTGCTCCAAACCCTTGGTAGTCCGCGCAATACAGAGGGTCAGGACGATGACAAGACGCCGCTCACTCACGATGGTCCCCAGCTGGATCAAACCCTTCCTGCTCGTAGCGTTTGCCGCGATCGTTACTGGCGCCTGTAAGACTCAGGGCGGCATGTCGGGCGGAACCCCGTCCAGTGGCGGCATGTCTTCGCCGAGCGGCGGCGGCATGCCCCCGCCCAGCGGTGGCTCGAGCGGTGGCAGCCAGTCCGGCGGTAGCCAGAGCGGTGGCGGCCAGAGCGGTGGCCAGTCCGGTGGCGGCGAGAGCGGTGGCGGCGAGTCCGGAGGCGGCGAGTCCGGAGGCGGCGAGAGCGGCGGCTCATCCGGTGGTGCCGGTGGAATGCCTCCGCCTCCGCTGCCAGGCGAAGGAGGCGCCGGCGGCTCCAGCGGTCCGTCGGGAAGTTCCGGAGGGTCCGACGGATCCAGCGGCGATGTCGGCAGCTTCCCGGGCGGCGGCGAAGACCCGATGGGCGTACCGCCTCCCCCGAGCTCGTCCGGCGGCGGTGGTGCCGGCGACATTCTGATGGGTGAATCCGGCGAATCCGGTGATTCGGGCGATGGTGAGGAAAGCGAGCCGAGCGACTGGGAAGACGAGTCATCGTCCTCGTCTGACAGCGAGTGCGGCGATAACGGCGCCCTGCCGGGCGGTATCGGTGGCATGGGCCAGGACGGTGAATGTATTCCCAGTGGCGGCGGTGGCGCATCGGCATCGTCTGACAGCTCGAGTTCGTCCAGCGCAAGCGGCGGCGGTGCGAGTGGCAGCGCGGGCGGTGGTGCGTCCGGTGGTGGCACTCAGGGCACAGGTGGTGCTGGTGGTGTCGGCGAATTTCCCGAAGAGAGCGACGCCGAACGTGCCGCGCGACTGGGCCAGGAACTCGAAGAGTCGCTGGGCGGATTCGATGAGGCCATGCAGGGACAGCAGGACGAAATTGCGGCCGTTGGCCGCAGTACGGAAGGATTCGGTGATGGCGCGCAGGGCGGCGGAGGCGGCGGTATCGATCTCGGCGCCCAGGGTGGCCAGAGCGGCAGTGGCGCCGCCGGTGGCGGTGGCAACAACAGTGGTGGCGTGACGGTCGCCAACCAGGGTATCCCGCAAGGCAGCCGGCGTGACTCACCCGTTGCCGGCATGAGCCAGGAAGAAATTCGCGAGCGCACGCCGGAAGACATTCCGATTCTCGTCGACGATGACATTATCGCGCGGCAGCTGCGTGAAGCGGCGCTGGCGGAAGAAGATCCTGTGCTGCGTGAGCGCTTGTGGGACGAGTATCGTAAGTACAGCGGAATATAGGGCGCTGATTTGAGAATAATGACAAGAGCAGTCTGGCTGCTGGCAGGATTCTTTGTTGTGCTGTCGGGGTGTTCGGTCAACGAGATCGTTACGGCCGAGCAGACCGAACTCGTCGTGGCCGAAGCGCCGCCCGATGAGTCGATGTTGCTCGACATCGGGGTTGTGGAGTTCGAAACCGGCATCGATGAGAACAACGATCCCGAGGAGTCGGGTATCTACAACGAGATTCGCTCGGCCGAAGTGCGTTATCTGCCGTATCACCTGAAGACGACCTTGCAGGGCACCGGCCACTGGGGCGCCGTGCGCGTGATTCCGTCGAGAGAGGCATTCACGGACATCGTCATCGACGGCAGGATCGAACAGTCGGATGGTGAGTTTGTCGTTCTGGAAGTGATCGTGCACGATTCTGCGGGCAACCACTGGTACACGCGCGAGTACGAAACCCAGACAGGCATCTCTTCGTACTCGGATAATCGCGACAAGCGCGAGGATCCCTACCAGAAGGTGTTCAACGACATTGCGAACGACCTGCAGGCGTACGTACAGGAGCTCCCGCCGAAGACCGTCAGCGATGTTCGCCGTACCACGGAACTCAAGTTTTTCGCCGATATGTCGCCATCTGCCTACGGTGAGCACCTGGATTACGACGAGGATGGCATTGCTGAAATCGTCAGGCTTCCTGCCGATAATGACCCGTCCGTGGACCGCTTGCGGCAGATACGCGAACGCGACCGGCTCGTCGTCGACACGCTCAACGAGCATTACGCGAACTTCTACTACGGCATTGCGATTCCTTATCACTCGTGGCGCAAGACGGCACGCGAAGAGTCGGTCAATTACCGGCAGGTCAGGCGATCCGCAATGATGCAGACGCTGATTGGCGCGGTCGTGCTTGCCGGGTCGCTGGCCTACGATGCCAACAGCTCGAGTTATTCGAAGCGGCAAATGCAGCGCGGTCTGCAGAACGTCGCGATCGGCCAGGGTTTTGAAGCGCTGATCGGCGGTATATCGCGCCGCAGCGAGGCCAAGATGCATCTCGAGTCGATTCGTGAACTGTCCGAGTCATTCGGCGCCGAAGCGGCGCCGATGGTCGTCACGGTCGAGGGCGAGACGCGGCAGCTGACCGGCACGGCCGAAGCGCAATACGAGAGCTGGCGCCGGATCCTGAAGCAGATTTACGAGGCTGAGACAGGCTTCGTCGAAACCGCCGATTCCCCAGATGCTGATCCTGTCCGGGTGGCAGAGCCCACCGGATAAGCGATCATCCGCGCGTGCAGGACCTCCAACAAGGCACTGAGCTTGCGAGCCGCTATACGCTCGTGCGAAAGCTCGGCTCGGGCGGCGCTGCCGAGACCTGGCTTGCGACCGATCGGCTGACGCGCGCCGCGGTTGCGCTGAAGGTGCTCGTCAGCGACCGCGTTCCGGTTGCGACGTTTCACAAGGAATGGCAAACGAGCATCCGGCTCATGCACGCGCACATCGGGCGCGTATTCGAGTACAGCGACGACGCTGAGGCGCCTTTTTACAGCCTGCAGTACATTGACGGACCGGATATCGGGGTCCTCAGCGGCGCGCCACTCGAGGACATTTTCGGTCCTGTCGCGCTGATCGCCGACGCCTTGCGCTACGCGCACGGCAAGGGCGTCGTCCATCGGGACATCAAGGCGAGCAACGTGCTGCTCGACCACAATGGCGCACCGTACCTGATCGACTTCGGGGTCGCGGCCGTTGCGGGCGCGGCTGCGACCGGTGGCTCGGTGATCGCCGCGAGCCCGGAATCCCTGGCAGGCAATGTGCCGCATTCCGCCGACGATATTTTTGCGCTGGGCGGGCTCATTTACGAACTCGTGAGCGGAACCTCGCCGTATTCATCGTCGGCGACGGCGGAAGATATCCGCGACAAGATTCCGCCGCCGTTGCGCCGGCCGGATGGCGCACTCGTTCCGACGGCGATCGCGGAACTGGTTGCGGCGATGCTCGCCAAGGATGCTGTGGCTCGTCCCGAAGCGCAGGAGGTCGTCGCTGCGCTCGAGGCAGCCGGCTTTGCCGCAGGGCCGGCGCCCGCGCACTACGTTGAGGGCGCTGCCGCCGGCGGCGACGAAATCATTGAACTCACGGAAGGCGTTCATCGACCGGTCCGGGCTGCGCCGGCTGCGGCTGTCGGGGAAGCCGCCGTCGACAAGGGAATCTCGCCGCGCACACTCGGCATCAGCCTGGCCGTGCTGATTGCGCTGTTGATCGGCGTCGTGTTCTTCCTGCCGCAGCCCGAACCCACCGCACGTGAGGACGCTGCAGACACTGCCGAGACGTCCGAAGCCGGGGATGCCGCGGCCGGGACGGAGCGCGCCCCGCCCCAACGCGACGCTCGTGTCGTTGCGCGTGCGGACACGGATGCCGTGCTCGGCCAGCTGCTGTCGAAGATGGACACGCTGGAGAATCGTGCCGTGCAGCGCTGGGGCGGCTTGCGGTTCAGCCAGGCGCAGGCCGTTTACGCAGAAGGTGACGAGGCGTACCTGGCGCGGGATTATGCAACCGCCTCCGAGAAGTATGCCGAGGCGATCGACCTGCTTGACCCCTTGCTCGACGAGGTCGAGCAAGTCTTCGAAAACACCTTATCGGAGGCGCGTGCGGCTCTCGACAACGCCGATTCGATCGAGGCCGTGCGGCTCTTCGAACTGGCGGTCGCGATCAGTCCGAACCACGCGGGCGCCAGGGCGGGATACGCACGGGCGAGGAACCTCGACACCGTGATGTCCCTGACCGACCAGGGGTTGCGGTATGAAACCGACCTCGAACTCGAGGCGGCCCGGCAGAGTTTTGCGCAGGCTGTCGAACTCGACCCCGAGTGGCAACCGGCGCAGGATGGCCTCGCGCGCGTGCTCGAAACGATTCGGCAAATGGAGTTCGACCAGCGCATGACCGAAGGCCTGATGTCGTTGGCCGAAGGCGATTTCGCCGGCGCCAGGGCCGCGTTTCGGATGGCGCAGGAAATCAAGCCCGGCTCGCGCGAGCCGGCCGACGGGCTCCAGCAGGTCGACCAGGGTATTCGTCTCGAACGAATCGCGACGCTCGAGAGGACTGCAGCCGAGCAGGAGAGTTCGGAAGCCTGGGAGTCAGCCACCGAAACGTACCAAAGCATCCTCGAGATCGACGCCGACCTGGCGTTCGCCCAGGACGGTCTGCAGCGCGCACAAAACATGACCGCGCTCCACGAGCAGCTGGACGAGTTTATTGCCGAGCCGGACACCCTCAGCGCGCCCTCGACGATGGCGCGAGCTACGCGTCTGGTCGTCGATATCACGCGGATGCCGAACATCGGTCCCCGGCTTGCAGGTCAGCGTGACGAGTTGTCACGACTGCTGAAACGAGCCGCGACACCGCTCACCGTGACGCTGGTTTCCGACAATCTCACGAACGTGTCTATCTACAAAGTTGGTAAACTCGGCAGCTTCGAGACGCACGAGCTCCAGCTTCGGCCAGGAACTTACGTCGCCGTCGGGAGTCGACCCGGCTATCGCGACGTGCGACTCGAATTCCGCGTGGCGCCGGAAATCGATTTGCAGCCGGTCGTTGTCCGCTGTGAGGAAGCGATTTGAGTTTCGAGAATCTCTATATTCGCGACGTCGAAGGTGAACGTCGCATAGATTCGGCCAACCTGCCGTTGCGTGTAGGGACCGGCACCGATTGCCAGTTGCGACTGCCGGGACCGGGCGCAGGCCCCGTCCTGCTGCTGGACCTGTTGGACGGTGCGCCCTTCGTGCAGCCGTTCGGGCGCTCCGATTCGATACAGATCAACGGCGAACCGCTCGCGACGAGCACGCGCCTGGGCGATGGCGACGTGCTGCGGTTCTTCGGCAGTGAAATCCGCGTCTCGGCCAGCGACGATCGACTGACGCTCGAGGTCAGGCTCGAGGACAGCGCTTATGTGACCCAGCCGCCGGAACTCGATGCCGACGCTGCCAGGCAGCAGGACGAGGAAATTGCGCCGACCGCTTTCAAGCGGGCAGCCGAAGCCCGCGCGACCGTCGCGGTCACACACCGCAGCCCGTTGAAAGCGATCATAGGCGCAGCTTTGGCGGTGCTCGCGATCGTGTCCTGGTTGTTGTTCACGTCATCGTCTGTCCGCTTCGATATCACTCCCAACGATCCCGATGACGTGTCCATTGCAGGAGGCTGGTTTCAACTGCCGATCGGTGACCGGGTATTGCTGCGCAACGGCGATTACACGGTTGTCGTGCGCAAAGCGGGTTATTACGACGTCAACCAGGCGTTCGTGATTGCCGGCGAGGACAACAAGACCGTCGACGTCCGGATGCGACGGCTGCCCGGAAAGCTGTCAGTTGTCACGAGCCCGGTGGTGGATGCTGTTGTGTCCATCGACAGCGCGACCGTTGGCAAGACACCCTTCGGACCGATGGAATTGCAGCCCGGCGAACACAGCGTCAGCGTTCGGGCAGAGCGATACCTGCCGTTCGGGGACGTCATCAGCGTGCCGGGTCTCGGCACGCAGGAGACCCTGCATGTGCAGCTCGTGCGGCGCTGGTCGAACGTCGAAATCACCTCGGAACCGGCAGGCGCCACGATCTACGACGGCGACGAGACCCTGGGTACGACACCCGCCACGATCGAATTGCTGGAGGGCTCGCACCAGATCAGCGTGGTTCGTGAAGGATTCAAGGCCTGGGACGGCACGGTCGAGGCCGAGCCCAACACCGACCAGGTGTTGCCGCTGATTCGGCTCGAACCCGCCAACGCCAGGTTGCTCGTCAATTCGATTCCCCGATCCGCCAACGTCACCGTCGATGGACGCTATCGTGGCCAGTCGCCCATAACCCTCGCGTTGTCGCCCGGCGTCGATTACGAGATCGGCCTGTCGAAAGCCGGTTACGGCACGGCAACACGACGGGTGAGACTGGCCGCAGCGGCCAGCGATTCGATCACGGTCGACCTGACGGCAAGGACGGGCGCGGTGACCGTCAACGTGCAACCTGCCGATGCGACGGTGTATGTCGACGGCCGCCGGCGGGCGACCGGTTCCACGACGCTGCAACTGAGCTCGGCGCCGCACAACATCGAAGTGCGCAAGGACGGATACCGGTCCTGGTCGCGCTCGGTGACGCCGCGGCCGGGTTATCCGCAGACGGTCACGGCACGCCTGCGATCGCTCGCCGAAATCGAGCAGGA
>JABAOH010143253.1_pt1 | contig 76153 bp, 73 predicted proteins | sample 7062181 | NCBI WGS metagenome assembly JABAOH01 (sample SAMN14538630, study PRJNA623070) | marine sediment metagenome | biome: marine biome [ENVO:00000428]; feature: marine pelagic biome [ENVO:01000023]; material: deep marine sediment [ENVO:00002113]; isolation source: pool of 5 deep marine... | reverse complement strand
ACCGTGATCAAGGCTTCGGTCAATCCCACTGCGGCGATTGCGTTGGTACCCAGGCGGGACACAAAAGCGATATCGACGACGGCGAACACGGCTTCCATGGCCATCTCCAGCATCATCGGTATCGCGAGCAGCCCGAGCGCGCGATTGATCGGGCCGACCGTGAAGTCGGTTTCGTTATCGCTGAGCGCTTCGCGCAGGAAATCCCTGGCTCTTCGCCAGGCCCCCTGTTCGTCGGTCGAGCGTTCGTATGGCATGGTGAAACTACTTGTTCAAGGTCTGCGCGGGGCGGTCTGAGCATTCGATCCGCGCACGACACCGGGTCCGGGGGAGCCAGCCCGGACATTCGAAAAAAAGAATGTGCTGGCTAGCGGGTCTGCGGCGTCGCAGCGAGGCCGGCAAAAACAGGAACGCCAGGCGCGCGGACGAGCCGGATCACGACGGTTTTATTCGTGTTGGTCGTATTCATGCTGGCAACATCCGTTCTCTGGAATCGACTTGCGGGCGCAATCCTAGCGGACCCCGCCGAGAAATCAAAGGACGACATCGGGCTCAGCGCGACTCGGCGCTGGCTGCCTGTTCCCGCTCCCACGCGTCAATCAGCTCACGATTGTCGTGCTGCCAGGGATGGAAATCCTTGCGGAAGAAACGCAGCCAGGCGCGGAACACCCGGCGCAGGACACCCGGTCTGATCAACAGGTATTTCAGTCCCGTCGCCCACTCGCGCGCGCTCCAGAGCTTCCCCTGCTGCTGCAGCTGGATGCACAGGTTCCTGAACGTGTCCTTGAAGAAGAAAAAGGTATTCATCAGCAGCGCCTGGCGCCGCTCGGCCACCGTACCGCCGACAGCCAGGAAGACGTCGAATGCCACGGCCTTGTGCTCGGTCTCCTCGATGCCATGCCAGCGCCAGAGCTGGGCCATGTCAGGATCGACGCCGGCCAGTACGTCATCGTGCGTCAGCATGTCATGCGCCATGATCGCCGTGAGGTGTTCGTTGGCGACGGTCCCCGCAAGTCTTCGGCGGGCAGACAACTCTCGATAAGCCCATGCCATGCGTTCGCGTTCATGTTTCTCGAAGCGCTCGAGGCTGTAATCACGCAGCTCGCACAATTTCTCATTGTACTTCTGGTGCTGCACCCGGTGCGTCGATTCCTGCGCACGGAAGGCGGCGACTTCTGCCTTGAGTTGCGCATCCTCGATGCTGTCTTCGAAGTGCACGACGCTGTCGATGAAGAACTTCTCACCGAGCGGGAACAGCAGCGACATCGCGTTGAACCAGGCGGTGATGAACACGCTGTCGCTGTGCCATTCACCCGCGAGCGTCGCCTCGATGTCGAAAGACTTGCGGCGCGGACCGAACTCGAGGCCCTCGGGGCTGTTGCTTTGCGGTAATACGGGCATGCGCTGATCTTATCCTGTTTAGACGGGTTCCAGGACGGATTGAGCGGATTTTTATCTAGCCGTTCCGGTTCCCTGTCCCTTGCCTGCCGTCAATATTGCCAAAAGTGACGCCGTTCGTGCGCCTTGCACAGCAATTGTTTTACACTAGTCGGCAGATTGCTACGGGGGCGTTATGGGCACGCAACGACTTATTTCAATTGCGTTTTTTTTGACCGCGGTGATGTTGACGGCAGCCGGCTGTGACCCGGGTACGGGCGGCGGGGCGAGCAGCGCGCCCGGCGCCGACGGGGCGCCGGCTGTCGCCGCGCCAGCCGCGTTGGCGGTTGCCGATGCGGCCCGTGAAGAACGATCCGTCATCGCCGAAACGCTGGCGTATGCAGAGGTGGACGATCAACTGGTGTACGGCTACTTCGCCTTCCCCGAGGACATGCTGGATCCCTTGCCCGGGATCATCGTTATTCACGAGAGGTGGGGACTGGACGATGGCACCCGCGGACTCGCCGAACGGCTCGCGGCCCAGGGTTACGTCGTGCTGGCCGTGGACCTGTTCGGTGGCGAAACGGCGACCAATGTCAGCGTCGCCCGGACGCTGATGCTGCCGGTCATCGAGAACCCGGAGGTCGCCAACGAGAACATCCGCCAGGCGTACCAGTTCCTGGCTGCTTCCGGGCAGGCGCCTTCTATCGCGGCGCTGGGCTGGAGTTTCGGCGGCAACTGGGCGCTGAACACCGCGCTGTTGTTCCCGGACGAACTCGACGCCGCAGTCATCTTCTACGGGCAGGTCACCAACAACGAGGAGAAACTCCGGCCTTTGAACGTGCCGTTGCTCGGCTTGTTTGGCGCCAACGATCGCGGTGTGACCGTCGAGACGGTGCGGGAATTCGAGGCGGTGCTCGAGTCGCTGGGCAAGGAATACGACATCGAAATCTACGGCGGCGTCGGTCATGCGTTCGCGGACCCGACCGGGTCGAACTACAACGCGGCGATCGCCGGACAGGCCTGGTCCAAAGTGCTCGCTTTTCTCGAGCAGCACCTCGGGCCCGAATCCGACTGATTAAATTCGTCTTAGCGTATGCTGTGCGTGGCCGACTCGTCGATCTCGCAGCGCAGCAGCACGTCTAGCGATTCCGACGCATAGGTGATTTCGCTGCTCTCCTCGTCGCCGCAGGTGAGCGCGGCCTGGGCCGACAGTATCGATGGAATTCTCAGGGTGCCTGGCTCGTTCTGCGCCGCCTCCGGGTCGTCGGGCGTACAGAAATTCTCGACGGCGACCGGCGCAATCTGGGCAGCTGGCACCGCGACGGACATCTCGAGCCTCGACCCCGCGCCTATTTCATCCCGGCCGACTGCCACGCGGGTATCGGCAATGCTCAGGCTGAGCGACTGCGCGGACAAGGTTCCGGGGCAATTCGCGGTCAGGACAAACTCGTAGCGCAACGTCGGCAGGCGCATGAAATTTCTGCCTGCGGGACGAGTCGAAACCTCCACAGCCGGCGTGCTGGCGGAAACCACGAGGTCGCCCGTCATTGCCGCCCCGGACAGACAGAGCAGCAGGAGCGGGCTCATGCGCGTTACTGCGTTCATTGTCACAAGGCTACGATATGCTTCCGAAAATACAAGCGAGTGGATTCGTTAACTGAGAAATTTTCGCCAGAGCTCCGCATGAATCCTTTTCATATTACCTACAAGATCGCCCGTCGAATCTCGATCTCGATCGCGGGCGCGACGATCCTCCTGATCGGCATCGTCATGATCGTCACGCCCGGGCCGGCGATCGTTTTCATCCCCATCGGGCTGGCCATACTCGGGCTCGAGTTTGCCTGGGCCCGGAGCTGGCTGCGCCGGATCCGGGAATCGATCAGTGCCGGTAATTCGCAGGCGCGCGGCGAGCGCGCGGACCTGCACAGGCGGCGGCACGAACGGAATTGACCGCGGAGAGCGGCCGGCGAAAAGAAAGGAGCCGGAGAAACCGAATGCATCGCAAATTCGGCGGGCCGTTCCGACACGGAGCGGTCTCCGGCTCCCCAGGGTTGACGGCATGAAAGGGGGAACTGCCGTCGGGCCTTGGCGGCCCAGCTTGCGGCAACCGAAGCGCGGGGCCGTCGGGGGAGTTGGCCCGGCACTCCAGCTGGCTGCCGTTTTCATTACCGCCGGACTAGCGTCTGTCGGCGACTGTGAGAGACGTAGGTCCAATCAGGCGGATATCAAGGTCGAGCCGGGTCGCGCTCCTGACCGCGTCGGCGGCTTCACGCGCCGCGGCCTCGTTCGCCTCTCTTGCCTGCTCGCGGCTCGTCTCGCGGCTCGCGGCAGCAGTCTCATTTGCCCACCCGGCCGGCGCCGCCAGTACGCCTGAAAGCGCCAGGGTCCAGATCCATCGCGTGTCTTTCCTCATCGGTTCGTCCTTGTCTGTGCTCGCGGCATCCTGCTTGCGCCGCGATTTCGGTGTATTGATGCATTTCGCCATTGCAATGCCCGTGCCAACTTGATAATCAATTGAATATCAGTTACTTACGCATAAATCGTTTATTACGAAATATCGTAAATTACGAAATATCGTTAGAAAAATTACGGTTTTTCGTTATAGAATCGGGACATGCCCACCCTTGAAGACTATCGCTGGCTGTTTCGACGCGCCCCGGTCATGGCGACCTCCATTGGTGAGGACGGGCGCTATCTGGACGTCAACGACGCCATCCTCGCGAGACTCGGTTACGAGCGCGACGACATGCTCGGCGAGCGACCGGAATCCTTCGTCACGCCCGAGTGCGCCGAGCAGATCAGCCACGAATTCCTGCCGACCCTGCGGCGCACGGGCCGGCTCGAGGACAAGCCCATCGCATTTGTGGCGAGCGACGGGGAGGTCGTCGACTGCCGGGTCAATTCGCTGGTCGAGCACAGCGCGAACGCCGAATTCATCCGCACGGTCGCGATCTACACGGAGACCTCCGACCTGGCGCGCGCCGACAGCAAGTATCGGCAGCTGTATCGCGCGACGCCCGCGATGCTGCATACCGTGGATGCGAACGGCTGCATCGTCAACGTGACCGATCACTGGCTGCAAAAGATGGAGCACGCGCGCGAAGAAGTCGTCGGACGTTCGATCCTCGATTTCTACAGCGAAGCCGATCGCCGCAGGTTCGCCGCCGGTCAGCTCGAGCAGCGCATTGGCGAGGGCGCGTTCAATAACGAACCGCGACAGATGGTCACCCGCAGCGGCAAGGTTCTCGACCTGCTGATGTCCTCTGTTCCGGAGCGCGACGCGTCGGGCCGGGTGCTGCGGATGCTGGTGGCGTCGAAGGATGTCACCGAGCGGAACCGGGCCGAGCGCGAGCTGCGTGACGCGCTCGCCGAAAACGCGCGACTGCGCGAGGAACTCGAGCGCGAACGAGACTACCTGCGCGAAGAAGTGAACGTGTCGATGAATTTCGGTCGGATTATCGGCGGCAGCGCGGCGCTCCGGCAGATGCTTGCGCAGATCGAGGCGGTGGCGCGGACGCCTGCCAATGTCCTCGTGCTCGGCGAGTCAGGCGTCGGCAAGGAACTCGTCGCTCGCGCCATCCATGCGCGGAGCGAGCGCGCCGACATGGCCCTGGTCAAGGTGAACTGCGCTTCGATCCCGAAGGAGTTGTTCGAAAGCGAGTTCTTCGGTCACGTCAAAGGCGCATTCACGGGCGCGCATCGTGACCGGGTCGGCCGCTTCCAGCTCGCCGACGGCGGCACGCTCTTTCTCGACGAGGTCGGTGAGATTCCACTCGAACTGCAGGGCAAATTACTGCGCGTGCTGCAGGAGAACGAATTCGAGCAGGTCGGCGATGACCGGACCCGCACCGTCGATGTTCGGGTCATTGCGGCGACCAACCGGGACCTGGAGAAGCTCGTGCTGTCCGGGGAGTTTCGCGAAGACCTGTTCTATCGACTCAGCGTATTCCCGATCGAAGTGCCGCCGCTGCGTCGCCGGCGCGAAGACCTCGTGCCACTGGCCCGGCACTTCCTCGAACAGGCGTCAGCGGATTTCGGCAGGGAGCCGCTCCGGCTTACCCGCGCCCACGCCGATGCGATCGAACAGTATGACTGGCCTGGAAACGTGCGCGAACTCAAGAACGTGATCGAGCGAGCCGTCATCCTGTCCAGGGGAAACACGCTGCGCCTCGACCTGTCGTTACCAGGCGGCAGGACGGGGGCCAGCGTCGGGGCGTCGACTGCGCCCGCCGAAGATCGCGTGCTGACGGAAAAGCAGATGCGGGAGCTCCAGAAACAGAACACGGCGGCCGCGCTCAGGAAAGCCGGCTGGCGTGTCTCGGGCAGGAACGGGGCGGCAGAAATCCTCGGTATCAAGCCAACAACGCTGGCGGATCGGATAAAATCCCTCGGCATACGGCGACCGGCGCGCAACTGACCAGCTTGACGGACATGAGAACAATAAGCACAACAATCACGCTCTTTGTTTTGTTCCTGGTGTCGCCGCTGTGCGCGGAACAATCGCTGCCGCCTGCCGTGCAAAATGCGCTCGACTATCGCAAGGTCCCTGCCGATGCGCTGAGTGTCTACGTCGAGGATCTGGCCAGCGGCGAGGTCACGCTGGCCTGGAATGACAGTACGCCGCGCAATCCTGCGTCCGTTGAAAAGATGGTCACGACGCTGGTCGCACTGGACACGCTGGGGCCGGCATTCCGCTGGAAGACCGAAGTCAGCGCGCTCGGTGATATCCGTGACGGGGCGCTGGCCGGCGACCTGCTGCTGAAGGGCTACGGCGATCCCTATCTTGTCACTGAACGCTTCTGGCAAATGCTGCGCCGGGTCCGCCAGGCGGGCATCGACAAAATCGACGGCAACCTGCTGCTCGACGACAGCTATTTCGACGTCGGCGACTATGATCCGGCCGCTTTCGATCGTGAGCCGCTGCGCGCCTATAACGTATCGCCGAACGCGCTGCTGACGAACTTCAAGGTCGTTCGCTATTACTTCGAACCCGAGCCAGCGACGTCGCGCGTGCGGGTGACGCTGGAGCCGGCGCTGGAAAATCTGGACATCACCAATCAGCTCAGGACGACCAGTGGCGCCTGTCGCGGATACCAGCGGGGCATCGCCGTTATTCCGAACGATGACTACAGTCGCATTACTTTCAGCGGCCGGTTTCCGACTGGCTGCGAAATTTATGCGATGGACCGGACCGCACTTGGTCACAACGAGTTCACGTATGGCGTCTTCAAGTCGCTTTGGCAGGAATCGGGCGGCGAGTTTTCGGGCGCATGGTCCAACGTCGTCGCAGGCGACATTCTCCCCGGCGACGAACACGCACCACTACTGGTATTCGACTCACTGCCGCTGTCCGAAGTGATCGCCAAGGTGAACAAGTACAGCAATAACGTAATGGCCAAGCAGCTGCTGTTCACGTTGGCGGCCGAGCAATACGGCCCCTCCGGCACGGAGGCGAAGGGCCGCCAGGTGGTCCGCGAATGGCTCGGGGAGCACGGCATGGATTTCGAGGAACTGCGCATCGACAACGGCGCCGGCCTGTCGCGGAACTCGAGAATGACCGCCAGGCATCTGGGGGACATGCTGCGCTACGCGTATGAAAGCCCGTTCATGCCCGAATACCTTGCCTCTTTATCCCTGTCCGGCCTGGACGGCACCTTGTCGCGCCGCTTCAGGAACAGCGCGTTGACCGGTCAGGCGCACATGAAAACAGGTTCCCTGGACCATGTAAGCGCGGTCGCCGGATACTTCCAGGCGCGCAGTGGCAAACGCTATATCGTCGTCATGATGCTCAATCACACCGACGTCCACCGCGGGCCCGGAGAGGAAGTCCAGGAGATGCTCCTGCGCTGGCTGTACGAGCGCTGAGCGCAAGGCCGCGTCGCCAAACGGCGACGCTTTTCCGCCGTTCATCGTATATCGACTGTAGTAAACTGCGGCTTGCCGGAATCATGATCGCGCGCACTGGCGCGACATTCCCGGGAGGAGCGATATGCGAAGAGCATTCCCGTTGCTGGTTGCCGTCATTTTGCAGGCGCCGGTTCACGCGCAGACAGAGGTCGGATATGTCACCGACAATCTTCGCCTGGGTCTTCACCAGGCGGCCGATACCAGCGATCGTGCTTTTCGCACGCTGGAAAGCGGCCAGGCGCTCGAGATCATTTCACGGAACCGTAACTACGCGAACGTGAGGCTGCCTGACGGCGTGGAAGGCTATGTCAAAGCCGCTTACCTCGTTTTCGAGAAGCCTGCGAAACTGATCGTTGCCGAAACCGAAGCCGAGAAGGCGGCGTTGCAAAAGGAACTCGAAGACACGAGGGCCGCTTTTGCCGCGCCGGCGGCAACGATCGCGTCACTCGAGGCGCAACTCGCCGAAAGCAAGTCGGAAGCCGAGACCAATGCCGGCCTGGTCGCGGACCTCGGCGCGCAGGTCGAGGATTTTCGCGGACGACAGGATCAGTTCAAGTACAGCATGCCGGTTAGCTGGGTCGGTGGCGCGATGTTCGTCTGTTTGCTGGCCGGATTCCTGGCCGGACTATGGTGGGTCGACAGAGCCAGCCGGAAACGACACGGCGGCATTCGCATTTACTGAAATCCCTTCAGGTTGATAGCTGCACAACGCTGAGTGACAAAAGCGCTTTTCGGTGCGCTGTCGGCTTCACGCGGCGGCGGACGCTGCGCAGATCGTGCTCGATATTCCGTTCCTGATCGGCAGTCCCGTGCCGTTGGTGACCTGGTCGACCTCTTTTTGACACGCGGCGCGAGCCGCGCGCTCGATCTGCTCACCGCTCAGGTGCGGCGCAAACAAGCGCAGGAAATCGGCCATGTAGCAGCGCAGCATGGTATTACGCCGCAGGCCGATCCAGGTCGTGCTGCGTGGAAAGATGCCGTTGACGGGAATCGCCGTCAGCGTCTGCCGATCGGCTGGCTCGAATGCCATGCCGGCGACGATGCCGATGCCGAGGCCCATGCGCACATAGGTCTTGATCACGTCCGAGTCGCGCGCGGTGAATACGATGTTCGCTTCGAGTTCTTCTGCGGCAAATATCTGCTTCAGGCTCTCGTCGCTTTCGAAGCTGAATACATAGCTCACGAGCGGATACTGTGCGAGATCATGCAGCGTGATGCGTCTGTCGAGTCCGGCAAGCTCGTGATCCCTGGGCACGAGTACGACCCGGTCCCACTGGTATCCGGGGAGTCGAAGCAGGTCGTCGAATCGATCTTCGCTGCCGCTTGCTATCGCGAAATCGATATCGGTCCCAGACATCATATCGGCGATCTGGTCGGACGTGCCCTGGTGCAGGTTCAGCCGGACCTTCGGGTACTGCTGGCGAAGTTCGCGCAGCATTTCCGGCAGTACGTAGCGCGCCTGGGTGTTGGTGGCCGCTATGGTCAGCGTCCCTTCCTCTTCCTGGTAGAAATCGGCAGCCAGCGAGTGAATCTGCTCCACCTCTTCCATAATCAGCCGCGCACGCTTGATGACCTGTTCGCCGGCTCGGGTAATTCGATTCAGGCTCTTGCCCTTGCGGGCGAAAACTTGCAGTCCCAGTTCCTCTTCGAGCAGCTTCAGCTGCTTGCTGACGCCGGGCTGCGAGGTATACAGACGATCGGCGGCCGCCGTAATGTTGAGACCATTATCGACAATCGCCAACAGATACTTGAGTTGTTGTAGTTTCATCCAGGCCGTTACGTCAGGTGTGTCGGCATTTACCGTAGACCCGCAATCGCCGGGTTCGTTTCAGGAATCCGCAAATTAGTTCGCTCACAATCCTTGTTTATTAGTCCGCCGGCTTGAGTTTCGTTACGGCCGCATATAACGTTTTGAAATAACAACAGAAACGAATTTCCTGTCACAATTTCGCACGCTCGCCGCTGATCAGAAGCCAGGCGTATTATCTGTTTGATGCTTCTCGGAGCCGTTTGGTTGCCAAGCATGGACAATTAATTTCACGGCGCTTGCCCTGAGCGCCTGCGAACACAGGGGGAAAGGGATGATTTACGACAGCATTATCGAGACGATCGGCAATACGCCCGTCGTCCGCCTCAATCACATCGCGCCGGACGGCATGGAAATGTATGTGAAGGTGGAATCGTTCAACCCGCTTGCTTCGGTGAAGGACCGGCTGGCCTGGGCGATCGTGAACGATGCGGAAAAGCGCGGGCAGCTCAAGCCCGGCATGACGGTCGTCGAGGCGACGTCCGGCAATACCGGCATCGCGCTGGCGATGGTCTGCGCGGCGCGGGGCTACGGGTTCGTCGCGGTGATGGCGGAATCGTTTTCCGTCGAGCGTCGGAAGATCATGAAAGCGCTGGGCGCCAAAGTGATCCTGACACCCGCTGCGGAGCGGGCGACCGGCATGGTCAAAAAGGCCGAGGAGTTGGCCGCCAAGTACGGCTGGGTACTCGCGCGCCAGTTCGAGAACCCCGCCAATCCCGAGTACCACCGCAACACCACCGGCCCCGAAGTCCTGCGCGACTTCGCTGACCGCCGCCTGGATTACTGGGTATCCGGCTACGGCACGGGCGGCACGATGACCGGCGCCGGCGAAATCATCAAGGCCGCGCGTCCCGACGTCACCATTGTTGCTACCGAGCCTGCCGGGGCCGCGCTCCTGGCCGGCAAGGAATGGAATCCGCACAAGATCCAGGGCTGGACGCCGGATTTCATTCCGGACGTGCTGAACCGCGAGGTTTTTGACGAGTTGATCCCGGTCACCGACGAGCGGGCTATCGAGGTTGCCAAGTTGCTCGGCGAGAAAGAAGGAATCTTTGTCGGCATCTCCTCCGGCGCGACCCTCGCGGCGGCCTTCGCCGTTGCCGACAATGCCGAGCAGGGGTCGGTCATGCTCGCCATGCTGCCGGACACCGGCGAGCGCTACCTGAGTACCCCGTTGTTCGAGGGCATGCACGAAGGCTCGGACGACGACTGGCTGGCCTCGCTCGACGCTTGACCCGGGCTGTCGCGCCTGTCCGGGCAAAAAAATTGCCCGGATGGGCCATTATTACCCGCGTATCTTCCCAAATATTTGAATATCAAAGGGAAAATCCAGTTTTTTTTCCGCCGGTTGAGACGCCGATCACAGCCGTAATTTGCCCGCCGTGGCACGCTTTTGCGATCAGAATCCACTGCCCACAGAACACCGGGCCCAGGGATGAATTTCGATGGTGGCGGAAGTACACAAACTCCCCGCGATGAAGAACATCGGCGCGGCCAAGGGACTCCTTAAGTCGCTGGTGCCGCGCGCCCAGTGCTTCTGCTTCTACGATCTCGCGCGGCGCTGCGACTGGTCCAGCGACGGCGTCGAGGACTACGAGATTGACAGCTTCGTCGCTGAACTGCCCGACGAATTCGTCGCCGGTAAAAGCGAGGAATCCGACTTCCTCAGGCGCACGCTGCCCTCGGGACGCACGGTACTCGTCTTGCCGGTCTACGCGAACCGGCGAGAGGGTCTCGGGATACTGGTTTCAGTGTTCTCGAAAAACGCCGGAAAATCATCCTGGTTCAACCCCAGCCTCCTCAAAAACATCCTCAAACCCGCTGTCGATCTTATTGGCGAATCTCTGCGCCTCGAACGCGAACTGAATGCCCGGAACAGCCGTTCGGAACAGGTCCAGAAAGAGCTGCAGCTGATCTACCAGATCGACGAAAAGATTCACGGCAGTTCGCGGAGTCACGCCGGGCTCGCGCAGCTAATCGGGCAGAGCGGCCGGTTCCTCGGCATCGCTTACAGCGTATTGCTGATGCCGGCGAAACGTATCCGGATTTCGGCAACGCATTCGAGCTGGAAGTCAGTAAACCGCAAAGCCGTGGACAAGTACCTGCTCGACAAGATATTTCCTAAGCTGGAATCGCAGGGCGGCCCGGCGATCTTCGAGATCCCCGCCGTCGAGGGTTCCGACAATCCCGCCGAGCAGGGGTACCAGGCCTTATTGAGTCCATTGCTCGACGGTAGCGGCAACGTCGAGGGTGTTCTTGCGCAACTGGGACGAGTCTGCGGTCAGCCGTTCGACAACACGCACCGGCGTTTCATGTCGCACATCGTCCGCAAGGTCGAATACGTGATCCAGCAGTCATTCGACGCGATGACCGGTCTGATGAACCGCTCCGGTTTCGAGGCGCAGCTGCAGGAAGCCATGAAATCGCTGGACGGCGAAGACGACCGTCACCAGCTCATTTATTTTGACCTCGACAATCTGCAACTCGTCAACGATACCTTCGATCGCAGCGCGGGTGACGAAGTCATCGTGCGTTTCGCCCAGATGCTCGAGGAAGTCCTTCCCAAGAACGCGGTCGCGACGCGCCTCGCAGAGGATGATTTCGTGATCCTCCTGTCCCATAGTGACACGGATGCGGCGCTCGCCCTGACGGAGAAAATCCGCAAGGACAGCCGGTCGTTGCGCTATCTGAAAGGCGACCGGTCGCTGCAGGTGACGCTCAGCGTCGGTATTGCCGAACTCGGTAAAGGCGGTTCCGGCGGCAGTTCACTGACGGCGGCGCGCTTTGCCTGCGATTCTGCGAAGGATCATGGCCGTGATCGCGTGGAGATCCACGATCAGGAGAATCGCAGCATTATTCGCCGATACGACGACATGCAGCTGGTATCCGAGATTCAGAAGAGTCTCGATACCGATGGATTCATCCTGTACGCGCAACCCATCGTGCCGCTGGTCGGCAAGAATGAGACCCAGCGCTTCGAGATCCTGTTGCGCATGATGGACGGCAAGGGAGACCGGATTTCATCCAACGCATTCTTCTCCGCAGCCGAGCGCTACCAGCTCATGCCGCAGGTGGATCGATGGGTGGTATCCAGGACCCTGGCGCGTCTCTCCGGCTTCGCGGAATACCTCGAGAAGACCGGCGCTTCTTTTGCCATCAACCTGTCCGGGCAGTCGCTCGGCGATGACGAGATCCTGTCCTTCGTCGAGGAAGAGATCGAATCCAGCGGTGTACCGTCGACCTCGCTTTGCTTTGAAGTCACAGAATCCGCAGCGGTTTCCAGCCGCGACAAGGCGCAGGCCTTCATCGATTCGCTGCGCAAGCGCGGCTGCCAGTTTTCGCTCGACGATTTCGGCGCCGGCCTGAGTTCGTTCGCATACCTCAAGAACTTCAACGTCGATATCCTCAAGATCGACGGCGGCTTCATCCGCGATATCACGGACAACCGCATCTCCGAATCGATGGTTGCGGCGATTACCCAGGTCGCCAAAGTCATGGAACTCGATACTGTCGCGGAGTATGTGGAAAGCAAACAGACCAAGAAGCTGCTGACCAAGCTCGGCGTCGACTTCGCGCAGGGTCATGCGGTTGGCAAGCCCGTCGAACTCGACCGGGTCCTCGAGGAACTGTCCGACCGGGCGCGGTCCTCCACCGCCTGACTCTCGGCTTCGATCCGGTAGACTTGTGTCGATGACCGACACGGGTGACGACAGGCTACGCCTCCAGGCAGAATCGCTGCCCGGCATTCTGCAGGCGCCATTTGAGGGCTGGCTGGAGAGATGGGCCGGCGCCGGTCACAAGTTACCCGACTGTTTCTCCAGCGACCGCGGCTGCACAAACACGCTGGCCCGGCTGGTGGCCAGCAGCGAGTTTGCCGCGGCCAACCTGCAGCGGGACTGGGCATGGTTTTGCAATGCTTTTCGGGACGGACGCCTGTTGCCGCCCTCGGCGGAGAGTGCGAGCGCCGATGTCGACGACACCCTGGCGGTCCGGCCGATGCTGCGCCGGCGTCGCAACAGGGGGTTGATCCGCATACTCTGGCGGTCGCTGGCCGGCGACGATGACTTGTGGGCGTCGCTGGAACTGCTGTCGGATCTTGCCGACGAACTCGTTACCGCCGCCGTCCACGAGGCAGAAACCTCGCTACTCGACCGGATCGGTCGGCCGTTCGCGGCGGATGGCGAACCGATCCCGCTGCTCGTACTTGCGATGGGCAAGCTCGGCGGCCGGGAGCTCAACTTCTCGTCAGATATCGATCTGATCTTTCTTTATGGCCGGGAAGGCGAGACCGACGGCGCCAAGTCCCTGTCGGCGCATGAATACTTCATCCGGCTCTCTCAGCAGGTCGTCAGGCTCCTCGACGATGTGACCGAGGACGGCTTCGTCTACCGGGTCGATACCCGTCTCCGCCCCTTCGGCGACAGCGGCCCGCCGGTGATGAGCGTTGCCGCATTCGAAAACTACCTGCTGCAGCACGGACGGGGCTGGGAGCGCTATGCCTACGTTAAGGCGCGGGCCATCGGGCCGTCGGCGGCAAGCCGGGACGCCGCCGAGCTGCAGTCAGGCGTGATCGGGCCATTCGTCTACCGTCGCTACCTCGACTACGGTGTTTTTGAATCGCTTCGCGACATGAAGGCGCTGATCGAGGCCGAGGTCAAGAAGCGCGAGCTGGCAGACAATATCAAGCTCGGTCCCGGCGGCATCCGTGAGATCGAATTTATCGCGCAATCGCTGCAGCTGGTCCGCGGCGGCGCCGAGAGGTCGCTTCGCTGCCGCGAATTGCGGACGGCGCTGGACAGGCTGGGTCATGATCGCGGGCTGGGTCGAAATGCGCAGCAGAACCTGCTGGACGCATACGTCTTCCTGCGGCGTTTCGAGAACGCACTGCAGGCTATCCGCGACCAGCAGACACACGATATTCCGACCGATTCGACCGACCGGGCGCGCCTCGCGCTCGTCATGGGCTATCCCGGCTGGGAGGAACTTGCCGGAGACCTGGCGTCACAGCGTGCCGCCGTCGCCAGCCGATTCGCGGAGGTCGCGTTTCGCCGCGCCGACGAGAAGCCGTCGGATTCGTTTGCAGCCGGCTTCGATAACCTGTGGCGGGCATCCGCCGACGCAGCGGCTTGGGCCGGGTGGCTCAAGGAAGAAGGGTTCCCGGATGCGAAACAGGTTGCCGCGGCCGTCGCCGCATTTGCCAGCGGCCCGGTCCCCAGGCAGGTCGATGCGATGGCGCAAAAGCGCCTCGATCGTTTCATGCGCACGTTTCTCGGGGAACTGCACCACCGGCCGCGGCGCGGCGTGGCGGTCGAACGTGTTCTAGGCGTCGTATCGCAGGTGGCCCGCCGCAGCGCCTATGTTGCTTTGCTGAATGAAAATCCCGTGGTGCTGGAACGACTGATCGACCTTTGCGAACACAGCGGCTACCTGGCGGGCGAAATCGAAAAGTATCCGGCTTTACTCGACGAGCTTCTCGACCCGCGGCTCTATTCGGAGCCGATCTCGGCGGCCGGCATGCAGCAGGATCTCGATCAAACGCTGAAACTCGCGGACGCGACTGACGTCGAGGGCGTCATCGAGGCGCTGGCGAGGTTTCAGCGCACAACGCTTTTCAGGATCGCCGTGGCCGATGTCAGCGGCAACCTGCCGATCATGAAGGTCAGCGATCGTCTGACGGAACTGGCGGAAATCGTCCTGCGCACGGCGCTCGACGTGGCCTGGCGGGATCTCGTCAGCAAGCACGGCGAACCGCAGTTCGATGCGGGCGGCGAGCGGCGCACGGCCGGTTTCGGCGTTATCGCCTACGGCAAGCTCGGTGGCATGGAATTGTCCTACGGTTCCGACCTGGACCTGGTATTCCTGCACGGCTCCAGCGGGGCTAACGAGGAGACCAGTGGCGAACGACCGATAGACAACGGCGTTTTCTTCGGCCGCCTGGTGCGCCGCCTCGTCCATTTCCTGACGACGCAGACGAGTTCCGGCGCGCTCTACGAAGTGGACACCCGACTGCGCCCGAGTGGTCGCTCGGGGCTCCTAGTGATCAGCGTGGAGGGTTTCGAGAAATACCAGGAAGACAATGCCTGGACCTGGGAACACCAGGCGCTGCTGCGCAGTCGCCCGGTTGCCGGCAGCGCGACGATCGCACGCGCCTTCGATCGCGTTCGGGCAGCGACGCTGCGTGACCGCGTCCATCGCGACGCGCTTCTCGATGACGTGTTGTCGATGCGCAGCAAGATGCGCAGCAATCTCGACAAGAGCACGACCGATTATTTCGACCTCAAGCAGGGTGAGGGCGGCATCGGTGACATCGAGTTCCTCGTGCAGTACCTGGTCCTGAAGAACGCCAACCGGGAACCGGCCCTGGTGTTTTACTCGGACAATATTCGCCAGCTTGGCGTCCTCGAGGCAGGCGGATTGCTGCCGGCCGACGACGTGGCGATGCTGCAGGAGATTTATCGCAGTTACCGTTTGCGGTCCCACCGACTGGCGCTCGACGGACTGGCGGCGGTGGTAGACGCCGGCGAATTCGAACTCGAGCGCAATTTCGTGCAGCGAATCTGGCAACGCGAGATGCGTTGAGCGCGATGCCTGAGTCGCGCCGCCCGCCACCGCGAAGTCGCTTGCGGCAGGCGCTACGAGCATTGCTATAATTCGCCACCGTCCAAGCGCGACCGAAGGGATAAGACCGTGGCAGCCAAAGTCGGCAGCGTGGATCAGGACCTGATCCCGGCCAACGCACAACACCGGTACGAAGTCAGGCAGCGCGACCTGCCGCTGTCCTGCCCGATGCCGGGCATGTACCTGTGGAACTCCCATCCGAAGGTCTACCTGCCGATCGAGGAAACCGGCGAAGCGAAGTGCCCGTACTGTGGCGCGGACTATTTCCTGGCGGAGGTCGCCGAATAATCAGTCGCCGAATAGTCATTTGGCATCAAAATCGCGTAAAAGAAGCTGGAAAGTCGTTAAAAGCGGCGATCGTCGCGTAATTTACGAAATCAGGGGACACTTACCAGCCTTTAATGGAAAAAATTCTGAATTTTTTTGTGTCTAAAAATGATCAAAAAGTACTTAAAAATCGTCTAAATTCTTCGAAAATCGAGAAAATAACCATTCTGCCGATGGCTGCTCGGCAGATTGCCAGAACGGGAAGCCCTGCTGCGCGCGATTGGTCAAACCCGAGCCGGCAATGATCGCCGAAAAAATACTGAAAAATCGCTAAATGTCGTCAAATTCGGCGAAATACGGGCTAATTGCCGAAAACCTGGTCGATACGCCGGTTGACGTCCCTGACCCTGATCAGGTCCATGGCGCGCGGGTCGCGGACTCGCTGGCCCCAGCGAAGCTGGTCCGGGGTTTTGCCGAGGAAGCGCCCGGTGGCGTCCGGATAGGCGTTCACGATCGTGTCGTTGCTCAGGTAAGGGCCGCTGCGCCCGGGATTCGATGTCGCGTACAGGCCGATGACCGGCGTCCCGACCGCGGTGGCCATGTGGGCGGGGCCGGAGTCCGGGCAGAGCAGGGCGTCGGCGAGGTCGATGACGGCAAGCAGTTCTTTCAGCGACGTTTTGCCGACCAGGTTGACGACGTCGGCTCCGCAGAGCTCGGCGATCTTCCAGCCATAGTCTTTTTCGAGGTCGGACGGTCCGCCGGTCACGACTACCCGGCAGCCAAACTTGTTGCGGGCATGATTGGCGGCGGCCGCGTAATTCTCGACACTCCAGTTACGGAAGTTTCCCGTGCGCTGCGTACTGCACGGACTGATCGCCAGGATCGGCTGACCGTCCGCAAGGTGGCGGCGCGCGAACTCGCGATTTGCAGGCGTCAGCGGAATATCCCAGCGCAGCGGTCTCTCGGGAACGCCGATGAATCGTGCGAAGGAAAGCATGCCGTCCAGGACATGCTGCTTGTCGGCCGGCTCGATTCGCCGATTGGTGAACAGCCACTGGAAGTCGCGGGCGCGGGCCCTGTCGAAGCCGAGTCGCACCGGTGTATCGATCATCCGGTAGATGCGGTTTACGCGCATGGAGGCGTGCATGCAGAGCGCGACGTCGAAACGCCGGCCAGCCAGTTGCTCGCGCAGGTCGCGATAGGCGACCCGACCTCTGGATTTATCGAAAATGATAAACTCCACGCCCGGAATATCCGCCATCAGCCCGGCTTCGGTTTTGCCGATAATCCAGGTAAGACCGGTTTCCGGCCAGGTGTCCTGGATAGCCCGAACGACAGCCAGCGCATGGCAGGTATCGCCGATATGGGACAGCCTGACAACGCAAATATTTTCTGGCGGCGAATGACTGAACATCGATGCAATCCGGGAACCCTGGCTTAGCCAAATGGAACGACGCGCTTGACAGATATCGTCACGAAGACCAGGGACGGCGCCATCGTATACGATACCGCCATCCTCAACCAGATTGAGGAATCGGCTTTTGTCGCCACCGGCTGGGCGGTCGCGACAGCCGTCGGCGGCAAGTTTCGCTCCTCGGGCCGCGGCACGACGCTCATGGTCAGCGACGGCACTAACGAATTCGTCTTGCGCCATTACATGCGCGGCGGCTTGCCGGGCAAGTTCATCCGGGATACTTATTTCTGGGCCGGCGAAGACCAGACCCGTTCGTTCGCGGAGTTCAGATTGTTGACCAAGCTGCGGAAGCTCGGTTTGCCGGTGCCGACGCCGGTCGCCGCGCGCTACCAGCGGCGCGGCCCGTTCTATAAAGCCGATCTCCTGACGATGAAACTGCCGGGCGTGCGATCACTGGCAGACCGGATAGTCGACAGGCCCGGGACCCGGACGTTCTGGCGGAGCATCGGCAGCGAGCTGCACCGTTTCCATGCCCATGGCGTCTGTCACGCGGATCTGAATGCCTACAACGTCCAGATTGCCGACGACGACAGCGTCTACCTGCTGGATTTCGATCGCGGGCAATTCCGCGCAACCGGCGTCTGGCGACAAAAGAACCTTGCCCGCCTGCACCGCTCGCTGCAGAAAATCAAAGCGCTGGACAAGCAGGTCCATTTCTCGAAGGCGGAGTGGAACGAATTGCTCGAAGGCTATTTCAGCGAGTCGAGATCGGCGTAGGCATCCGGCAGGGGCTCGGGCCGGTTCTTGAATCGCTTGTGCACCCAGTAATACTGTTCCGGGCATTTTCGAATCTGTTCCTCGAGCGCGGCTAGGTAGCGGGCCGTATCGGCGGCCGGGTCGTCGCTCGGTATCTTCGCGAGCGGCGGCAGGATGTCGAGGACATAGCCGCCTTCCGGCAGGCGGCGCGGGAAGAACGGGATGGCGACCGCATTGCCGAGCTTGGCCAGGGTCGTCGTCGCGGTGTTGGTCATCGCCGGCACGCCGAAGAACGGCAGCAATTCCGCCTGCTTCTGGTGATAGGCCTGGTCCGGCGCATACCAGACCGGCGTGCCCTCGCGCAGGCTGCGCACCATGCTCTTGATGTCGTTCTTCGAAATTGCGCGCCGGCCCGACACTTCCCGGCCGCCCACGACGAGTTCGGTCAGCAACGGGTTGCGGAACGGCCGGTAAACGAAATCGAAAGGCGGCACGTGCTGACTGAACACGCGACCGCTGATCTCGAGCGCCGTGAAGTGGGCGCTCAGCAGGATGATGTTCTGACCTGCCGCGACCGCATTCTGCACGTGTTCGATACCGTTGATCCGCGTCAGTCGCTGCATCTTCTCGAGCGACGCCCAGCGGCCCAGCGCAAATTCCATCAGCGAGGCGCCGAGCGCCTCGAAATGCTCGCGTGCGAGTTGATCCCGTTCCGCGACAGACAGTTCCGGGAAGCAGAGCGCGATGTTGCGACGGGTCACCGCCCGCCGTTCGGCGGCAATGCGATGACCGAGACGGCCGATCGCCTTGCCGATGCTGATCTGCCAGCGGTATGGGAGCAGGCAGGACAGCCGCAGCAGGAACACGCCGAGCCAGATCGGCCAGTAGCGCGGCTTCCAGTAGCTGGACAACGGTTGTCGGTCGGTTTTCGACATGGATCAAGAGTGAGCGGACAGCGCTGCGTCGCGAGTGTATCGGTCCCCGCCGTCGGACGCGACCGACACAGGAGTTGAACCCGCAACCCGGCTTGGTCAAAATAGGCACGGGCGGCCGATTTTTGCTGAACTTTTCAGGCAATTAGCGGCCAAATCTCGACAAACACGACGGACTTCGCAGGGGCCTTGATGTTCAGCAGACGGGTTGCCGCAGTATTACTGCTGCTGGTCGCGACGATCGCACGCGGCAATGACGCGCAGCTGTTTCCCCAACCTGCCGAGCTGGACCCCGACGTCAATTTCTGGCTGTCGATCTTCACCGAGTACACGACCCGCGAGGGCGTATTGCATGACAGCCGGAATCTCGGCGTCGTCTATGAAAAAGTGCCGCTACCCGAGAATGCGAGCCGCCGGACCCGGCAGCGTCTCTCCGATCAGCGTCGGCAGCACTACAAACAGATCCTGCAGACGCTCGCCAGCGGCAAGCGCAGCAAACTGAGCGCAGAGGAACAGCGTGTCCTCGATCTCTGGCCCGCCGATGTCAGCGACCAGGAGCTGTCGGCCGCGGTTTCGCGTATTCGTTTTCAGCTCGGCCTGTCCGACCGGTTCCAGGAGGGGCTGCGGCGGGCCGGCCGGTATCGTGGCCACGTCAACAGCGAATTTACACGCCTCGGCGTGCCGATCGCGCTCGCGGCGTTGCCCCACGTCGAGTCGTCTTACAACACGGACGCGCGTTCCCACGTCGGCGCTTCGGGCATCTGGCAGTTCACCCGCAGTACCGGGCGCCGCTTCATGCAGGTCGACCACGTCCTCGACGAGCGCAACGATCCGTTCCTGGCGACCACTGCCGCCGGCAAGCTGCTGGCCTATAACCACTCGATCGCGGGCAACTGGCCGATGGCGATTACCGCGTACAATCACGGCCTGTCCGGTGTCCGCCGGGCGATGCGTCGGCACGGCGACACCAGTTACACGGAGATCCTGAGGGAATACAACGGCCGCACTTTCGGATTCGCGTCCAGAAACTTCTACGTTGCCTTCCTGGCCGCCAAAGAAGTCGATCAGAACCCGGACAGGTACTTCCCCGGGCTCGTGCCCTACCGGCCCGTCGATTACCAGGTCCTGCAGCTCCCGGATTACGTGTCGGCCGAGGAAATGGCTGCCGCACTCAAGGTCTCGGAGCGTGATATCGCGCGCCACAATCCGGCGCTGCAGGCCACTATCTGGCAGGGCAGCAAGTACCTGCCGCGGAATTACACGATCCGCGTGCCGGCCAGCATGATCGACGGCACGCTGGCGTCCATCGTTGCGGCGCTACCGGACGACGCCGTCTTCGACAAGCAGCTGCCGGATCTTTTCCACACCGTCGCCCGCGGCGACACCCTGTCACAGATTGCGGACGCCTACGACACCCGGGTATCGACACTCGTCGCGCTCAATAATCTCTCCAGCAGTCATCGCATTCGGGCGGGTCAGCAGATTCGACTGCCGGCGGCGGGGCCCGCTCCCGTGCCTGCACCGCCGCCGCCCGTTGTCGCCGCTGCCGCCCCCGTCGCCGCGCCGCCGGTGGCAGCCCTGGCCGACGCGCCTGCCATCGGCGAACTGCCCGACGAAGACGCGGAGAGTCCGGGCGCGCTGAGCGGCCAGGTCAGCGAATTCATCGGCAGTCTGCAGGCCGCGCTCCTGTCTGATCCGAGCGACTATACGGTCGGCGGGGACAACACGATCGAAGTGCATCCGCTCGAGACGCTCGGCCACTATGCCGACTGGCTCGGTCTCAGGACGCAACGACTTCGGGACATCAACGGCATGGCGTTCAGGACGCCCGTGGAGGTCGGCAAACGCATCAGGCTGGATTTCAGCAATGTAGGCATCGAGCAGTTCGAAGCGCTCCGCACGCAATATCACCGACAGCAGCAGGACACGTTTTTCCGTAATCACACGATTACGGGCGTGACCGAGCACGTCGTCAGTCGCGGCGAGTCCGTATGGATACTGTCGCTCCGAACCTACGATGTACCGGTCTGGCTGTTCCGCCAGTACAACCCGGAACTCGACATGCAGAATGTGCAGCGCGGCACCCGACTGAATTTCCCGACCCTCGTCGAAAACGAACGCAGCTGATCTCGGCCATGAAGGGAGCGATGGTTTTTCTCGTTCGCCTGTCACCGGTCCTGTTCATCACGTTCGCGGCGATGATCTACGTGCTGAAGATCGAGGCCGGCGTCGCATATCCTTTTCGCAACCTGGTACCGATGCTGATCGTGATCGCGCTCGCGGCAACGACGCTGATCAGGGGCGGGGGGCGCTGGACCGGCGCGGGCTGGCAATGGCTCCTCGGCACTTTTGGCTTCGCCATACCGGCGATCGGCCTGTCTCTCTATCTGCACTACGGTTACGACGTCGACCTGAACGGTATGTACAGTGGTTCTGTGTATCCCGAGGAGCTATTCCGCTACCTGCCCGTCTATACCACCGTGGCCGGCGGCATCGGTTTCGCGATCGGCTGGATCGCCGGCAGAAATGTCTGAACACCGTGCGCCGGTCCGTTTTCTTGCCGGTTGGGGTTTGCTAACCTCGACAGGCTTGCACCAGGAGTCATTGAAGCAATGCCGAAAATGATCCGAACCATAGCCTTGCTGAGCCTCGTTGCCGCATGGGCCACCTCTGCGCCGGCCCGGGCCGCGGATTTCCCGCTCGCTGACAAGGTGCTCGTCGAAAAGGGTAAACGGCAGCTGCACCTGCTGAAGAACGGCATCCCGTTCCGGACCTTCAAGATTGCGCTCGGCCTGGCGCCCGAGGGTGACAAGGTGCAGGAGGGCGACCAGAAGACGCCGGAAGGCGTCTATATGCTCGACGCCAGGAACCCGGACAGCGATTATTTTCTGTCGATCCGTATTTCCTATCCGGACGCCAGGGATCGGGCCGACGCCCGCGCGAAAGGCGTCGATCCCGGCGGCCAGATCATGATCCACGGGCAGCCGAACCTGCCCACGTTTTCCCAGGCCTACTATGCGCGCGAGGACTGGACCAATGGCTGCATCGCGGTGTCCAATTCGGACATGATCGACATCTGGTTGATGACGCCCGACAGGGTGCCGATCGAAATCGTCCCCTGACCGAGCCACTGAAACGGCATTTTCCTGCCGACCCGACAACCGAACCGGCAAACGACCTTGCAACAGGATCTCAAAGGTACCGGCACTCTGCTTCGTAAAGTCAGCGACGAAACGGTCGACGCCGAAGTCTGGCCGGAGGGCAGCCTCGAGGTCCTGTCCCAGGTGGAGGCCGAGCAGCTGCGATCGCAGGGCGAGGGCGGGCTCTACCCGCTCTTGAGGCGCTGTATCCTCGCGGTGCTGAATTCCGGGGCAGAGACCGATGACGCGCGGGCCGTGCTCGAGAAATTCCGTGACTTCGAGGTCGGCTTCGTACAGCAGGACCGCGGACTCAAGGTGACTATCAAAGGCGCGCCCTCTTCCGCGTTTGTCGATGGCGTCATGATCCGGGGAATCCGCGAGCAGCTGTTCGCGGTGCTGCGGGACATCCTGTTCACGAATTACGAAATCATCGAGAGCGGCCGCTTCGACCTCCAGTCGTCGGCCAATATTACGAATGCGGTCTTTCATATCCTCCGTAACGCGCATCTGTTGCAGTCGTCGGTCGAGCCCCACCTCGTCGTCTGCTGGGGCGGGCATGCCATCACGCGGGAGGAATATGACTATACGAAGAAGGTCGGCTACGAGATCGGCTTGCGCGGCCTGAACGTCTGCACCGGCTGCGGTCCCGGCGCGATGAAGGGGCCGATGAAGGGCGCGACGATCGGCCATGCAAAGCAGCGCATTCGGAACGGTCGGTATATCGGCATTACCGAGCCGGGGATCATCGCCGCGGAATCGCCGAATCCGATCGTCAATTCGCTCGTCATCATGCCGGACATGGAGAAGCGCCTCGAGGCGTTCGTCCGCGCGGCGCACGGCATCGTCGTATTCCCTGGCGGCGTCGGCACGGCTGAGGAGATTCTCTATCTGCTCGGCATCCTGATGCATCCGGACAATCGCGATATCCCCATGCCTCTCATCATGACCGGGCCGCCGTCGGCACAGCGTTATTTTCAGCGGATAGACGAGTTTATCGGCGCGACGCTAGGCGCCGAAGCCTGCAACCGCTACTCGATAGTTATCAACGACCCGGAAGCCGCAGGTCGGGCCATGCGCGACGGCTTGCGGGAAGTACGGGATTTCCGCCGGCAGAACGGCGACGCCTACTATTTCAACTGGCGGCTGAAGATCGATCACGATTTCCAGGTGCCGTTTACGGCAACGCACGAGTCCATGCGGGCGCTGCAGATCTTCGAGGACAGTCCCAGGCATGAACTGGCCGCGAATCTGCGCCGGGCGTTCTCCGGGATCGTGTCGGGCAACGTCCGTGAGGATACGATGGCGATGATCGATAAGGCGGGGCCGTTCGAGATCCCGGCGCACGGCAAATACCTCGAGCTGCTCGACGGATTGCTGGCGTCGTTTGTCGACCAGGGTCGAATGAAAATTGCTAGGGAAACCTACGAGCCCTGTTACCGGGTCGTATCCTGACTTACGTGCATTCTGTAAAACAGCGCGATCGAATCTCGACGCCGATCCTTTCGATTAAGTAAAAACCCCGCTCAATTCTTTGATTTTTATGTGAAAAGTCACGAACTGCTCTGTGATGCAGTTCCTGTGATCGGCCGACCCCTGCACGTAGCATCTCGATAAAGGATTGCACGAGAACAGTCACATGCAGGATAGCAAGGACACAGCCTGGGCTCGCGACTACGGCGATCAGACCGAAGCGGAGATCGCTGCGAACGATCGCGACGCCAGTCCGGAGGCTGATACGGAGCAAGACGGCTGGCAGCAGTACCGTCGATGGATTTCAAAAGCGCCTGCCCCGCGCGGCCGTCGCACCGGCGTGGATCCCTCTTTGTACACCTGGAAGGGGTACCGAAGCTGGACCGAACAGGTCAAACGGAACTGGCAGGACAACTGATCCGATCCGGATCTCGAGTGATAAAAAAACGCGTGACCCCGGTCACGCTTTTTTTTTGTGAACTGGTGACAAGCATTATGTAGCAGTCAGGGTCGTCGCTCGCCGATTTGTGACCTCTGGTCCGCTTGAAAACCCGACACGGTTCTCTCTTTCATACATTACTGCGCGTTTGCAAAGCGGTGACAATCAAGCTGTGATCTGCCTCACGGTGGCCCGTACCGGACGGGACTATAGTCGTCTCAAGGATCACAAAAACGAACACGGAAGTATGTCGAACGACTGTTCAGAAAACGAATCGCCGCTGTCAGCGCTGAAGAGCGAATCAGCAAGACAACGCTGGGAAATGTTCCATCGCGCCATCGCCCACGCCAAGCAGTCAAACTCGGCGGCACTCCAGGAATCCGAAACGCCGGTCAGCAAGCCCAAGGGTTCCGGCCCGCTCCTGTCGATCGTCCGCTAAGGATTGAAGGCATTCTCTCGGCGATGGAACGCTTGCTGCAATACCTCGACGACCTCGACGACTTCGTTTACGCGATCGCGCTGGCCTGGGAACGCGTCCGGACACTTTGCAGTTTTGCCTTGTCCATTTCGCTGACGCTGACCGCGCAGGCGGCAGCCGTTTATGCTGCCGTCGCGAATCCGCCGCTGGCGGTCGCCGTCGCCTCATTGCTCGCCGTCGCGCTGCTCTACCGCGGCGTCGTGAGCGGCATCCGTGGAGTGCAGGCTGCGACCTGATGCCGCGGTCTTGAAAATTTCTCCCTGACCCCTATCGTTTGCACGCGCAGCCCGGCGCACGGGCGTGCGTCGCCTTTTTCAATCCGGGAGACAGCACTGGTGACCGACACGCCGTCCCGAGAAACACTGGGGTTCCAGACCGAGGTGCGTCAGCTCCTGCAGCTGATGATCCACTCGCTATACAGCAACAAGGAGATTTTCCTGAGGGAGCTGATCTCCAATGCCTCCGATGCTGCCGACAAACTGCGCTTCGAATCGCTCGGCAACCCGGCGCTGCTCGAGGACTCGCCGGAGCTTTGCGTCCGGATCGAATATGACACCGAAGCCGGTACCGTGGCGGTCAGCGACAACGGTATCGGCATGTCCCGCGACGAACTGATCGAGAATCTCGGCACGATCGCCCGGTCGGGAACCGCCGAGTTCCTGCAGCAGCTGACCGGTGACGAAAAAAAGGACGCCCGCCTGATCGGCCAGTTCGGCGTCGGCTTCTACTCCGCCTTCATGGTCGCCGACGAGGTCGAGGTCATCACCCGCAAGGCGGGTCTGGATGCAGCCGAATCGGTCCGCTGGCTTTCCGATGGCCAGGGAGAATTTTCTGTCGAGCCCGCGGAGCGCGCGGAGCGCGGCACGACCGTCAACCTGCATCTCAAGGACGCCGAAAAAGAGTTTCTCGACGCCATGCGGCTGGAAACGCTCATTCGCAAGTACTCCGACCACATCGGATTCCCGGTCCTGCTGGCCGAACATGGCAAGGACACGGCGCCGGTCGCGGTCAATTCGGCGACCGCGCTGTGGCGGCGGGCGCGCACCGAGATCGATGACGACGAGTATCGCGAATTTTATAAAAGCATCGCGCACGACTTCATCGATCCGCTGGCGTGGAGTCACAATCGCGTGGAAGGCAAGCGCGAGTATACGAGCCTGTTGTTCATACCGGCGATGGCGCCGTTCGACCTGTGGAACCGGGAAGCGCCCAAGGGGCTCAAGCTGTATGTGCAGCGGGTGTTTATCATGGATGACGCCGAGCAGTTCCTGCCGCTTTATCTGCGCTTTGTCAAAGGTGTCGTCGACTCCTCGGACCTGCCCCTGAACGTATCGCGGGAGCTCCTGCAGCAGAATCCGGATACCGAGGCCATGCGCGTCGCGCTGACCCGGCGGGTGCTGGACATGCTCGGCAAACTGGCCGGCGATGACGCGGAAAAGTATGCGACGTTCTGGTCGCAATTCGGGCAGACGATCAAGGAGGGCGTGGTCGAGGACCCTGCCAACGCCGCGCGTCTCCTCGAGCTGTTGCGTTTTGCGACCACGCAGTCCGGGAAGCCCGACCAGGACCAGTCACTCGCTGATTACGTCGGCCGGATGGCGGCTGGCCAGGACAGGATCTACTACCTGCTGGGCGACAGTTTCGACACCGCGAAGTCGAGTCCGCACCTCGAGCAATTGAAAGACAAGGGCCTGGAGGTATTGCTTCTGACCGATCGCATCGATCCGTGGCTGGTCGACCATCTGCGGGAATACGACGGCAAGTCATTCCAGGATGTCTCCCGGGAACCGCTGCACCTGCCGGAGGGCGATGGAAAGATCACCCGGGACACACTGAACGAGGAACATAAAGCCCTGCTGAAGAAGATCGGTCGCGCCCTCTCTGAGCGCGTCGAAACGGTCAACGTCAGTCAGCGGCTCGTCCAGTCGCCGGCGTGCGTCGTGACCGGCGAACAGGACCTGACGCCGCAGCTGCGGAGAATGCTCGAAGCTTCGGGCCAGTCCCTGCCGGACGCCAGACCGATCCTGGAGATCAATGTAGAGCATCCCCTGCTCGTCAAACTGGCCGAAGAGCGTGACGCGGAGCGATTCAGCGAGCTTGCGCACATCGTGCTCGATCACGCGCTGCTCGCCGACGGGGCGCAGCTCGATAGCCCGGCCGACTATGTCCGCAGGGTCAACCAGCTGATACTCGATCTCGGCAAGGACTGACCGCGCCCGCAAATCCGGATACTATGGCGGTCGATATGAACGACGACGATCTCAGGAGCCGACTGACCGACGAGCAGTACCAGGTCACCCAGCAGGCGGGCACGGAGCGGCCGTTCACGGGCCGCTACGTCGATCACAAGGAAGATGGCACGTATACCTGCATCTGCTGCGGGACCCCGCTGTTCAGCTCGGCGCACAAGTACGACTCCGGCTCCGGCTGGCCGAGCTTCTGGCTGCCGCTGGCCGCGGACAATGTCCGCACCGTGCGCGACACCAGTCACGGCATGATCCGCACGGAAGTGCTCTGCAGGCATTGCGACGCCCATCTCGGCCACGTCTTCGAAGACGGACCGCAGCCCACGGGTCTGCGCTACTGCATCAACTCCGCCTCGCTCGATTTCGACAAAACCGAATAAACCGTTTTCCCTTCTGTACAGGCGACTCTCATGAAAAAGCAATTCCTGCCGTTCCTGGTGCTTGCGATGTTCTCACTCCCCGCTTGCGGCGGCTCCGAGCCCGAGCCCCGGGTCATTTCGGCGATCCCCGCCAACAAGGCGGACATCGACCCGTCAGGGATCGAATCCGTGCAAATCGCGCCGGGGCTGTCGAGCCGCACGCTGCTGCAGGGTGACGGGCCTGTCGTCGAAAACGGCCACACCGCCGTCGTTCATTACACGGGCTGGCTCTATGATGAAAACGCCGAGAATTTCCGCGGCGGCAAGTTCGACAGCTCGGTCGATCGCGGCGCCCCGTTCCCGTTCCCGGTGGGCGCCGCCCGCGTGATCAGTGGCTGGGACCAGGGAGTGGCGGGCATGCGCATCGGCGAGGTTCGCGAACTGACGATCGCCCCCGAGATGGGGTACGGCGATCGCGGCGCCGGCGGCGTTATCCCCCCGGGGGCAACGCTGATTTTCGTGGTCGAACTCCTCGGCATCGAAGGCCTGGAACCCGCGCCGGAAGACGAGCAGGCCGCCAACTAGGGAAACGTCAGTTCGATGTCGATGCGCCGGTTCAGGCGGCGTCCCTGCGGCGTGTTATCGGCGACCAGCGGGCGGGAAGAACCGACGCCGGTCGCGGTCAGTCTCCGTTCTGCGATGCCGCTGGCGACAAGGTAGCCGGCGACGGCATCCGCCCGTTGCTGGCTGAGCGCCAGGTTGCCGGCCTCCGTGCCGCTGTTGTCGGCGTGACCGGTGATCTCGATCATTGCCGCCGGACAGTCGACCGCGATCTGAATCAGTTCATCGAGCAACGGCATGGTTGCAGTGCCGAGTTCCGCGCTGGCGCGCTCGAACGCTATTTTGCGACCGCGCAGCGCGGTCCTGAACAGCTCGATGCATTGCCGCTCGATCGACCCGCCCGGGTCTGTCTCCTCGACCTGGTAGCGGAATCTCCAGCCCTCCGGCAGGTAGTCCCTGGTCCGCGCCGCGGCCGTCTCCCATCGTCCGGCATCGGCCGAGAAGCCGCGCACGGTAACGGCATAAGGGCGGATCACCGCGGTCGCCGAGCGCGTCTCTGCCAGTGCCTTTAGCGTCAGGTCGGTTGCCAGCGCCCAGCCGGGCGGCAGGGCCGCCCGAATCTGCAGCTCTGCGACTGCGGTTTGGCCGGGAAACAGCTGCGCTGCCGTTTCGCGGAGCAATGCCTCGTTGGCCGCGGAGCTGATCGCGCCGCTGATCTTCACGCCGGAAGGTTGCACCATCAGCGTCATCTCGGGCCTGGCGAGCGGCGGCTCCATATCCGGGGTCTGGCCGGATGACACGCTCGTCGCGAGCGCGACGCACAGCGAGCCGACGACGAACGACCCGCTTCGCATCGCCTCAGGAACGCTTGTTGGATTTGTCGTAGTGCAGGTCGCGCGCCTGGCCGATCCAGTCCTCGCGGTAGATTCTGCTGCGGAAGCCCTTGAGCTGCTGTGCGACGCGGTCGATGTCGTACTCACTCATTTCGGCGATCTGGTGAAACCGCTGAATACCGAGGTCATTGAGGGTCTTTTCGATGGCTGGTCCGATCCCCTTGATCAACTTTAGGTCGTCCTGCCCGTCGTCAGCAAATGCAGGTTCCATCGGCGCAGCGACTTCCGCCACGGAGGGCGCGTCGGGCTGCCGATCGTCGCGTTCGCCTGCCCCGGTTTCTGCCGCCGCTTCATCGAGCCTGTCGCTGTCGCCCACGCTCGCCGCGACGGGTTCAGCGGCGCTGAATGCGGCATCGAATTCATCGTCACCGGTCCCGGAACCGCCGCCGTCCGCGTCGTCCGCGAATACAGCGCCGAACTCCTGGTCTTCGATGACATCGTCGTCAGCCGGGTCGACCGGATCGGCAAATTCCTCGACCGGCACGACCTCGTCCTCGATCTGGTCCTGAATAGACGATGTATCGTGCGCCGAGGTCATCGCAATCGGCTCGTTCGAGGCGGCGCCGCCATCGGGCAGGGCATCGGCATCGACCGGCTCGATATGCGTGTGCTCCGAGCCCACCAGGTCCTCCAGCGCCTGCAATCGAGTCTTGAGTCTTGCGACTTCTTCCTCGAGCGCCCCGGCTTCCCTCGATTTTTCCTGGAAACGCTCGACGAGCGGCGGTACCCGGCTCTGCCAGCTTGTCAGCTCGCGACTCAACTTGAAGATCTTGTCGTCCTTTTCCTTGAGCGCCGACGCCTGCGCGCCCGACGACTTCTGGTTCCTGGCGAGCCGGTCGCGCTGGGCGATCGCCACTTCGAGATTGGTGCGGGTATCTTTCAACTGGCGCTGCACCTCGTCGCGCCGCGCAAAGGCTTCCTTGAGCGAGTCCGACAATTCCTTGGCGCGATTGGCGTAGTCTTTCTGGGAAGCCTGGTACTGGCTGATCTGCTCCATCAGGCTCTTGTTCTGTTCGGCCAGGCGATTGTGCTCGGACTGCTGCGATTCGAACTCTTCCTGCCAGCCGGCGTTCACCGCGATCTTTTCCCTGGCACAGCGATCCCCGCGCATATACCAGCCGGCCGCCAGGCCGATGACGAGCACCAGCCCCAGCAGGCCCAGGTGAATGACAGTTAACTCAGGCATCGCTCACTTCCATGGCCCGAAAACCGATATTGTCAGGAGGCCAGTCGCACCTCGTCCATTTCCTGCAGCACCTCGCGAATCTGCTCGACGGCCCAGTCGAGCTGTTCACGGGTAACTACCAGCGGCGGCGCAAGCCGGACCACCGTTTCATGCGTTTCCTTGCTGAGGAGCCCGCGCGCCATCAGGCGTTCGCAGACTTCGCGGGCGCTGCCCAGCGCAGGATCGATCTCGATACCCACGAACAGGCCGGCGCCGCGAATCTCGCCGATCAAAGGACTCTCTATCCTGTGCAGCTGCTCAACCAGGTACTGCCCCAGCTCCGCGCTGCGCTCGGCGAGTTTCTCCTCGACGAGCATGTTCAGGGCCTCCGTGCCGACGGCTGCCGCCAGCGGATTGCCGCCGAACGTGCTGCCGTGCGTGCCCGGCACGAAGATGTCCATGACCTGCTTCTTTGCCAGGAACATCGACACCGGCATGATGCCGCCGCCGAGCGCCTTGCCGAGGATCAGGCCGTCGGGTTTGACGCCCTCGTGCTCGCAGGCGAGCAGCTTGCCGGTGCGGCCGAGGCCGGTCTGGATCTCGTCGGCGATCAGCAGCACGTTGTGCTCGCGGCAGAGCTGCTGGCAGCGTTTCAGGTAGCCGGCCGGCGGGATGACGATGCCGCCCTCGCCCTGGATCGGTTCGACGAGGAATGCTGCGGTATTCGGCGTAATCGCTTTCTCGAGCGCATCGGCATCGCCGTACCGGACGACCTTGAAGCCAGGCGTAAGCGGCCCGAAATTCTTCTGGTATTCCCTTTCGTCGGAGAACGAGATGATCGTGGTCGTCCGACCATGGAAGTTGCCTGTGCAGACGATGATCTCGGCCTGGTCGGCGGGGATTCCCTTCGATTCGTACCCCCAGCGCCGGGCCGCCTTGACGGCGGTTTCGACCGCCTCCGCGCCGGTGTTCATCGGCAATGCCATGTCCTGCCCGGTCAGCTCGCAGGCGAGCTTCAGGAAGGGCCCGAGCTTGTCCGTGTAGAACGCGCGCGACACGATGCAAAGCGTCTCCGCCTGCTTCTTCAGGGCCGCAACGAGCCGTGGATTCGCGTGCCCGTGACTGACCGCCGAGTAGGCGCTCATCATGTCGAGATATTGCTTGCCGTTCTCGTCCCAGACATACACGCCTTCGCCGCGCGACAGCACGACCGGAAGCGGGTGGTAATTGTGCGCGCAGTACTGGTTTTCGAGCTCGAGACCGGATGACATAGAATTCACTGATCAGTTCTGAAGAATACCGCAGCGCTGTGAGCCAGGCTGCATAAGATCATAATTTTACAGCAATTAAGGGTGGGCAGGCCAGATACTTGAGATGAGAAAACTACCCGCGAAAGAAGCTTTTATCATCGACGGGCCGGTCGGCGACCTCGAGGCCTTGCTCGAATCTCCGGGCGACGCGGTGCCGGCAGGATGTGCCGTGGTCTGCCATCCGCACCCGGCTCACGGTGGCGCGCTGACCAACAAGGTCGCACATACGCTGGCCAGGAGTTTCGTCGGCGCCGGATTTGCGGCCTTACGCTTCAATTTCCGCGGCGTCGGCAGGAGCGCCGGCGCGTTCGATGCTGGCGTGGGTGAAGTCGACGACGTGCTGGCCGCCGTGGCCTGGATGCGCGCAACGGTGCCGGCATTACCGCTGTGGCTTGCCGGCTTCTCGTTCGGCGCGGCGATGGCGATCCGCGCCGCGGTGACGACGAAGCCCGACGGCCTGATCAGCGTCGCGCCGGCGGTGTCACGTTTCGCTGTCGATTTCGACGAGCAGCCGGCTTGCCCCTGGCTGATCCTGCAGGGCGACCGGGACGAGCTGGTCGATGTCGACGAAACGATCGCCTGGGTCAACGAACTCGACCCCGGGCCCGAACTGGAAATCTTCCCTGGTGTCGAGCACTTTTTCCACGGCAATCTGGTCCGGCTACGTGAGGCCGTGGAGCAATTTGTTTTAAAGAACCAACGTCATTGCGAGGAGTGAGCGACGAAACTAGGCTCAACTTGCCGGCGCCTCCGCATTGGTTGTCAATGGTAGTAGCGACGCTGCGCGAACGACGAAGCAACCTCCGAAAGATTGCTTCGCTTTGCTCGCAATGACGGTGTTTGGCGGAGCTGCCTAATCCGTGTAGAACTGCCGCTGGAAGCGTACGTCGGAGGCCACCTCGACACCTTCCGGACGCACCGTGATGTCGAAGATGAGTGTCTCCTGGTTGGCGACCGGCGTTTCGCCGATGTAGTAGATCGCGTCGCCTTCCTCGATCTTGCGCATCGAGACGTTCTTGAGCTGGCCGGTCAGGTTGACCGTCTTGACCGTGACATCCGCCGTTACCGCCCGGTCGGTTGCATCTTCGAGGACCGAGACATTGAGCATCGCGCGATTTTTGCTCCTTACGATGTTGTACGCGCGCGCCACCTCGGGCGGCAACTGGTCCGTCGTTTGTGCGCTGAAATGGATCACATGGTCGCCGATGTCGACGAAAGACACGCCCGCAGGCTCGGCCTGGGGTACGGTGGCGTCCTCGCCCGGTCCGCCGCACGCGCCAAGCGAAGCCAATAGTGACAGAGTGAGGATGGTTGCTGGAGCGTTCATGTTGCAGTGTCTCCCTGCGCGGCGTTTTCTGCTCTTCACCGACTATAGCCCAAAGCCCGCGTCACCTGAAATAGACGCCTGCAGCGCTGTTGCGCGGGCTGAAAGGCTTGTAGCCAAGGCGCCGGGGCGCCGGACGGGCGGGTCAGTAAGGCGGCCTGAGATCGGCAATGATCATGTTGAGCGCAATCAGCAGGATCATCGCGATGTAGGCCGACAGGTCGATGACGCCGAGCGGCGGCACGAGCCTGCGAATCGGCCGCATCAGCGGTTCCGTCATCTCGTTGAGCAGCTCCGTTATCGGCCCGAAGTACCGCTGCAACAAACTCAGGATGACCCGGATCAGGATCGCAACGATAAACAAAGTTACGCTCATGCTGGCGAGCCGCAGGAACGCGTCGAACGCGACGCTCAGGAAAGACCCCGTCATGACGGCGACGGCGCTGCCGCCGCGATCGATCAGCATAACGACGAAAATCAGCAACACCTGGATCGCCAGCGCAACCAGCACGGTCGCCGTATCGATCGCTCCCATGGCAGGCACGAAGCGACGCACCGGAACGACCGCGGGTGACGTAAACCGCAACACGCCCTGGGCGATCGGGTTCCTGAAATTGGCGCGCAGCACCGGCAGCCAGAAACGCATCAGCAACAACAACAGGTAGAGTTGCGTAAACGTATCAATCAGAAAAATCAGTGCGTTCTTCATTGGGATCCGGGGCTATTCGGCGGATGCTGCGAGCTTTGCGAGTTCGGCGGCCCGTTTTTCCGCTTCATCGATGGCCGTAGCAAAGATACCACGGGCGTCGACTTTATCGAGGAACTCGAATGCCGCCGTCGTTGTGCCGCCCGGAGACCGGACGCGCTCGATAAGCGATGCCATGGACTCCGTTTCGGCTGCCGCGAGTGCGGTCGCGCCACGCGCGGTTTCGACCGCGAGTGTCCTGGCCGTGTCGGCGTCGATGCCGAACTTCTTTGCCGATTCGATCATGATGTCGATCAGCAGGTAGAAGTAGGAGGGTCCGGTGCCCGACACCGCGGTCACCGCGTCCATCTTTGCTTCCGAGTCGATCCACACGGCGTGACCCACGGCTGTCATGATCTTTTCAGCCAGCGCGCGATCCGCCTCGCTCGTGCGCTCATTGGCGAACAGCGCGGACACGCCCTGGTCGATCAGCGCCGGCTGGTTCGGCATCACCCTGACCACCGACAGGCCGCCACCGAGCCATGCGTCGATGTCGTCGATCTTCGGTCCCGCCGCGATCGACATGATCAGCGGCCGTCTTTCCTGCACCTCTTCGATCAGGCCTTCGCAAACCGGCTTGAGAATCTGCGGCTTGACCGCGAACAACAGGATCTCGGCGTGCCGCGCAACGTATTTATTGTCGTGCGTCACCATGGCGCCGTAGAGTTCCTCGCGCAGTCGTTCGCACTGCTCCGGAATCGGCTCGGCAATCATCAGGTTCGTGGCATGCATACCGCCGCGCAGCATGCCGCCACCAATGGCCCTTGCCATGTTACCGCCGCCGATCAGGCCGACCTTGTTATTTATCATTCACGTTCTCCAAAGAGGGCGGTTCCTATCCTGACGATCGTCGCGCCCTCGTGAATCGCGGCAGCATAGTCCGCCGTCATCCCCATTGACAGCGTGTCAAGCGACAATCCTGCCCTGTTCAGGGACTCGAGCAATGTCCTCAGCGCCACGAATGGCTTGCGCTGTTCCTCGAATTCGGTGCGAATCCTGGGCAGGCACATCAGGCCGCGGAGCCGGAGCCCGGGCAGCCCGGCGACTTCCCCGGCCAGCTCGGCCACGTGCTCCGGCAGGACCCCGGATTTCTGCGCTTCGCGGTCGATATTGACCTCGATACAGACGTTCAGATCCGGCGCGTGGTGGGGGCGCTGCGCAGACAGGCGGCGGGCGATCTTCAGGCGGTCGATCGTGTGTACCCAATGAAAATACCGGGCTACCGGGCGGGTCTTGTTCGACTGCAGGTGGCCGATGAAGTGCCAGCAAAGATCGTCGCGGCCTGCCGCCTCGATTTTCTCCAGGCCCTCCTGGACGAAATTCTCGCCAAAATCGCGCTGTCCCGCCGCCGCGGCCTCGAGGATCGCCTCGACGGGCTTTTTCTTGCTGACCGCGAGCAAGCGCACCGCCTCCGCCGGGCGGCCCGCATCAGCAGTAGCTTTCGCCAGCAAATCTTGGATTTTTCGAAAGTTTTCCGTGACTCCAATCACGTTTTGCTCACCACGCTTCGCTATACTAGGCAGCCAAAGGGTCCGGGTTATGGTAAGTCGGACCAGCCAACTCCGAGGGAATTACATGGCCGTCGACGTTGCTCAGTTGTTGTCGTTCACGGTGAAGAACAACGCATCGGACCTTCACTTGTCGGGTGGGGTCCCGCCGATGATTCGCGTCGATGGTGACATCAAACGCATCAACATGCCCGCGCTGACCCACAAGGACGTCAATAGCATGGTGTACGACATCATGAATGACAAGCAGCGCAAGGACTATGAGGAATTCCTCGAGACGGATTTCTCCTTCGAAATCCCCAAACTCGCTCGTTTCCGCGTCAACGCCTATAACCAGAACCGGGGCTCAGCCGCCGTTTTCAGGACCATTCCCTCGGAGATCCTGACGCTGGACGATCTGGGCGCGCCGCCGATCTTCAAGGATATCTCGATGCATCCGCGAGGCATCGTTCTCGTGACCGGTCCGACCGGCAGCGGTAAGTCGACCACGCTCGCGGCGATGGTGGACTACATCAACGAGAACAAGCCCGATCACATCCTGACGATCGAGGATCCGATCGAGTTCGTCCACGAGTCGAAGAAATCGCTCGTCAACCAGCGCGAAGTGCATCGCGACACGCTGGGCTTCAACGAGGCCTTGCGTTCGGCGTTGCGTGAGGATCCCGACATCATCCTCGTCGGTGAGCTACGCGACCTCGAGACGATTCGCCTGGCGCTGACTGCCGCCGAGACCGGTCACCTGGTTTTCGGCACGCTGCACACCAGTTCCGCGTCCAAAACGATCGACCGTATCGTCGACGTCTTCCCCGCGGCAGAGAAAGAGATGGTGCGCGCAATGCTGTCGGAGTCGCTGCGCGCGGTGATTTCACAGACGCTGCTGAAAAAAATCGGCGGTGGCCGCATCGCGGCGCACGAGATCATGATCGGTACGCCGGCGATCCGAAATCTCATTCGCGAGGGCAAGATCGCGCAAATGTACTCCGCCATCCAGACAGGCCAGGGCTCGGGCATGCAGACGCTTGACCAGAACCTCACGGAGTTGATGCAGAAAGGTCTCATCAACAAGGAAGAGGCGAGATTCCGCGCAGTCAACAAGGAGAATTTCTAGCCGACGTGCAAGACGGCCAGAAAGGAGCTCAGATAAATGGAACGCGAACAAGCAGTACGGCTGACGCAGAACCTGCTGAAAAAAATGGTCGAGAAGGAAGGCTCGGACCTTTTCATCACGAATGGCTTCCCGCCGGCCATCAAGGTCGACGGCACGATCCACAAGGCGACCGATACGCCGCTTACGCCGGACCAGTCAGCCATGATGGTGCGCTCCATCATGAACGACAAGCAGATCAAGGAATTCGATGCGACGAAGGAATGTAACTTCGCCATCACGCCGCAGGGCATCGGCCGCTTCCGCGTCAGCGCGTTTATCCAGCAGGGTTACGTCGGTGCGGTGCTGCGGACGATCACGACCGAGATTCCGACGCTCGACGGCCTCGAACTGCCGCCGATCCTCAAAGACGTCGTCATGAACAAACGCGGACTCTGCATTGTCGTCGGCGGTACCGGTTCCGGTAAGTCGACGACGCTTGCGGCCATGATTGGCCATCGCAACAAGAATTCCCGCGGCCATATCGTCTCGATCGAGGACCCGGTCGAGTATGTTCACCCGCACGAAGGCTGCGTTATCACGCAGCGCGAAGTCGGTGTAGACACCGAGTCCTGGCACGCGGCCCTGAAGAACACGCTGCGGCAGGCGCCGGACGTCATCCTGATTGGCGAGATCCGTGATCGCGAGACCATGGAATACGGCATCCAGTTCTCCGAAACGGGCCATCTCTGCCTCGCGACCCTGCATGCCAACAGCGCAAACCAGGCGCTCGACCGGATCATCAACTTCTTCCCGGAGGAGCGGCGCCAGCAGCTGCTCATGGACCTGTCACTGAACACCAAGGCGTTCGTTTCGCAGCGCCTGATTCCGCGCGAGACGGGCATCGGCCGGGTCGCCGCGATGGAGATCATGCTCAATACGCCGCTGATCGCCGACCTGATCTTCAAAGGCGAGGTCGGGCAGATCAAGGAGATCATGGCGAAGTCGACGCGTCTCGGCATGCAGACTTTCGACCAGGCGCTGTTCGCCTTGTACGAGGACGGCATCATCTCCTACGAAGAGGCCATGCGTAACGCCGACTCGAAGAACGAGCTCAGGCTGCGCGTCAAACTCGAGTCCAAGCGCGAGTCTTCGGTTAACGACCAGCAGTCCGAGTCCCTGCGCATCATGGAAGAGGACTCGGCCCAGACCTTCTAGGCCACTGACACGGAAATCGAGCCCGCATGAACGTCAAGCCACTTTTCAAACTGATGGTCGAGAAAAAGGCCTCGGACCTTTTCTTCGCGCCGTTCGCGCCGGCCAAGATCAAGATCGACGGCAAGATCATGCCGGTCAACAAGCTCGAGATGACGCCGAAGATGGTCAAGCAGGCGGCCATCGAGCTGATGGACGAAGAGCAACTCGACGAGTTCACCCGGGAGCTGGAGCTCGACTTCGCCATCTCGGAGCCGGGACTCGGCCGCTTCCGCGTCAACGTATTCCAGCAGCGTGGTAACGTCTCGATGGTGCTGCGTTACATCACCGCCGAACTGCCGACTCTGGACGAGCTCGGTATGCCCGAGCAGATGAAAGAGCTGGTCATGCTGCGTCGTGGCCTGATCCTGATGGTGGGTGCGACCGGCAGCGGCAAGTCGACGACGCTCGCGGCGATGATCAATCATCGCAACGAGAAGACCTCGTCACACATCATCACCGTCGAGGACCCGATCGAGTTCCTGCATCCCAACAAGCAGTCGATCGTCAACCAGCGCGAAGTGGGACTCGACACGAAGTCCTACCACCGGGCGCTGAAGAGCGCGATGCGCGCGGCGCCGGACGTCTTGCAGATCGGCGAGATCCGCGACCGCGAGTCCATGCAGTCGGCACTCGACATGGCGGGCACCGGTCACCTCGTCCTCGGCACGCTGCACTCGAACAACGCGCCGGAAACGCTGGATCGCATCATCAACATGTTCCCGACCGAGCAGCATGGCCAGGTGTTCATGGACCTCGCACATTACCTGCGAGCGATCCTCTCGCAGCGGCTGGTCAGGGCACGCACGGGCAAGCGGGTTGCGGCGGTCGAACTGATGATCAACACGCCGCACATCAAGGACCTGATCCTGAAGGGCGACATCTCCGAGGTAAAAGACGCGCTCCGTGAGTCGGGCGAGAAGGGCATGCAGAACTTCGACGATGCACTGCTCGCGCTGTACAAGAGCGGCACCATCACGCTCGAAGAAGCCATGTCGCATGCGGATTCGAGAGCCAATCTCGAAGCCAAGGTCAACTTCGGCGGTTGAGAATCCCTCGGGCGGGCCAGTGCGTCGATGACAGCCGCCCGCCAGGTGCTTACGCATTACTTGATACGCTGCGCGTTCTGGCGGGTGACTTCCGCCGTGTCCTGACCTTGCCCGAGCGATTCTCAGCACGGTTGTCGATGGCAGGCGCCTAAGCGGAAGGCAATCACCACGGCCCGTTTCCCGCGCCGGTGTCATTGCTGGGCGCGCAGCGACGAAGCAAGCTCCCGGGGCCGGTTGCTGGTTTGCGCTGGTTGCCGCAGGCGATATTCTGATGTTAAAGACCCTTGACAAAGAGTCAAATGACCTTTACACTCAGTGATATCAAGTATCCTTTACATTTTGACAAGGGAAATTGACATCATGGACGAGATTGCAGCGGGCTGCGTCGACGGGTCATCGCACCGCCGATGAAGAACCGGCTGCGCGTACTGAGAGCCGAACGCGACTGGACGCAGGCCACCCTGGCCCGCGAGCTCGACGTGTCGCGGCAGACCGTGAATGCCATCGAGACGGGCAAGTACGACCCGGCGTTGCCGCTGGCGTTCAGGATCGCCCGTCTCTTCAACCTGACTATTGAAGAGGTCTTCGACCCGGGCACAGCAGAAGAAACTTAGACAAGTCCCTGAATCTCCTGAATCGAGAGGTCTCAATAGTGATTAGCGGTGGCAGCAATGCCACCGCTTTTTTTATCTGCGCAGCAAGCAGAAGACGGCGGACGACAAAACGCTCACGAGGATCATCGTCGTCAACGGAAAGTAGACCCGGTAGTTTTCCCGGTCGACGACAAAGTCTCCCGGCAACCGCCCGAACGGCAGCTTGCCGAGCCATGGCCAGCCGATGCCGATCAGGACGATCGCAATGCCGATGACGATCAGCGCCTTCTGCATTTACCTCGGTCTCAATACGCCTCGCCCGGGCGTCCAGGGCACGCCGGCAGCTTCGACAGCCTCTTTCAGCGCATCGTACTCGACGTCGACGAGCCGGGTCAGCGTATCGCCGACCTGGGCATAAACGTCACGGGCGATCGACAGCGATGCGCGCTGCGTCTCGGTCGGACCGTAGGCTGTCCTATTGGGATCGTATGCGGCATGACGCAGGCGCGCCGTTACCGGCGTTGTCCGATCGATCGAAAACGAGCCCTGCGTCTGGTTGCCCGCGAGGCGATCGCGGGCGACGCCGAGTTGCTGGGATATCCGGTTCGCCTGGGCATACAGAGTCAGGCTGGCCGTGGAGTTGCCGAGAGATTCCTTGATGGCCCCCAGTTCTGTCTGAATGTCGTCGATCGCGCGAAGCGTGCCGTTCACCGCGCGACGCATCTCCTCGACCTGCTGCGAAAACGCCACGCGTTCCTGTTGCGAAGCGCCCGGCAAGGTCGGCTGGCGAATCGAGACGACCTCGAAGGTCTGCTGTTGGCCGAGGTCGTTCAACTCGCCGTCGATTCGCTCCTGCATCGTGACCCGGTACGTTCCCGGCGCGACCAGGACGCCGGCCGGATTGCCGAAGCCGCCGCCGCGCTCCGATTCGGGGACCCACGGGTCGACCACCGGGTAACGCAGGTCCCAGGCGACGCGGTGGAACCCGGCCCCGGCTTCTGCCTCGAGGTGACGAATGACGTTGCCGTTGGTATCGGACACCGTGAACAAGATGGCGGGCGCATCTTCGCGCTCTTCCTCGCCGATCCGGTCCCAGCTCGGGAAGTCGACGTCTTCGTTGTCGCCGGTGGCCTGCTTCTCGTCGGCCTTGCGCTGATCTGCGAGACTCTTGCGCTCGTCCGCGAGGTAGTAGGTAAACACGGCGCCGAACGGCGGATTCGGCGCGACATAGTAGGCATCGCCCTGGCTATCGACGCAGCCGGGCGTCGCGCAGGAATGCGGACGCCGCGGGACGTACCAGTAGGCATGGCGAACGGGGAACAACACCGAGCCGGACTGCAGCATGTCCTCGTCGACGTACCTGAGCGGCGAGTAGTCGTCCAGTACATAGAAACTGCGTCCGAAGGTCGCGCCGACCAGATCGTTCTCACGTTGTTGAATGACCAGGTCGCGGAACGCGATATTCGGCACGCCGCCAGCGAGCTTGGTCCACTGGTCGCCGCCATTCACCGTGAAGAACACGCCGAACTCCGTGCCGAGAAACAGCAGCTCCGGGTTGACATGGTCCTGGACGATGCGCCAGAGAACGTGCCGATCGGGCAGGTTCGACGCGATGCTCCGCCAGCTGCGGCCGCGGTTCTCGCTTTTCAGCAGGTACGGCGAAAAGTCGCCCGACTTGTGGTCGTCGACGACGACATAGACCGTGTCGGGATCGTGCAGATCCGCTTTGACGTCATTGACGAAATAGGAACTCGGTACGCCCGGCAGCGTGCCGGTCGAGCGCCATGAACCGCCGCCGTTATCGCTGACGTGCACGAGGCCGTCGTCGGTACCGGCATAAAGCAGGCCTTCGACCACGGGCGATTCGGACAACGAGGTTATCGTATTGAATTTCGACATCGCCGAAAGATCCCAGTTGGAGTCGAAACTCCAGTGCCGGCCCATCAGCGGCTGCTGCAGGCGATCCTCGCTGCGCGTCAGGTCGCCGGAGATCGTCTGCCACGAGTCGCCGCGATCCTCGCTCTTCCAGACCCGGAAACTCGCGAAATAGAGCGTTTCGGGGTTGTGCGGGCTGATCAGGATCGGCGCGTCCCAGTTGTAGCGCTCCTCGACCTCACCCTGCAGCGGCTGCGGCCGGATGTAGACGCTCTCGCCGGTCGCCCGGTCGTAGCGCGTCAGGTTGCCTTCCTGCCAGTTCGCGTAAACGATGTTCGGATCGGAAGGGTCGGCAAACGGCTGGTGCCCGTCCGCGCCGAGGATCAGGTTCCAGTCCGAATTACGGATGCCCACGTTGTTGTCCGTGCGGCTAGGGCCGCCGAGCGTCGAATTATCCTGCGTGCCGCCATAGATGTTGTAGAAGGGTTCGTCGTAATCGACGGTTACCTTGTAGAACTGTGAGATCGGCATGTTCGCCATGTAACGCCACGTCACACCCTGATCGAGACTTTCGTAAACACCGCCGTCGTTGCCGACGAGGAGATAGTCCGGGTCGGTCGGGTGAAAGGCCAGCGCATGGTGGTCGACATGCTTGGTCTCCGAGCGCATCGTCTCGAAGTCCTTGCCGCCGTTGCGCGTGACGTGCAGCCGCACGTCCATCTGGTAAACGGTGTCGAAGTGATGCGGGTCGGCGAAGATTTCCTGGTAGTAGTGCGGACCGGTGCCGCCGGAGAGGTAATCGTTCATCTTCTCCCAGGATTCGCCACCGTTCTCCGATCGGTAGAAACCGCCCTTGCGATGAGCAAGCTCGACGGTCGCGTAGACGATGTCCGGATCCTGTGGCGAGATCGCGAAGCCGACCTTGCCCATGTCCTCACTCGGCAGTCCCTCGGTCAGCTCCCGCCAGGTCTGGCCGCCGTCCTCCGATTTGTGGATTCCGGATCCGGGACCGCCGTCCATCAATACGGCAACGTTGCGGTACTTCTGCCAGGAAACCGCGAAGACCACGTCCGGGTTGCGGGGGTCGAGATGTACTTCGGAGACACCGGTGTATTCGTCGTCGATCTCGGTGTCGCCGAGCCCGTCGCCCAGCATCTTGTTCCAGCTTGCGCCGCCGTCGGTCGACTTGTAGAGACCACGCTCGCCGCCGGCCGACCACAGCGGGCCCTGGGATGCGACATAGATAACGTTGGAATCACGCGGGTCGATCCGGATCATGCCGATGTGCTCGGAGTCCGGCAGGCCCATATTCTCCCAGCTCTGGCCGCCGTCACGGCTGCGATAGACGCCGGCGCCGTAGCCGACATGGCGGCCGGAGACATTCTCGCCGGTGCCGACCCAGATCGTGTCGGGATTATTCGGGTCGAGCGTGATACAGCCGATCGAATAGGAATCCTCGTCGTCGAAGATCGTCGACCAGGTGGTCCCGCCGTTCTCGGTCTTCCAGATGCCGCCACTGCCGACGGCGACATACCAGGTGCTCGGATCGTCGGGGTGGATGACGATGTCGGCGATACGTCCGGACATCATTGCGGGGCCGATCTCCCGCATTTCGAGCCCTTTGAACGTCGACTCGTTGAACCCCGGCTCGGGCGTCTCGTCGTCCTGCGCGGCCGAGCAGAGCGGAATAAACAGAATAGCCAGACCGAACGTCAGCGTACGCTTCATGATTTCCCCCGGACAGTCTTGTTCTTGGTGTTGTCCTGACTATAGCAAAGGGCAGGGATGCATTGACGACCGCGGGACCGGGGTCTAACTTGAAATCATGAAGCGTTACGAAACCGTCGATGGCTGCGTCGCTGCGTCCGATCAGTGAGGCGGGCCCTGTTATACCGTTCGTCGGCGACGCGGCATGCCACGAAACAGAAGCGCCTCGACAAAGTCCTGCCGATCATCAAGGCGGGCGTCGGGCTCAATGACAGTTACAGGTGCTGACCAGCAATGAATCCAAAGTCCAGTACATGGATCGAAACCGCGGCGGCCGTCGCTGTGCTCATCGGCCTGTTGTTCGTCGCTCAGGAACTTCGCCAGAACAATGAGTATGCGCGGGCTGATTCCATCAGGGACCTGCATCGTTTCTGGTCCGAGATCTACCAGTTCGGTGCGGAGCAGGATATCGATGCACTCATGCAGCAATCGATCGATGATCCGAACCAGTTGACCGATGACGAATTGAGGCTTCTCGACAGTTATTACTGGATGATCATGAATGCCGAGTGGGCGCAGGACACCATGGCGGAATATGGATTGACGATGGGCAGGCAGGAAGAGTTCCGAAGACTGATTGCGCAAAGCTATTTCACATCGGAATTCGGTCGTGCCTGGTTCGATCTCAACGAGGCAGAGTGCCGCCTGCACTCGGAGGCAATCTGCGACGTGATCGCTGAAGTGATTCGGTCCGAACCCGTCGTACGAAAAGGCACCTACTACAGGGACCTGAGGTCGAGATTCGGAAGCGGACGCCAGTAGACGTTCGGGTAGTGACTCCGGATAGGTAATCATTTTTCGTTGCCGGGAGGAGGTATGGAAAATCTGTCCGCGATTGCGAAGACAAAGGTCCGTCGGCCGGTGTCGGAAGTCTTTGCGGCGTTTGCCGATGCTGAAAAGATGAGTCGCTTCTGGTTTACGCGCAAAGACGATGGCCTCGTCGAAGGCGAAGCGGTCACGTTCTATATGGGTCCCGAAGCGGGTGCGTTTTCTTTCGGCGCCCGGGTGAAGGCCTTGAACGAGCCACATCGGATCGTGACGGAGTGGGAGGGTCCTGACGGAAACGCCACCCAGGTCACCTATTCGTTCGATGAAACCGAGGAGGGCGACACGGTCCTCACGATCGAAGAAACAGGTTTCGGTGGCGACGTAGAAAACCAGGTCGCGCAGGCGCTGAACTCAACGGGCGGCTTCAACCAGGTGGTGATCGCCGCAAAAGCCTTCATCGAGCACGGCGTGTCCGTGAACGTCGTTGCCGATCACGCCTAGGGTACCGGCGGCTACCCGTTCCTGTAGATGTAGCTGTAGCCGTTGATGGCGGGTACGCCACCGAGGTGGGCGTAAAGGACTTTCGAACCTGGCGGGAAGAAGCCGGTCCTGACCAGGTCGATCATGCCCTGCATGGACTTACCCTCGTAGACCGGGTCGGTCAGCATGCCTTCGAGACGGGCGCAAAGGCGGATCGCCTCGTTCGTCTCATCCGACGGCACGCCATAGACCGGGTAGGCGTACCCGGTCTTCAGCACGACGTCGTCCGCCGTGATGTCCTGGCCGAGTTCGACGAGGTCGGCCGTCTTCTGCGCGATGTCGAGCACCTGCGCGTGGGTCTGCTGCGGCGTGCAGGACGCGTCGATGCCGATCACGTTTCTCGCGCGACCGTCTTTGGCAAAGCCCACGACCATGCCGGCCTGCGTCGAACCGGTGACGGTGCAGACGATGATGTAGTCGAACTTGAAGCCGAGTTCTGCTTCCTGCATCCGGACTTCCTCGGCGAAGCCGACGAAGCCGAGGCCGCCATACTTGTGAACGGAAGCGCCGGCCGGGATCGGGTAGGGCTTGCCGCCCTTGGCCTTGACGTCCTCGAGCGCGCGTTCCCAGGATTCCCGAATGCCGATGTCGAAACCCTCGTCCACCAGTTCGATCTCGGCGCCCATGACGCGCGACATCAGGATGTTGCCGACCCGGTCGTAGACCGCGTCCTGGAACGGCACCCAGCTCTCCTGCACCAGCCGGCAACGCATGCCGATCTTGGCGGCGACCGCCGCGACCTGGCGCGTGTGATTGGACTGGACGCCGCCGATCGTGACCAGCGTGTCGGCGCCGGAGGCGATGGCGTCGGGCACGATGTACTCGAGCTTGCGGACCTTGTTGCCGCCGAACGCGAGCCCGGAATTGCAGTCCTCACGCTTCGCGTAGATGTCGACGTCGCCGCCGAGGTGCGCGGACAGGCGCGCCAGGTGTTCGATCGGCGTCGGGCCGAAGGTCAGCGGGTAGCGTTCGAAGTGGTCGAGGAGGCCGCTCATTCCGGATACACGGCAGCGGCGTCAAATACCGGGCCGTCGACGCAGACGCGTTTCATCGCCGGCCCGTCGTCGGTCTGCACCAGCACCGTGCAACCGGCGCAGCCACCGACCGCGCAGGCCATGAATTCTTCGAGCGACACCTGGCAGGGGAGCCCGTATTCCCTGGCCAGCGCGGCGACCGCTTGCAGCATCGGCGTCGGTCCGCAGGAGAAGATCTCGACCTTCGCCAGTTCGTCGGCGGCAAGGCTGTTCAACCACGCCCGCGCCAGGTCCGTCACGTAGCCGCGAAAGGTGCCGGGAAAGTCCGACAGGCTCGCGAGCCGTGCCGGCACGCCCCAGTCTTCGAGTAACGTTATCGTGCTGACGATCTCGTCGGCCAGCCAGGGTGTCGCGATGGCGGATGGCGCAAGCGCGAACGGGAACGGGATCTCCGATCCCATGACGACCAGCGGCTGCCAGGGGTGTTTGTCGTCCTTGAGATGTTCAGCCAGGAACACCATCGGCGGAATGCCGACGCCACCACCGATCAACAGGGGCATCGGCCTGTCGGGATGCGGCGTAAATCCCTGTCCGATCGGCCCGATCGAACTGACGACGTCACCGGGTCGCCGGTGTCCCAGCGCGTCGAGGCCGTGGCCGACGATCTTGAACAGGACCTCGATCCAGCCCGCATCGGGATCCGCGCGCATGATCGACAACGGCCTGCGCATCGGGATCGACGCATCGCATTGCACGTGGACGAAGCTGCCCGGCGTCGCCCTGGCCGCGCACTCCGGCGACCGCAAGCGCATCACGAATTGGTCGCCGGGAAACTCGCTGACGTCGACAACGGTTGCCTCTTCGACGAACAAGGTGCCGCGATTAGCCTGTGCAGCTGCCCGTGCGCTTGCCGGCGCGCTCATGCGGATTTCCAATTCTCTGCCAGTATGTCGAAGATGGCCGCGCGCACGGCCACGCCGTTGGTGACCTGATCCCTGATGACCGAGGAGCGACCGTCTGCGACCGCCGAGTCGATTTCGACGCCACGGTTCATCGGTCCCGGATGCATCACGATCGCGTCTTTTGCCGCCAGTTTCATCCGCTCCGGGGTCAGGCCCCAGGCCCTGAAATATTCTTCCTGATCCGGGATGCCCGCCTCGTCCACGAAGCGCTCCTTCTGGATCCTGAGCGCCATGACGACGTCGGCGCCCGTCAGCCCTGCCTCGATGTCGGTCACTATCGTCGTGCCGGGCGCGCCCTCCGGGGCCAGTGCCCGCGGCGCGACCAGCCTCAGTTCCCCGACGCCCATGGCGACCAGCCCTTCGGCCGCCGACATCGCAACGCGCGAATGGGCAACGTCGCCGATGATGGCCACCGTCAGCTCATCGAAACCGCCCTTGTGCCGGCGGATGGTCAGCAAGTCCAGCAGCCCCTGGGTGGGATGCGAGACGTCGGCCTCGCCGGCATTGAGCACGCTCACATGCTCGTCGACCTGGCTGGCAACCAGCGCCTGTGTCCCGGGTTGCCGGTCGCGAATCACGAACATGTCCACCTGCATGGCCTGCAAGGTGTACACGGTGTCGAGTATCGACTCCCCCTTGGTCGTCGATGAGGTATTGACGTCGAGATTCAGGACGTCAGCGCCCAGCCGCCTGGCCGCGAGCTCGAAGGACGCCCGGGTGCGCGTGCTGTTCTCGAAGAACAGGTTGGCGACGGTCATGCCGGAAAGCGCGTCGCCGCGCACCGGCCTCTGGCCCGGCGGCACGAGATAGGCTTCCGCCCGATCGAGAATGGCCGTGATCTGCCGCCGGTCGAGACCGCGCAGGGTCAGCAGGTGGCGGAGCCGGCCGCGGTCATCCAGCTGCAGGTCGGACTGCTCCGCTCCGCCCGGGTCATCGAAGAGTGTGGTTACGGACATGCGGGCCGCATTGTACGCTGATTAATGTTCGTTTTTCAGCCAGCGCTCGGCGATCAGCATCGCCGCCGCCGAGTCGATGGACGCCTTGCTGATACGCCCGCGCAATCCCTGTTCCCGCTGGGCCTTGAGCGCCGCCTCTGCTTCGAGCGACGAGTAGCGTTCGTCGACCGTCTCGACCGGCAGGTCGAAGCGCTCGAGGTCGGCGGCAAAGACAGCGACCTGCTGGCCGATGTCGGCGGGCGAACCGTCGGCGTGCATCGGCATGCCGACAATCAGCCGCTGTGGCTGCCAGTCGCGGACAAGCGCGCCGATCTGCTGCCAGTCGGGTCCGTTCTCGCCGTTGGCGACGGTTTCGAGCGGGCTCGCCGAATTCGTCACCTGCTGGCCGACGGCGACGCCGATGCGCCGTATTCCGAAATCGAAAGCAAGGATGGTTTCAGGCGTGCCCGGCATCCGGGGATATCTGGCTGATGTCGATGCCGAGCGTTTGCGCCGCGACCGTCCAGCGGTCCGGGAAAGGCACGTCGAAGACGATGTCGGGCGTGGCGGGGACGGTCAGCCAGGTGTTGGTGAGCATCTCGGCCTCCAGCTGGCCTGCATCCCATCCGGCATAACCGAGCGCAACCACCGACTTTTCGGGCCCGGAGCCTGCCGCCATCGCATCGATTACGTCGCGGGACAGGGTCAGCTGGATGTCGTCCGAAACGGCCACCGAGCTTTCGAATGTGTCGCCCGGATTGTGCAGCACGAAGCCTCGTTCGCGGGCGACGGGTCCGCCGTTCAGGACCGGGTGATTGGCGATGGACCGATCGGGATCGGTCACGTCGAGCTGCTCGAACAAGCCTTCGAGTTTCATATTCATCGGCCGGTTGATGACAATGCCGAGCGCGCCTTCGTCATTGTGCTCGCATACGAGCGTCACGGTAGTGCTGAAGTTGGGATCCAGCATCCCGGGCATGGCAATCAGCAGATGATTGCAAAGCGAATCTTTCGATTGCATACGCCCAAGTATCGCACAGTCGGGCGAAGCCCAGTGGCCGATTTGACAGCTGTCGGGACCGGCTTCAGTCAGTGCGGGCGGTCGCCTGCACGTCGAGGTGACTGAACTGCCATTTGTAGGCGAAGCGCAGCTTGTCATAGTCGACCCTGATCGCTTCGGGAAAGGGGTCGAATGGCGCCGCCCGGCGCAGGATGCTGAGCGCGACCTCGTCGAGGGCTTTGGACCCGGACGAGCGGCGGACCAGCGCTTCATCGAGCTGGCCGTTGGCAGTGATCGTGACTTCGAGCGTCGGGCTGCCGCCGATGCCGTCGACGCCGATCTCGCTCGGGAAATACTTCACGCCCACGGTTTCGATCTTGCTCTTCCAGCGGCTCAGGTAGCCGGCGACTTTGGATTCCTTGGTATCGACGGAGGTCACGAGCTCGCGCGGATTATCGTCGTGTATGGAGGTGTCGGTCAGCATGTCCTGCGGCAGCGGCATGGTCAGTTCGATTCCCGATTCGAGCTCTGCGGCCTTCGAGACATCGCTTGACGGCTCCTCGCGCGGCTTGTCGAGGACCTCGAAGTCCTGCTCGGCATGCGCGGTCAGCACGCTGTCGGCAAATTCCTCGACGGCGTTCGAATCCTCGGCGCTGTCGCCGTCCAGCGTGCCGATGTTATCGACCGGCACCAGGCTCTCGGCTTTCGCCGTCGGCCGCGCCTGTTCCTGGGTATTGCCTGCGCCCGCCTGGCTGGCCTGGGCCAGGTACTCCGCGCGCTCGGGTTCGAGCACGTTGGGATCCGGATCGGCAACGATCGTGACCTCCAGGGAGATCGCCTCGCGGAATTCGTCACCGAGTACGGCGTTGAAAGTGACGCCGATAATCAGGATGCCGTGCACGAGCGCCGCGAGGAACAGCATCGGTGGCAGGCGATCGGGCGCCGGCAGCGACTCGAGCACGACGTCGTCGATCGAATCGGGTCCGATCCCGTCATCCAGGGTGTCAGATTTTGCAGGCTCGTTTGCCATGTCCCAAGCTGGCGTTGCGCCGGTAAGCCCCTGATTTCCCTATTCTCGCACAGGAAATCAACGATTTGTCTAGGCAGCGGTCGCAAAAATACCCGCGAGCCGCGTCAGGGCGGCCACAGGCCCGCCTGCCCAGGCCCGAAATCACATAATCCGGGGGGCGCAGCGCGGCGTCAGCGCAGCCTGGCCTCGATCGCGTCGAACAGGGAGCCGGCGATGTTCAGATCGAAAATCCGGTCGAGTTCGCGGATCCCCGTCGGGCTGGTGACATTGATCTCTGTCAGGTAGTCGCCGATGACATCGATGCCGCAGAAGATGACCCCGTTGTCACGCAATACCGGCCCCACCTCGCCGCAGATCCACTTCTCCCTATCGGTCAGCTCGCGGCCCTCGCCGACGGCCCCCATGACGAGATTGCCGCGATTGTCATCAGCCGGCGGGATGCGGGCGAGGGAATAAGGAATCGCCTCGCCATCGATCAGCAGGATCCGTTTGTCGCCCTCGCTGATCTCCGCGAGGTAGACCTGGGCCATCGCGAATCGCGCGCCGTTGTTGGTCAGGGTCTCGAAGATGACGTTGGCGTTCCTGTCTTCCCGGGAGACGACAAAAACAGACTTGCCGCCCATGCCCTCCAGCGGTTTGACGACGATGCGGCCGTGCTCCGCGAGGAATGCTTTCATGTCCGGCATCGAGCGGGTAATCATCGTCAGCGGCGCGCACTGCGGGAACCAGGCGGTGAACGCCTTTTCGTTCATGTCGCGCAGCGCCTGCGGCTTGTTGACGATCAGGGCGCCGGCCTGCTCCGCTCGTTCCAGGATGTATGTGGTGTAGACGTATTCCATGTCGAACGGCGGGTCCTTGCGCATCAGGATTACGTCGAGGTCGCCCAAGCGGATGTCGCTCGCTTCGCCCGTCGTGTACCAGTCGCGCTCGTCATCCCTGACATTGAGCCGGCGGGAAATCGCAAGCGCCTCTCCGGCGACCAGGCGGAGATCCTGCTGGCGCATGTAATGAATCTCCGCTCCGCGGCGCTCCGCCTCGAGAAGCATGGCGAGCGAGCTGTCTTTCTTGGGCGAGATACCCCCGATGGGGTCCATGACAACGCCGATTCGCATTTTGCTGGAAGACATGGCGGCTACTCTCGTGGCGCGCGAAAAACGGGCGGCTAACTATACCGAATACTGCGTTTTCTGCATCCGTCGAAACGCGTGAACGCAAGCCCGGGAGCGCGTCGTGGCGGCATTTTGGTCAATGTGGTACAACGCGTTTGCCGGCAGATATTATGCAAATTAGCGGTTTGTCAGTCACAAACTTGGGCCTGCCGGTCGGCGTTTGGGGGTGCGAGCAGCCGGGACGTTCGCTTTAGCGAGGATATCCATTGTCAAATAGTGCTTCCCGAGGTCTGAACGGTCTCAAAATACTGGTCGTGGACGACAGTAAGACGATCCGCAGGACTGCGGAAACCCTGCTGTCCAAGGAAGGTTGCCAGGTTTTCACAGCCATCGACGGATTCGATGCGCTGTCCAAGATCGCAGACCACCAGCCCGATCTCATCTTCGTTGACATCATGATGCCGAGACTCGATGGCTATCAGACCTGCTCACTGATCAAACACAACAAGGTGTTCAGGGAAACACCGGTCATCATGTTGTCCAGCAAGGATGGCCTGTTCGACCGGGCGCGGGGACGGATAGTGGGTTCGGAACAGTACCTGACCAAGCCCTTCACGAAGGACGAGCTGCTGGGCGCGATTTCTAACCAGATCAACTGAGGATTGGTTCATGGCCGTAGTGCTGATTGTCGACGACTCACCGACGGAACTGCACCTGTTCAAGAGCATGCTCGAGAAGAGCGGTTTCGAGACGCTCGTGGCTGACAGCGGCGAGGAGGGCATCCGCCAGGCGGAGGCTTCCCGGCCCGACTGCATACTGATGGACGTCGTCATGCCCGGCATGAACGGCTTCCAGGCGACCCGCAAGCTGACCCAGGACCCGCGGACCTCCCACATACCGGTCATCATGATCACGACCAAGGACCAGGAAACCGACAAGATCTGGGGCATGCGGCAGGGCGCCGTCGAATACATCGTTAAACCCGTGGGCGCGAAGGAACTCGTCTCCAGGATCAACTCGGTCATGGCAGGCTGAATGAACGCAGCGACGGAACTGGCAGCTCTCGTCGAGCGACCGTTCGAACTGCTGCGGGAAATGGAGCGCCGCAGTCGCGCCGCGGTCGCCGGCAAGACGACTGGCGAGATACCCGAAGAATGGGTGGGCATCGGCTTCAGCATCGGCCAGGAGAACTTCGTTGCCGACCGCGACCAGGTCCGGGAAGTCCTGATGCTGCCCGAGGCGATGACGCGGGTCCCGGGCGCGAAACGCTGGCTTCTCGGCATCGCCAATCTGCGTGGGCACTTGCTGCCGCTCGTCGATCTCAAGATGTTTCTCGGCGGCGGGCGGACCTCTCTGCGGCGCATGACCCGCGTCATATCGATCAACCATCGCGAAGTGCCGGCGGGCATCGTGGTCGACGAAGTCCAGGGTTTCCGCCGCTTTATGGATTCGGAATTCGTCGACAAGTCGCCGCAGACGGCAATCCGCTGCGATCGCTACCTGAACGGCGCCTACGAACGTGGCCCCGACACCTGGCCGGTGTTCAATTTTTACGAACTGCTCGAGAGCAGCAGCTTCCTGCAGGCTGCCGCCGAATGAAGCGGCATCCACGGACAATCAACTGAGTAATACCCTGCATAGCCATGGCAACCACAACCGATAAGTCGGCCACATTCACCATCGTCGCGGCAGTGCTTGCCGTCGCGTTGCTGGCGGTGGCCGGCATCCTCTACATGAATTCCGCATCGGGCGGCGGCGCAGCCAACGGCAACGCCTCCCTGGTCGCGGCCCTTTCACAATCCATTCCGCGACACGCAAGCGCAGCGCTCAATGGCGACGCCGATGCGTTCGCACGTCTGCAAGCGGATGCCGACAGACTGGGTTCTGCCGGCGCGAGCGGCAGTGCGTGGACGGCGCTGCGGCAGAACGCGGATACGGTCCTCGCGCAGCGTGAAGCCGTCGAAACCGTGACGGCCGCGGCGACGCTCGTCAGCGACAAGTTGCCCGCGCTGCTCGAGGCGTCGGACGCCTTGCTGGGGCAATCCGGCGCAACCCGTGAGCTGCAGGAATTCCAGCGCCGCGCGACGTCGCTGCAGGCGACGCTCGCCGGGCTCGCCGTCAGTGCGGCGAACGGTAACGCGGGCGCCGCGCGAGCGGCCGTCGACGACATGGCCTATCTGCGCGCGGTGACCGGCGCTTTATCCGGCGCATCGACGGGACTGGACGTCGCGCCGCTGGCGCCGGCGACGCGCGAGTCGGCGCTGGAGCCGCTGCTCAGCGAGCTCGCCGACATCGAAACGCGGGTCGCCGCCGCCGTGCAGGCTGCCGAGAGTCTGCCGCCCCTCGGCGAGGCCTTGCGCGGCCTGTCGGCCGCGGCTGACGAGCTCCTGGATGCCGCGCTCTCGTCGCCCGGCGGGTCGCCCGGCGGACTCCTCGCCAATCCGTGGCTGCCGATCGGCATCCTCGGCATTGCGCTGTTATTGCTGGTCGGGCTTGCCGTGATGCATTCGAAAACCTCGGTCTACGAGCGGACCTCGCGCGTACAGTCCGAGCAGAACGAGCGTAACCAGCAGGCCATCCTGCGACTCCTGGACGAACTGGGCAGTCTCGCGGATGGTGATCTGACCGCCGAAGCGACCGTTACCGAGGACATCACCGGCGCCATTGCCGACTCGATCAACTACGCGATCGAGCAGCTCCGCGGGCTCGTCGCGACGATCAACGAAACCGCGATCATGGTCGATTCCGCCGCGAAATCGACCGCCAGTACCGCGACGCACATGGCGCGCGCCGCCGAGACCCAGACGCAGGAAATTGCCGCGGCGACGGAGTCCATCGTCTCGATGGCGGGCTCCATCGAAGAGGTATCGGGCAATGCCGAGCGGTCTTCCGACGTTGCCCGGCATTCGGTCGAGGTCGCGCACAAGGGTGGCGAAGCGGTACGGCGGACGATCGACGGCATGAACACGATTCGTGAAACGATCCAGGAAACCTCGAAGCGCATCAAACGATTGGGCGAGAGCTCGCAGGAAATCGGCAACATCGTGGAACTGATCAACGATATCGCCGAGCAGACGAACATCCTTGCGCTGAATGCGTCGATCCAGGCGTCGATGGCGGGAGAAGCCGGCCGTGGTTTTGCGGTCGTCGCAGACGAGGTGCAGCGACTGGCCGAACGTTCCACGAACGCGACCAAGCAGATCGAGGTGCTGGTCAGAACCATTCAGTCGGATACCAACGAAGCCGTCATCTCCATGGAGCGCAGCACGACCGACGTGGTCGGCGGCGCGCTGCTTGCCGAGAACGCCGGAGCGGCACTTGACGAGATCGAGCAGGTATCGAACCAGATTGCGAGTCTCGTGCAGAACATCTCGGGTTCGGCCCGCGAGCAGGCGAGCTCGGCGGCTGACGTGACGCGGCGGACGACCAAGCTCCGCGAAATCAGTGATCAGACCGGCAAGGCAACGACGGCGACAGCGGCGTCAATCTCGAAGCTGTCGGAACTCGCGTCGCAGTTGCGACAGTCGATCGCCGGCTTCACCCTGCCAAGCTCGGCCATGCATTCGAGCGCCCTGTCCGGGGGCGCTCATGCAGCGCCGGTCGTGATGCCGGAACCATCGGGCGAAGAGGCCGCCGGGTAGGTAGCGCACGGGCTTTCCACTCAGCATGAGCAGCGAATCGGGCATACGGGAAAAGCCGGACATCGACAACGTCGTCGAGGCGGCCAACGCACTCGCGGTCGTCAGCCAGGAGCTGATGGAGACGATCCGCAATGCGCACCTGGCGCTGGAAGATTGTGTCGATGGCCGTGGCGGTTCCGCCGCACTCGTGCGTTGTGGTCAGCTGCTGCACCAGGTCGGCGGCGCGCTCAAGATCACCGAGACCTATGGCGCCGCATTGCTGGCCGAGGAGATGGAGTCCGTCTGCGCCTATCTCGCAACCTTGCGAGCCGGCAAAGGTCGCGAAGATGGCCTCGACGCGCTGACCCGCGCGATGGTCCAGCTGCCGATTTACATCGAACGACTGCTCGGTGGCGGTCGCGATATCGCGCTCGTGCTGTTGCCGCTGCTCAACGATTTGCGCGCTGCGCGAGGTCAGCCGCTGTTGTCCGAAGGCACGCTGTTGCTGCTGAACCTGTCGCCGCAGCGCAAGACAGCGCCCGCGGCGGCGCCGGAGGGCAGCGGCGAGGATCCCGTCTATGTCGCCCGCAAACTGAGACCCAAATTCCAGCTGGCGCTGCTCGGCTGGATCCAGGGCGGTGAAAATAAGCGTCACCTCGAGACGCTGGCCAGCGTGATCTCTGCGCTCGAGAGCAGCGCCAACCGCAACGATATGTACCAGCTCTGGTGGGTCGTCGGCGGCGTCCTCGAGTCACTGCAGAACGGCGGGCTGGAAACCTCCGTTGCCTTGAAAAGGCTGCTCGGACAAACCGATCGCCAGATCAAGCGGCTGATCGACGAAGGTCTCGAGGCATTCGACAATCACCCGGTAACCGACCTGCTCAATAACCTCCTCTACTACGTCGCGCGATCCAGTCACGCCGGCGAACGGATCAGCGAGATACGCGCCGCGTTCAATCTCGCGGAACTGCTGCCCGGCGACGAGCAGGTGGAGCATGCGCGCGAAGCGTTGTCGGCGCCGAGCGTCAAGCTCATGGAGACCGTGGCCGGCGCGATCAAGGAGGACCTGGCGCGCGTCAAGGATGTCCTCGATATCTTTGTGCGCACGGGCATGAGCAATGCCGCCGAGCTGGTGCCCCAGCTCGACCTGCTCAAGAAGATCAGCGATACCCTCGGCGTGCTCGGTCTCGGCGAGCTGCGCGGAGACATTGACTCCGAAATCGAACGCCTCAAGGACATCGTTTCGAAGGGCGGCCCGACCGAAGAGAAAACGATCATCGACATCGCCTCGACATTGCTGAAGGTCGAGGATCGCCTTGATCAGCAGCTGGTGCGGCTGATCGTGCCGAGCGAACCTCAGCCGCAGGAAGAAGACGAAGAGCCGCTGCCGCCCGAGGAGGACGCCGACTACAAGCAGGTTGCGGAAGCGGTCATGCGCGAGAGCATCATCAATCTCGCGCGGATCAAGGAAACCTACAGTCAGAGCATGGTATCGAAGGGCAGCTCGCAGGGTATCGACGCCGTGCCGGGGCTGATTCGCGGCATCAAAGCCGGGCTCCTGATGCTCAACAAGACGCGCGCGATGCAGGTCGTCGAAAAAGTCGGCGACCTGCTGACGCTTGCGCTTGCCGGCGCAGGCCCCGGTCGCCTGACGCAGAAGGAGACGGACCGGCTCGCGGACGCGATCGTCAGCATCGAGTATTACATGGAGACGGTCAAAGCCGGCCGCAGTGAACCCTGGTACATGCTCGACAACGCGGAGGCCTGTATTTCGGTGCTTCGCGATCTCGAGAATCGGCTCAAGGCGGAACAGGTCGGGGAAGATACCGCCACGTCCTCGACGGAGCGAATCGCGGCGCCCGATTTCGACGAAATCGCTGCCACCGAAAAGGCGCCCGCGCCCGAGCAACAATTGACGACGGTCATGCCGCCAGCGGCGCCGGTGTTCGCGGAGAATGCCGAACATCTCGATCCGGAACTCCTCGAGCTGTTCATCGAGGAGGCCAAGGAAGAGATTGCGACCATCAGTCGCAATCTGCCTGCCTGGGCGGAAGCGCCGGACGACATGGAGACGCTCATAACCGTCCGGCGCTCGTTCCATACCCTGAAGGGCAGCGGCCGCATGGTCGGCGCCGAGCGCATCGGGGAGTTCGCCTGGTGTATCGAAAACCTGATGAACCGGCTCATCAACAAGACGCTGGTGCGGACGCCGCCGATGGTCGAGTTCATCCTCGATGCAGCCAGGGCGGTTCCCGAACTCGTCGAGCAGCTGGAGGTTGGTACGGAGCCCGAGGCTGACATCACCCTGCTGATGGCCCGGGCGAACGCGTTTGCCGAAGGTGATCCCAATGCGTCGGTGCTGACGGTGAGGCCTGCCGAGGCGGAAGCAGCCGAAGAAGGGCCGGTCGCGCTGGAGATGGATCCGGTGCTGCTCGACATCTTCGCCAAGGAGACCGCGGGCCATCTGCAAGTCATTCACGACTACCTGGAAGCATGCGAGGGACACCGGCCACCGTTCCACGTCACGGACAAGCTCTATCGCGCCTGCCACACGCTGCATGGCAGCGCGAACATGGCCAACGTCGATCGTGGCGTCGCGGTCGCCGGGGCGCTGAACAAGTTCGTGCGTCGGGTCTACGAACACAAGGTCGGTTTCCAGGAGTCCGGCGTTGCCGCGCTGAAGGCCGCAGCCAAAGCCCTCGAGACCATCGTCGCCGACATCAATCAGCCCGAACGCAGCCGTTCCGATTTCGCGGTGCTGATCGAACACATCGGCAACCTGACCGACGGGGTCGAGCACGAGGCGCCGAGAGAAGCGGCGCCGGCGCACGAGGCGCCGTCTGAGCCGCAGCCCGCCGAAGAGCCCGAGGCGGTCGTGTATGACGCTGAGATCGCCGCGATATTCTCCGAAGAGGCTGCCGAGCTGCTCGAGTCGGCGGATCAGTCGCTGGACGCCTGGAAAAAGGAACGCGATTCCCGGGACCACATCGAGGCGTTGAAGCGACACCTGCACACGCTGAAGGGCGGCGCCCGCATGGCCGGCATCACGGCGATGGGCAACCTGAGCCACGAGATCGAGGCGCTGCTGATCAACGTCGATGACGGCCGTATCGAACCGTCCGATCGCATCGACGAGTTCCTGCAGCAAAGCATCGATGAGTTGCATCGAATGCGGGACATGGTGATCGCCGGCAAGGGCGTCAAAGCCAATACCGAGCTGGAGCGCCGGCTGCGCGACATCAACGCGGGCAAGGCGGCGCCAGTGCCGACGTCCGTGGACGAGGCCCCGGCGGATGTCGAGGCGAGCGAAGCGGCCGCGTTCACAATCGAACCCGAAGATACGCTCAGCATGGTGATCGTCGACACGCCGCTCAACGACGAGGTCGCGGAGATCGCAAAACCGGCGGCGGCGCCTGAACCGGAACCGCCGGCGCCACCCGAACCTGGACCGGCGCCACCCGAACCTGAGCCGGCGCCACCCGAACCTGAGCCGGCGCCACCCGAACCTGAGCAGGCGCCACCCGAACCTGAGCCCGTGGCAGCAGAGCCAGCCGAGGCGCCGGAACCGGTAGCGGCGCGCCCGGCGGCGGCGCAGCGCGGCGGCGATGCGCGCCAGGAATTCGCCCGCATCGATGCAGACCTGCTCGAGGACCTGCTGAACGCCGCCGGCGAGATCAGTATCTATCACTCCCGACTTAACCAGCAGATCAATTCGATCGAATTTCATGTCGAGGAGATGGAGCAGACCGTCGCGCGTCTTCGTGACCAGCTGCGAAAACTGGAGATCGAGACGGAAGCGCAAATCATTCACGGTCACCAGGAAACGCTGGCCGCCCAGGATTTCGATCCGCTCGAACTCGATCGTTATTCGACGATTCAGCAGTTGTCCCGCGCGCTTGCGGAGTCGGCAAGCGACATGGACAGCCTCAAGGACCTGTTGCAGGCGCTGATATCGGAAGCGGATACCCTGCTGGTGCAACAGGCGCGCGTTACTGCCGAGCTCCAGGATGGTCTCATGCGTACGCGCATGGTGCCTTTCCAGCGCCATGTGCCGCGACTGACGCGGCTGGTGCGGCAGGCGGCGGCCGAGGTCGGTAAGCGGGCCGAGCTGGCCGTCGAGGGAGCGTCCGGCGAACTCGATCGCCAGGTGCTCGACAAGATGCTGCCGCCCTTCGAGCATATGATGCGTAACGCCGTCATTCACGGCATCGAGGACCCGGACAGCCGCCAGGCGGCAGGCAAGCCGGCGAGCGGTCGAATTACGATCCGCCTGCATCGGGAAGGCGCCGAGATGGTGATCGATGTCGCCGACGACGGCGCGGGTATCGACGTCGAGGCCATCCGGCGCAAGGCGTTCGAGAAGAGCCTGCTCAAGCCGGATAGCAAGGTGACGGACGAGGCCATCATGCAGCTGATCCTGACGCCGGGCTTCAGTACCGCCGCCCAGGTCACCCAGGCGGCCGGCAGGGGCGTCGGCATGGACGTGGTCGCGAATGAGATCAAGCAGCTCGGTGGATCGCTGCAAATCTCTTCGGTCGTCGGGCAGGGCACGAATTTCACGATCCGCCTGCCGTTTACGCTCGCGATTACGCAGGCGTTGATTGTACGCACCGGCACGGAAGTCTATGCGCTGCCGCTGCCGACCGTCGAGGGCGTCGTCCGCATCGCTCGCGGCGAGCTCGAGAAGCTGTTGTCCGAGAGCGAGCCACGCTACGAATACGGCGAGCAAACCTACCGTTTCCGGCACCTCGGCATGTATCTCGGCGGCCAGTCCGCGAAGCTGCCCGAGGACGATTCTTTTGTGCCTGTCATCCTGGTGCGTGCCGGCGAACATTCGGCAGCGCTGCTGACCGATGAAATGATCGCCAGCCAGGAGATCGTGGTTAAATCGGTCGGCCCTCAGCTTGCCAGCATACGAGGGATTTCCGGCGCAACGATCCTCGGTGACGGCCGGATCGTGCTGATCCTCGATATTAATGCGCTCGTCCGCAGCGGCGCACCGGTCGTCGAACTCAAAAGCGCCGCGCCGACGCCGAGCGATGATCGGCCGCTCGCCCTGGTGGTCGACGATTCGATCACGGTGCGCCGGGTCACCGAGCGTTTCCTCGAGCGTAACGGCCTGCGCGTCATGACGGCGAAAGACGGTATCGACGCGATCAGTGTCCTCCAGGAAGCGAAGCCCGACATCATTCTCCTCGACATCGAAATGCCGAACATGGATGGCTACGAGTTTGCGACCCACGTCCGCAACGACGAACGGGTCGCCGACGTGCCGATTGTCATGATCACGTCACGGGTCGGCGACAAACACCGCGCGCGCGCCATCGAGATCGGCGTCAATGATTATCTCGGCAAGCCCTACCAGGATTCGCAGCTGCTCGACGCCATCCGGCGGCTGCTGGAGGAAAAAGGAATCGAGCTGTCGTGAGCGCCGAAGACGAAGAGCTGTACAGCCTGCTCGTCCCGCTCGCCGACGAGCGCCTGATCGTGCCCAGGGCCTGCGTGGCGGAGGTGGTTCGATATACTCCGCCAGCACAGAAGGAGGGCGGCAAGGAGTGGATGCTCGGCACGATCAACTGGAACGGTCGCGAGCTACCGGTCGTGGCTTTTGAAGGCGCGATCGGTAACGAGATGCCGGCGCCCACTGGCCGCACCCGCGTCGTCGTCTTCTACGCAACGACGGGCAACGTGCGTTCGGGGTTCTTCGGCTTACTGACGCAGGGCTTCCCGCAGCTCGTGCGCGTCAACGAGGAAGTCCTGAAGCTCGACGCGAAAGATGGCTGGCCTGACGATGCGCCGGTGCATTGTCGCGTCAAGATGATCAACGAATTCCCGTTGATCCCGAATCTCGAGGCGCTCGAGGGCCTGATCGCGGCGGAGACTCTGTAGCGGCGCGGAAAAGTCCTCAGGCAAGATCGCCATACAATGCCTGCAGCGCGGCCAGTGCCGCGACCGCGGCGGTCTCCGTCCTGAGTATCCGCGGTCCGCAGCGTACTGCCGAGAAGCCGGCCGCCTCCGCGTTCTCATATTCCGTATCGCTGAAGCCACCCTCCGGGCCGATCAGCACGGTGACCTCGTTATCGTCAATCTTCGCGGAGCCGAGCGTCTCGTCCGCGTCCGGCCTGAGGATCAGCTTCGTGCCGGCGTGCTGCCGAAAATCGCCCAGCAGCGCAGGCAACGAGCCGGGTAATCCGATTTCCGGCAGCCGGTTGCGGCCGCACTGCTCGCATGCGCTTGCCGCAACGCTTCGCCAGTGCAGGAGCCGTTTGGCGGCGCGTTTTTCGTCCAGCCTGACGACCGAGAACTCGGTCCTGACCGGGACGATGCGCGTGACGCCGACTTCGGTTGCTTTCTGGATGACGTAATCCATCCGCTCGCCGCGGGAGATGCCCTGCAGCAGGGTGACCGCCAGCGGAGATTCGGCAGAGCGTTCGATCCGATCCGTTGTGCTGACGTCGACCCGGTCCCTGGCGAGCGACCTGATGACTGCCGGAAACTCGGCGCCGCTGCCGTCGAACAGGATCAGCATGTCGCCGGGTCTCCGCCTCAGAACGCGGCTGATGTAATGCGCCCGGTCGCCGCGAACGACGATCTGGTCGCCGACATTGATCGTTGCTTCGATGTATATGCGGTTTATCGACATGCCTGGCGATGTCCGGGTCGTTGACATTAAGCCCCTGAAAGTCCGACCATGTCAAAGCGTCCTGACCGCCGGAATTTCCAGATTTGAACGAGACAAGTCCTGCCAGGTATTCGATCGATCCGGGCACCGGGCTGATCGAGCCCGCAACGCAGCGTTCCTCGCCGAACCACGATGAGCGACCCGACGGCGTCGAGCCCCAACTGGTCATCATCCACGGCATCAGTCTGCCGCCGGGCGAGTTCGGTGGCCCGTACATCGAGGCGCTGTTCAATAATCGCCTGGTTGCCGACGAACACCCCTTTTTTGCCGAGATCGAGGGGCTGCGCGTGTCTTCGCATTTGCTGATTCGTCGCGACGGCGAGCTCGTGCAGTTCGTACCGTTCAGTCGCCGGGCATGGCATGCCGGCGAGTCCTTCTTCCGCGGCCACGAATGCTGCAACGACTTCTCCATCGGCATCGAGTTGGAAGGGACAGACGACATGGCGTATACGGACATACAGTACACGGTGCTCCGCGACACGCTGAGTGCGCTCATGGGAACGTATTCGCGCATTACGCCCTACACGATTGCGGGTCACTGCGACGTCGCGCCTGGTCGAAAATCAGACCCCGGCCCTGCTTTCGACTGGCTGCGCTTGTATGATGAGCTCGGTAAGGTCGAGCAGGCAATGTCACGCGCATGAAATTACTGGCACTCCTCATCGGGCTCGTCATCGAGCGCCTGGCGACACAGCTCTTTCACCTGCGTCGTCTGCCCTGGATGGACAAGGCCATCGATTGCGGCTTTCGCCAGGGCGAACGCTTCGCCAACTGGCCTGACCTGATCCCCGTTATATTGCTGGCGCTCGCGCTCGTTGCGCCGATCTTGCTGATCCGCTTCGGCGTTGGCGACGTCTGGTTCGGTTTTCCGTACCTGATCCTGGCAGTTATCGTGCTGTTCTTTTCGCTCGGGCCGAAGGACATCGGCGAAGATATCGCGGAGTACTGTCGCGCGATCGAGGCAGACGACGCCGAGAGGATCCAGGCGACGGCCAAGGCGCTCGCGGAGACCGACGTGCCGGAAGACGACGCCGAGAGGATTCGGCTCGTCGAGGAGTCGGTTTGGATACAGGCGAACAACCGCCTGTTCGCCGTCGTGTTCTGGTTCGTGCTGCTCGGTCCGGTTGGCGCGTGGGCCTACCGGGTCACTGACCTGATCCGTCGGCGGGCTGTTTTCAACATGCTGCGCGAAGAGACCGCCGAGCCACGCATGGTCGCTGCCTCGGAGATGCTGCACGGCTGGCTGGCATGGATTCCCGCCCGACTCACCGCGATCGGCTACGCGATGGCGGGCAGCTTCGATGGCGCGCTCCATGCCTGGCGGCGCCCGGGCGAGACGCCCCCTGCCACTTCCCACGAGCAGAGCGAACGCTTGCTGGCGCGCGTCGGCACCGGCGCGCTCGCGATGCGCGATGTCGATGGCGAGACCCCTGCCGAGCGCGGCGTGCGCGGCGCGACCGCAGCCAACGGGCTCGTCTACCGTTTGTTTCTGATCTGGGCGGTGGTCATCGGAGCCATGACGCTGTACGGCTGGTCCGTGTGACCGGCCTCGCAAGACGCCTTGCCCTGCTGTTCTGGATCGGGGCGTGCGTGGCTGCCTGCAGCCCTGCGGCGACGTCTGCGACAGCAAGCTCCGCATCGTCGACCGCCGCGCACCGCATCGTGACGCTGTCTCCGCACCTGGCGGAACTCGTATTTGCCGTCGGCGCCGGCGAGCGGCTGGTCGGTGTCAGCGCGTATACGGATTTCCCCGGGGAAGCCGCTCGGCTGCCGGTCGTCGGCGATGCTTTCAACCTCGACCAGGAGCGGCTCGCGCTGCTGCAACCCGACCTGCTGCTGGCCTGGGATACCGGCACGCCGGCGCACGTTGTCGACGAGTTGCGATCCCGCGGTTACCGGGTCGAGGTCGTGACGACGACCGCGCTTGCCGATATTGCCGCCGCGCTGAGGAAGATAGGCGCACTGACCGGCGAGGCGGATCGTGCGGCTGCCGCGGCTGCGCAATTCACGGCGGGGATCGAGTCCATCGCCGCAAGCAGCGCGGGCGCAGCACGGGTCAGCGTCTTCTACCAGGTCGACGCGCGACCGCTTTACACCATCAACGGCAGCCATTTCGTCGGCCAGCTGATCGAGCTGTGCGGCGGCAGCAATATCTTCGCCGACCTCGACGGCCTGGCACCCCTCGTGTCCGTCGAGGCGGTGCTCGAGCGCAACCCGGAGGTCATGCTGGCAAGTACGGACGCCGGCGACCGGGCATTCGACGAATGGGATCGCTGGCCGGATCTCGCCGCGAACCGATACGGCAATCGCTTCCTGATGCCGGCAAACGATATCGGCCGGCCGACGCCAAGAATCCTGCGCGGCGCCCGCGCAGTATGCGAGGCGCTCGACCAGGGCCGGCAAAACAGAGGCCAACATGACTGACCTGCACATGCCCGCCCTCAGGCAGGCGCGGCCCGGCGATTGGCGGGCGATTCGAACGCTTTTATCGGACGCCGGTCTGCCCGTCACCGACCTCGATCAGGAGAAACTCGACGGCTTCCTCGTCGCCGTCGACGACGAGGAAGTCGTCGGCCTGATCGGGCTCGAGGTATTTGGCCGGACAGGACTGCTGAGGTCGCTGGTTGTGGCGACCGGAGCGCGCCGCGCAGGCCTCGGTGGCAAGCTGGTCGGCGCGCTGGAGTCCGCCGCCGAGGTGGCCGGGATCGAGGAGCTCTGGTTACTGACGATCGATGCAGAACGCTTCTTCGAACGCCAGGGCTTCACCATCGTCGAGCGCGAGGTCGTTCCGGACAGTATCCGCCAGACAGACGAATTCGGCGGACTGTGCCCGGATACCGCATACCTGATGATGAAGCGCCTGGGCGCTTAGGCCGATCATTGCGGGCTCAGCCCCGCTGCCTGTCCCAGATAATTTCCTGACCGGACTCGGTTCGCGCGAGTACTCTCGCCACCACGAACAGCAGGTCGGAGAGGCGATTGAGATAGCAGATGACTTCATCGCGGACCGGCTCCGCTTTCCGCAGGCTCAGGACACGACGCTCTGCGCGCCTGACGACCGTGCGCGCCAGGTGACAGGCTGCTGCCGCCTGTCCGCCGCCCGGGAGAATGAATTCCTTGAGCGGTGGCAGGTCTTCGTTCAGGCGATCGAGGTCCTGCTCGAGACGTTCGACGAAGGCGGGGGTAATGGCTTCATGACCCGGGATGCATAGTTCGCCGCCCAGCTCGAACAGGTCGTGCTGCACCGCGGTCAGGCACGCCCGCAAGTCATCCGGCACGGTCTCGACGGCGAGGACGACGCCGATCGCGCTATTCGCCTCGTCGACGGTGCCGTAGGCTTCGACGCGCGGGCCGTCCTTGTCGGTACGACTCCCGTCACCGAGACCGGTCGTTCCGTCATCCCCGGTGCGCGTGTATATCTTGCTGAGTCTGTTTCCCATTTGGGGGCCCGTGAAAAGGCGCTACACAATAGGAGCGAGTATATACACTGTCAAGACACCGACTTGTGTCACCGCGGATCTGCGGCCATAGTTGGCGCGCAGCGAATCGCCGGGGGCAAGCATGCCAGCCAACACGACACACTCCCAGGAACTGACCGTCGCCATGGATGCGGCAAAGGCGGCTGCGGAAATCTGCCGCGGCTACTACCGCGGCAATCTCGAGGTCACGATCAAGGCTGACCTGACACCGGTCACGCAGGCGGACGTGGAATGCGAACAGGCGATTCGACGCATCGTCCTGGAAGCGTTTCCGGACGACGGTTTTTACGGAGAAGAAACCGGCAGGACGGCGGCCGACAACGGCCGACTCTGGCTGGTCGATCCGATCGACGGCACCAAGGCGTTCGTTCGGCAGTACCCGTTTTTTTCTACGCAGATCGCGCTGATGCAGGACGGTGAGCTGGTGCTCGGCGTGTCCTGCGGCGCCATGTTCGACGAGCTGATCTGGGCGGAGCGCGGTCGGGGCGCATGGCACGACGAGGCCCGGCTGAAGGTCAGCCTGGTCGATGATCCCGCCCGCTCCGCGTTGTCGACCGGCAACCTGAAGTCACTGGCCAACTCCGACGGCTGGGCCAGGCTCGGCGAATTCGTCGGCGTAGCCGATCGCATCCGCGGCTATGGCGACTTCTACCAGTATCACCTGCTGGCAGCGGGGAAGATCGAAGCGGTCATCGAATCCGACGTCAACATCCTCGATATAGCCGCGCTGTCCGTCATCGTCAGCGAAGCGGGCGGCGTGTTCACCGACCTGAACGGCAAACCGGCCGGGCTCGAAACGCGCTCCGTGCTCGCCGCCAATCCCGCGCTGCACGCGAAATTGCTGGAACGCTTCAATGGGTTTGTCGCATGACGGAACTCGATGTCTACCAGGTGGCGGCGTTTACGCCGGAAGCCTTCGGCGGCAATCCCGCCGCGGTCGTACCGCTCGATGCATGGCTCGATGATGCGTTGATGCAAAAAATCGCTGCCGAGAACAACCTGTCGGAGACCGCGTTCTTTGTGCCGACGGGCGACAGCGAGTGGCAGATCCGCTGGTTCACGCCCGCCGTCGAAGTTGCGTTGTGCGGTCACGCGACACTCGCCAGCGCAGCGGTGATTCGTTCGCGTCTCGGTCACCGGGACTGGCCGATTACGCTGCACTCCGCGAGCGGTCCTTTGCAGGTCGCCCTGAATGGCGACCAGTTCGTGCTGGACTTTCCGTCCAGTCCGCCATTTGCGGTCGATATGCCTGCCGGACTGGCGGAGGCGCTCGGCAGCGACGTCGACGAATGCCTGGTTGGCGGCGAGATGCTGATGGTCGTGCTGGAAAACGAAGCGGCCGTTGCCGCGCTCAGCCCCGACTTCGCGAAGCTCGCGAGCATTGTCGAACAAGGACTCATCGCCACCGCCGCCGGCGATTTCGTCGACTTCGTGTCGCGATTCTTCGCGCCGGCGATCGGCATCGACGAAGACCCGGTCACCGGCTCCGCGCACTGCGTGTTGACGCCTTACTGGTCACAGAGGCTGTCGAAGCCCGAACTCGAGGCGCGGCAGATCTCCAGCCGGGTAGGTTACCTCTCCTGCGTAGACGCGGGCGATCGCACGTTGATCAGGGGGTCGGCCGTGTTCTTCCTGTCCGGAACGATCACGATCTAGCAGCGAGTTGAAAAACCCTCAGCCGGCACGAGACGGCGTTAAAAATTCCGCAAAATGCGGGGCGCGGCAGGCGCAGATTGCCATATACACTGCGCTTTGCTGGACAGGAGTCCGAATGCCGCGGAGCTCGTTCGTAGAAACACGCTGCCCTCGATTGCGACTCAGACCTTCCGAGCGAGGATGGCGAGAGCGACGGCGTCATTTTTGCCTTGTCTCGATCCCTGCCGCTTCGCGGCGCCGACTTTTGCAACTGGCTGCTAGGTAACGGCGACGAACAGCTGCCGGTCCCGCCACGGCACGCTCTCTATCGGCGTGTGATAGAGCTCGGACAGCCTTTCGCCGTCGAGCACGTCGCCGCTGTTGCCGACCGTCCAGCGTCCGTCACCGAACAGCAGGAGGCAGCGATCCGCAAAGCGGGCGGCGAGATTCAGATCGTGCAGGCTCGCGACAATCGTCCTGCCGTCGTCTGCCAGGCGTCGAAATATTTTCAGAACGTCGAGCTGGTGTTGCGGATCGAGGTGATTGGTTGGCTCGTCCAGCAGGAAAACGTCCGGTTCCTGCGTCAGCACCTGCGCGACGGCGAGCCGGCGGCGCTCGCCGCCGGACAGGGTCAGGACATCGCGCTCCGCAAAGTCGCTTAGATCCACAGCGCGGAGCGCATCCCGGGCGATCTCGATGTCTGCGGTCGATTCCCACTGCAACCTGCCGATGTGTGGATGCCGCCCGATCATCACGGTGTCGAAGACCGTGGCCGGGAAAAAATCCTCCGTGTATTGCGGCAACAGGGCGATGCCACGGGCAACATTTTGCCGGGACAGGGCGTCGATATCGTTGCCGGACAGCGTAATGCGGCCGCGAGCGGGCGCACGTATGCCGGCGAGCGTATGCAATGCGAGCGACTTGCCGACGCCATTCGGGCCGAGCACGGCGAGGAACTCGCCGCCGGCGACTTCCAGCTGCAGGGCATCGATCAGCGTCCGTCCAGGCACGGTGACCGCGAGGTCGCTGCAGCTGATGCCCGGGTTTCCCGACTCGCTCATCGGGGCAGGTTAACAGACCGACAGATTGACGCCAGAGGCGGCCTAGTCCGTCAGGCGGATTTCCTGCGCGGTCAGCGCGCCGATCATGACGTAGCGGAGACTCGTCGGGATGACGGCGTCGTCCGTCGCCAGCGGAATCCGGCCGCCCATGATCTCAGCGAACTGCTGGGGATGCTTCGGTTGCCGGTCGGGCTCTGCGTATCCGAGCGGGAACGAAGGCAGCCCGGTGGACGGGTCGTACTTGTCGGTCGCACCGAGCGTGTGCAGGAACTCGTGGGCGATGATGACGTTGTTTGCGCCGGCCCGGCGCCGACTCGCGTAGGCGTTGACGATGCCGACCATGCCTTTCTGCAGCCCGACCGAGTTCTCGAGCACGAGCTGCTCGCGGGGAGCGTGGTAACGCACGAAGATCCTGACATCGGGCGCCGGATTGTCCTGGGTGTCAGTCACGCCGGATGCCCACCAGCGCATCTTCAGACTCCACCACATCACGGACGCGAAATTCGGTGACTCACCTAGCGCCGGTGGCTGCTCGCGGATTTCTGTACCCAGTTCCATGCGGACCGGCCTGGCGATCGCGACGCCGAACTTCCCGGTCTCTCGAGCCAGGAATTCCTCGATCGGCGTGAAATCCTCCAGGCTGAGTGCCGCGATGTAGTCGGCGGCGAGCCGACTGCCGTCGCCGTTGATCGGATAGATCTTGACCCACAGGCTGTCATTCCAGTCCGTGCTGCGCGCCTGGGTCAGCCAGGTGCTGACCGAGACGAAAAACAGGATCAGCAGAAGTACGCCGATGCGAATCGCTTTGAACATGATCCGGGGTCACGTAAATCATTGAAAAAGTTACTCGAATTCTCCACCGGCGGCCGCTGGCGGAGAAGTGCCGGGTTCTCAGTTCGGCGGATTACTCGGGCTTTACGAAGCGCAGGACGAAGCGGTCGGTTCTGCCACGGACCTCGGGCGCAGCCATGTTCAGGCGATGGTCGTCGTCCATGTTGCGCAGGATGTCGCTTTGGCCGTCGAGTACGAAGCCCGCGGATTCCAGTTCGGCGATCACGATGTCCGGATCGATCCGGTGCAAGGTATTGCCGGTCTCGGGTGGAGATCCGGCTGCCGCATAGTGGTCGACCACGCCCAGCACGCCGCCCGGCCGCAGTCCCTCGTAGAACTCGGAGACCAGCGCCGGACCATCGATCCTGGGCCAGCCGTCCTCCGGCGCGACGTAATAAATGTCGTGATAGGCAAGCACCATCAGGATCGCGTCGTAGCTCCCGGGCGCAAGATCGAGTTCGTTGTTTTCCGCCATCAATGGCCGGACGTTTGCCAGCCTGTCGTCCGCATACCGGGTTTCGACTTCCGCGCCGACGAACTCGGCGTAGGCCGAATTGCTGTGTGCATCCACGGAACCTTCCGGTCCAACGACGTAGGCGACGATTTCGGTGTAATAGCCGCCGCCGGAAAACATGTCCAGCACATCCATGCCGCGATCGATGCCGAAGAACTCGAGCACGGCGCCGGGTTTGCGATGCACGTCGCGTTCGCGATCCGTGTCCGTGCGCGCCGGGTTGGCAAGCGCCGCCGCATACACTGAGGCGGACGATGATTCGCTCGGGGCGACGGCTGTCGCGTGTTGCGGTGCGGTCGCCTGGCCACAGCCGGCGAATAGCGCAAGAATGGCGAGCAGAGAGGCTGGTCGGGGCATCAGGTTTCCATCGAATGGCGCGGCACGGCAACTATATACCGAGCGGAGGCCGCAAACTGCCGTGGTTCGACGTCGGGCGCCAGCGCCACTGCCTCAGCAATAAAAAGCCCCGCGTTTTACGGCGGGGCTAATGACTCTTTTTATTATTAAAGAGGTAACTGTTTGTTCGGTAACCAAATACAGACTTTATTGTTGTTATTGGATCTGGATCTTCTTGTTTTTATTGTTATTTTTCTTCTGGCGTCTAAATCCTGTTTGTATTTATTCGTGGTTGCCGAGTCCAGTTACACTTCGCTTGGGCATAGTACTAGAAGCAAGACCTATGCCAGATGCGAAAAAGCGCCATATTTTCATGCGATTATAACGATTCCTAATATCGTCGTATTAACAGCAGGCCATGCTGTGTAAAGAATTCCGACAAGATGCTTCAGGCCTGCTTTCGGCACCCCGCAGCTAATTTCCACAAGGCACTGAAAAATATGCCGATGCCATTGCTGGCGAATGGCAGGCAGAGCGCTGGGTCGACGGTGGCCGGACAAGCGATCTGAAACTGTCATGAATCCTGACAAATGGCCGCCAGGCCGCCCTATTTTGTCAAATTAATCGACGTTAACGGGGGTCGGCGCCCACTCCAGCAGGCTGACGAGGCTGAAAAACCGGCCGTTTCTGACCACGGCCACGATCGACAGGGCGTCACTGACGTCGGCCAGCGGGTCGCCGTTGACCAGCACCAGGTCCGCAAGCCCGCCTGGCGTCAGCGTGCCCACCTGGTTCTCGATACCGAGCGCGCGCGCGGCATTCCGTCCGGCCGCATGCAGCGCTTGCTCGCTGCTCAACCCCGCAGTTTGCATTGCCAGAAGCTCCGCATGCAGTCCCGCGCCCGGTGGGAGGCGATTGGGCGCGCTGCCCGCTACGATCGTCGGCGCCCGGCCACCGATGTCCGGCGGCGCGGCGAAGCGACGCGCCGGACGCGTCGTGTGCCCGAAGGTTCGCGCTTGCCTGGACAGGATCACGCGTTCGATATCGTCGAGGCCGCCATCGGCGAGTCCCGATACCTCGGCCCGCTGCTCGTCCGCGGACCGGACGATCAGGCGCGGCCCCGGCGTCGCCTCTGTCTCCCAGGACGCAGGCTCGATCGCCTCGCCGCTACCGGCGACGACGATGGTCGTGACGCCGTAGGCCAGGATCGAAGCGCCCGTAGTCCCCGCACCGGGAACCGGCGCCGCCGCGTCGATCAGCCCCGGGATGGCGGTGACATTGCCGAGATCAATGACGATGCCGTCCTCGCGGTCGCGGCGTGATTCGATGGCTTCGATCCTGCCGCCGTCGATCACGATATCCATGGCAGGTCGATAGCCTGGCCAGATGCCGTCAAACAGCCGGGCGGTGCGGATGATCAGTCGGCTGTCCGGCGCATTGCTGATCACCAGTTCGCGCCGTGCTATCGGTGCAGGTGACGGCGGCGGCGCTGCTTTCGCGACCAGCGCCCGAAAATGCACCGGCCTCGAAACACGATCCTCGAATCCGCGTGAGCGAATCCGTCCGTCTGCCGTGTAGTAGAGGTTCATCCTGTCCGACCAGGCGACTGGCGCCACCGTGAAGTTCTCGTCTTCGGCAATGGTTCGGACGAGCACGGGTTCGGACAGGATCGCCATCTCCAGTGTGACGCGGTCCCTGCTGTGGCGGAGGTAAGTGAACAGGCTGCCATCCGGGCGCCACGCCAGCGACGACAGCGGTTCCTCGGACAGCATGAATTCGCTGTCCGGCTCGCCGTGCAGCCTGAGCATGATCGCGTAACCGTTCTCGTCCTTGCGGATCCAGGCAAGGTGCCGTCCGTTGTCCGACCACGCCGGCGACAGCTCGTCTCCGGGACCCGACGTCAGTCGCCACGACAGGCCGGTCGGCAGGTCTGTTTCCCAGATGTCCAGGCCGGTGCCGTGCCGGTCCGACGCATAGACGATCCTCTCGCCGTCCGGATGCCAGCCGGCGTCCTGGTTATGAACGCCGGCGTCGCCGACGCTGCGACTTTCGCCAGCCACAAGATCGCGAATTCGCAGCGTGCTGCCGTCGTCCGATGCGGCCAGGAAAAGCAGCGACCGACCGTCGGGCGACCAGCGCGGCCTGACAAGCGTTCGTTCGTCTTTCTCGACAAGACGAGCTTCGCCACCGCCGTTTTCCAGCATCCAGATGTCGCCCGCAAGGTCCATGACGATGCGGCCGTCGGCGGGCATGACATCGATCGCGAGCGCTCCGCCTTCGGTCAGGAACTCGTTGGCGGCGCCATCGACGAATGCCAGCAACGCCCAGGCGGCAAGAACGCTAGCTCGCACAATCGACACTGATATCGACTCCATCCTGTCCATCGACGACGAAACTGATGTCCATCGGTCTGCAGCATACCTGGCAGTCCTCAACATAGGACTGGTCGCCCGCCGAAAGGTCGAGCAGCACCGAGACTGGCTCGCCGCAAAACGGGCAGGTGATGTTTTTTTCGACCAGGCTCATTGCGACGACTCAGGGTTGCAGGCGGACGCCGCGCCACGGAGAAACGGTAAATTCGTGTTCCGACGAACGGATCAGGTCGCGCGACCAGCGGCCACGGTCATGGATCCTGTCCTGCCCCTCGATCCAGAGTTCGATCGCGCTGGCCCACAGTCGCATGCCGCCCCAATGCGGCGGTCTTGCGATGGCCGGCACGCTGCCTTCGACTATTTCGGTCGTGTCGGCGCCCAGCGCGAGGCCCAGCGACTTGCCACGCTGGCGAATCTGCCGGACCAGCGCCTCCTTGGAGTCGACCGGCTGGCTCTGGTCGCTGCCCCATGCGCCGAGCTGGCTGCCCCAGCCGCGGCTCCTGAAATACTCGTCACTTTCCTGCTCGGGCGAGCGCACGACCAGGCCCTCGATGCGGACCTGCCGGCCGAGCGCGTCCCAGTGAAAAACGGCCGCCGAACGCGGATTGCTCGCCAGTTCCATCGACTTGCGGGATTGGTAGTTGGTGTAAAAGACCAGGTAACCGGGATCCGGCACGAACTGTTTGCACAGGACGACGCGGGCTGACGGCTGCGAGCCTTCGCCCACGGAGGCGATCGTCATGCAATTCGGATTGCGCTGCACTTCGGCCGTCGTGGCCTCTTTCAGCCAGGCATCCGCCCAGTGCATCGGGTCGTCCGGCAATTGCGCCGGCAGACGATGAAGTATCTCGTCGTTGCTCACAACAGGCTCCGGTGTTCGGTCAGCGCGGCGCGATGTGCGTGCCGCCCTCACGTCGCGGATCGGCGGCGACGTCGAATCCGCTGTCGGCGGAATACAGGGCGGCAACTACGCCGCCGAAGTACATGCTTATCTCGTCATAGCGGACGACGCCGATGTCCAGCGGCGGCAAGTCCATGCCGGGTTCTGCCGCCAGCTCGTCTTCCGCGTCGTCGATTTTAAGGTGTACGCGCGGATGGGCAACCGCCGCTCCGAGATCGAGGCCGCGCTGCATGAAGTTGGCGAGGAATTGATGCAGCGCGGTGGTAATGCGATCCGCGCCCGGAGAACCCATCGCGAGCACGCTGCCCGGCTTTCTCGCACACGCCGGCGCCATGTTGGATGGCAGCCGGCCGCCGGGCGGACCGGCATCGAGGCCATGCTGATTCAGCTCGAGTTCGCCGAGGCAGTTGTTCAGCCACAGCCCGGTTCCCGCCGGCATCTCGCCCGAGCCGTATCCCGACGATGCGGTGATCGCGCAGGCGAGACCGCTGTCGTCGACCGCCGACGTGTGGACCGTCGACCCGGATGCGTACCGCGAAATCAGCGCCCCCGAGTCGGCCGCTTCGAGCATCGCCGCTGCCGCGGCACCGACTTCCTCTGCGCTATCGAGGTGCTGCTTGCGGAAACGCATCACCGCGCGCTGCGCTGCTATCAGTTGCAGCAGTCTGTCCGGCTCCCAGCGGGCAAAAGTATCCGTTCCGAACGCCTGCAGCATTGCCGCGACGTTGACGCCACCGATCGCCGGTAACGGATTGAAACCGATCTGCCATTCGCCTACATCGACCGTCAACGATTCGCGGATGTCCGGCGAATACGCAGCAAGGTCTTGCATGGTCAAGGTGCCGCCGCTTGAGCGGACATGCTCGACGATCTTGCGGCCGATCTCGCCACGATAGAACGGCTCACCGCCATCCTCGGCGATCGCCTGCAGGCTGTCGGCCAGGTGCGGCACGACGACTGTTGCCCCGATGTCCAGCAGCCGTCCCGAGGCGTCGTGCACGGCGCCATGACCGTCATCGCTGCGTCCGTAGATGACGTCGCCCGCGTAGCCCAGGTAATAATGGCAGGCGGTGGCCAGCGGGAAGCCGTCGCGAGTCGCCCGAATCGTCGGCTGTAACAGCTCGCGCCAGGGGAGGCGGCCATAGCGCTCGGAGGCGACGCAAAGCGCCGCAAGCGTCCCGGGAACCGCGACCGAGGTGGCGCCCACCAGGGTGGTGACGCCGCCGCCATAGGCGATCGTCACGGATTCCGGTACTACCGCCGTCTTGTCGTCCAGCCCCATGCCGGGCACGGCGACGTTGCCGTCGATCGTCACCGGGGCCTCGCCTGGTCGCCATATGGTCACATAGGCGCTGCCCGCCAGCGCGCATACGCCCGGTTGCGTATTGATGGAGCAGAACGCGGCGGCGATGCCGCAATCGACCGCGTTGCCGCCGAGTTCGGCGATCTCGGCAGCGGCGTCGGCAGCCAGTGGCGACGTTGTCGCGACGGCTGCCCTGGCTGAATCGGCGCTCATCGGAACGCGGGGCGGGGACGCCCCGCCGGCTCAGTAATGGATGACGGAGCGAATACTCTTTCCTTCATGCATCAGGTCGAAGGCCTTGTTGATGTCCTCGAGGCCCATCGTGTGCGTGATGAATTCGTCGACCTTGATGTCGCCGTTCATGTACTGGTCGACCATGCCCGGCAATTGCGACTTGCCCTTGCAACCGCCGAAAGCCGTACCCCGCCACACGCGACCCGTGACGAGCTGGAACGGCCGCGTGGAGATTTCCTGTCCTGCGCCGGCGACGCCGACGATGACCGATTCGCCCCAGCCTTTGTGGCAGCATTCGAGCGCCGCCCGCATCAGCTCGACGTTGCCGACACACTCGAACGAGTAGTCGACACCACCGCCGGTCAGTTCAACGATGACTTCCTGGATCGGGTCACTGTAATCGCCGGGGTTGACCGTATCCGTCGCGCCCATCTGCGTCGCCAGTTCGAACTTGTCGGGATTGATGTCGATTGCGATGATCCTGCTGGCTTTGGCCATCGTCGCGCCCTGGATCGCCGACAGGCCGACGCCGCCCAGGCCGAACACCGCGACCGTCGCGCCGGGCTCGACCTTGGCCGTGTTGAGCACGGCGCCGATGCCGGTCGTGATGCCGCAGCCGAGCAGGCAGACCTTCTCGAGCGGCGCTTCTGTGCTGATCTTCGCCACCGAAATCTGCGGAAGCACGGTGTACTCGCTGAAGGTCGAGGTCCCCATGTAGTGGAAGATCTGCTTGCCGTCCTTCGAGAAACGCGACGTATTGTCCGGCATCAGTCCCTGGCCCTGGGTGACTCGTATCGCCTGGCACAGGTTGGTTTTGCCGGATGTGCAGAAATTACATTCGCCGCACTCCGGGGTATACAGCGGAATCACGTGATCGCCCGGCTTCAGTTCGCTGACGCCGGCGCCGACCTCTTCGACGATCGCGCCGCCTTCGTGGCCGAGCACCGCCGGGAAAATACCCTCCGGGTCTTCGCCGGACAGCGTGAACGCGTCGGTATGACAGACGCCGGTTGCAACATTCCGAATCAGTACCTCGCCGTCTTTCGGGCCGTCGAGATCGATTTCTTCGATTTCCAGGGGTTTGCCTGCTTCCCAGGCAACAGCGGCGCGGGTCTTCATCTTTCGTAGCTCCTTCGTCTGGTATCGATTGTTGTTCTGATTGAATATTCGCACGAATGCGTAACCGAGGTCACGCGGTCCGGCAAACGGCGTGGCTTTCAACGATGGACTGGGGTAAAAAAGTGGCTTACCCCGCAATGGAAATGTGGATTCGCAGCAAATGAGTCTCGAAGAACTTCGCAATGCGCTCACCTCGATCGATCGGCGGATCGTCGAACTGATTGCCGAGCGGCAGAATGTCGTCGACGATATCGGCAAGGCCAAGCACGAAAGCGGGCGGGCCACGCGCGACTACGAACGCGAGAAAGACGTGCTCGACACGGCGCGGGCGCACGCCATGCAGGTCGGTGTCGAGCCGGCGCTCGCTGAGGAGATTCTGACCAGCCTGATCCGCGCGTCGCTGACGCACCAGGAAAAGCGCCGCGTCGAGGCGGAAGCAGCAGGCGACGGGCGCAGGGCGCTGATTATCGGCGGCGCGGGCAAGATGGGCGGCTGGTTCGTGGATTACTTCAGTTCACAGGGTTTCCTGACGGTGATCGCGGATACTGGCGTCAAGCCGGGACCCGGGCGTTGCCGCGACTGGCGGCAGGCGGGCACCGACTACGACGTCATCGTCGTTGCCACGCCGATGGCCGAATCAGGCCGGATTCTGCAGGACCTCGCCGAATTGAAGCCTGCCGGCCTGATCTTCGACATCGGCTCGCTGAAGTCGCCACTGCGCGAGGGACTGGCCGCGCTGCGTGATGCAGGTTGTAAAGTCGCCTCGCTGCACCCGATGTACGGACCGGATACCGAACTTTTGTCGGGTCGCCATATGATCTTTGTCGATGCCGGCTGTCCGCAGGCGACGGCGGAAGCCAAGGCGCTGTTCTCGGCGACGATGGTCGAGGAGCTCGACATGAGCCTGGACGATCACGATCGGCTGATCGCTTACGTGCTCGGTCTGTCGCACGCGTTGAATATTGCCTTCTTTACGGCGCTTGCGGAGAGTGGCGAAGCGGCGCCGAAGCTCGCGAAACTATCGTCAACGACCTTCGATGCCCAGCTCTTGGTATCCGGCGCCGTTGCGCATGATAACCCGCGCATGTATTTCGAGATTCAGAACCTCAATGACTTCGGCATGGATCCGCTCGATGCGCTCTGTGATTCGGCCGCGCGAATTCGCGAACTGGTTGCGAGCGGCGACGAGGCCGGCTTCGTCGAGCTGATGCAAAAGGGTCGCGACTACCTGGCAACCAGGCAGTAGCCCGGGAGATGTCAGCGCGCCTGAAGCTTGCCTCGCTGTGCGTCGTGCTGGCCGCTGCCTGCACCCGCGATACGCCACCCGAACCTGCCGAATCGGCATCCGCCGCCGCCAATCGCGCCGCACCGGGGTCAGTAGTCGTCGAGGCGGCGCGTCCGCCGCAGATGATGATCCCGGTCCTGGACGGCTGGCGCGCGGAAACCGGCGGCCGGTTCGAGCTCGCGCTCGCGGACGAAGGCGAAGCGCCGGTGCAGGCGGATCTCGTGGTGCTCGGCAGCCTTGCCGATACCTGGGACATCGCCGAGGCCGACGAGCTTCGCCCGGTCTTCCGGGATTCGATCAACAGCAATATCGACCCGCGGCTGCGTGACGCCGAATCGCGCTGGACCGCGCTGTCGAAGCGTGGCCGGGTCGTGGTCTACAACCCTTCGCTGGTGGCCGTCGAGGACCTTGGCTCCCTGCAGGACTATGAATCCCTGCGCGAAGAGCGATGGCGGGAACGGCTCTGCCTGTCGTCGTCTGCCGTCGGCGGCAATCGGCTGCTGGTCGCTCTCCTGATCAGCCGCCATGATCTCCGCGAGGCAGAACTGATCGTTCGCGAATGGCGCGCCAACCTGGCGGGCGCCGTGCTTCCCGACGACGACGCGTTGCTGGACGCTGTCGCCGGGGGCAGCTGCGCGATCGGCATCGCGGATTCCAATGACGCTGCGGCGACGGCCGGTGTGTCGATTCACTGGTTCGGCGATCCAGCGGCGACGCTGGTCGATGTCACGACGGCGGGTGTCTCGAGGCACGCGGCAGACCCTGATCGCGCCGCCGGCCTGCTCGAGTGGTTGAGCACGGAAACGCCGAACGCGCTGTTCGCCATCCAGGACCTCGAGCTACCGGCCAATCCGAATTCGCCGCCGGGTAACCTGGTCGGCGGACATGCCGTTCACCTGGCCGAGCCGGCCGCATTGTCCAGCCTGGGATTCCTGCTGGAGGAGGCCGACCTGCTCGTCGAGCGGGCGCGTTACCCCTGAGCCGGGCGCTTGAAAATCACGCGTCGCGGACGCGATAGCGACTCATCAATACCAGGAACAAAGGCACGCCCAGGGTCGCGGTGAGCGCGCCGACCGGTAGCTGGCGCGGAGCGAGTACCGTCCGTGCCAGGGTATCGGCGATAAC